>JAEEGK010008586.1_pt1 | contig 24069 bp, 9 predicted proteins | sample 8958771 | NCBI WGS metagenome assembly JAEEGK01 (sample SAMN16246547, study PRJNA631951) | gut metagenome | biome: gut microbiome; feature: rumen; material: SC-attached | host: Bos | place: Iran: Karaj | collected 2018-10
CAAATAAAATGGATTTATTCATAAATGAACAAGTATCAAGAGAAGAAGGAGAAAAATTCGCTGAATCAATTGGCTCTCAATTTTTAGCTTGTTCAGCTAAAACAGACAATCCAAAAAAATTTGAAGACTTTCTTGTTCGATTATATGAACAATATTTAAATAAAAATGCAGTTAATCAAACTTCGAATAAAAATAAAAAAAAAATATTTTTAAATAAAATAATGATAGATAAATCAGTAAGCACAAAGCATATTTTTAAAAATAAAATATTAAAAAAGCATATATTATTACCAAAATTAATGCCAAATTATAATTTCAATCATTATTCATTGAATATAATTCAAAATAAAATATTAAAAAAAAGTTTTTCCATTAAAAATTTTAAACTCAAAAAAGATAATCCACAATTAAAATTTAATTTATTAATAACAAATATAAACTTTCCAAACACTTCTTTGATAAATAAAACAAATAATAACCATCAAGAATCGAATCTTAATAGTTCTAATGAAATAGTAGATAAAAATAATTTTGAGCATTTTAATTTTTTAAATCATAATAATTCAGATGATAAAAGAAAATTAAACTATTATTTTAATGAAAATAGTTCAAAAAAAAAATTTAAATCAAATAAAAACTTATCAGACACGATTTCATTATTAAATGATACTTCAAAAATAATAAATCAAATAAATATTGATAATAAACAAAATATAATAATTCATAATTTTCCTCCAGTTCCGACATTAATTAAAAGAAAAGAAATAGATAAAATTCCAATATGCCCAATAATTCCATTAACTTATAAACATCAATTTTCTAGTTTAAGTGAATATAATAGATTTATTAAATTTAATGAAGAATTATTAAAATTAAAAGAACAAATTAAAATTGATTCTAAAAATTGTTTTAAATATTTAAAAGAATTTATGAATTATAATGGAATTAAAAAGGATATTTATTATACTAATAAATATTTATGTAATTTAAGTAATTTTATTAAAAGTGATTTTTGCAATTCCATCAACCCTAATATAACTCTTCAAGAAAATATAATTATAGGTTTAAAACACGGAAGTATTGATTATACTGGATTAAAAGAAGAGGAAAAAGAAAAGAATTGTATTAATCCTTATTATATAAAAGAAGAAAAAAAAGAAAAAAATAATAAAATTTCATTAAAACTTTTTAAATTTAAGAAAAAAAATGAGTTTATAAATCTTTTAGATGAAGAAACACAAAAAAATTAATTTTCTACTATATTAAATTAATTTCTAATATTTAGACTTATATCTAATATTATATTTTTTGGAATTCTATTATTTATTATATAATTAAATTACTAAAATGTAAAAATTTATATTATTAAAATAAAAAAAATATAGATTAAAATTAAATATATAAATATTTTTTCTAAATTAATAAATATTAAAATTTTGATTTTACAATTTATTAAACAATATTCTTTAAAAAATGAAAGATAATAATGATTTAGAAGAAAAACAAATATATTTAAGAGAAAATATCTTAGAAAAAGGATTTAATGGTGAAGATTTTATGGATTTCTTAACAAAATTAAAAGGAGAAAATGGAACAGATCTATCAAATTGGACATTAGATGAAATAAAAATGGTAAAAATATAAATATAACAATAAACAATATAATTATATAGTTTGTTGAAGAATTTAAAAAAGAATATAAACCAAATTATGCATCTGAAGTAATAGTAGAAGAAAATAAAGAAGAAAATAAAGTAGAAGAAAATAAAGTAGAAGAAAATAAAGTAGAAGAAAATAAAGTAGAAGAAAAAAAAGAAGAAGAAAAAAAAGAAGAAGAAAAAAAAGAGGAAAAAGAAATAAATATATTAGAAGGAATAACAGAAACTAAAGTGGAAAAAGAAGAAACAAAAGAAGAAAAAATAGAAAAATTAATAGCAAAAAATGTATTAAAAAATACTCCAATAAATACTAAATTTTCATGTGCAACAATTGAATCAACTCCTTTATCAAGTGTAAATAATCCAAAAATTTTAATAGATTCACCAATTAAAGTTGAATCATCTGGTATTTTTTCAAAACCATATACTTCTTATCAAATTCAATTAGAACAAATTAATTCAAAAGTAAGAAGAAGATTTTCTGATTTTGATTGGTTACAAAATATTTTATCTTATTTATATGTTGGAAATATTATTCCTAGATTATCTAAACAAAATGTAGGTGATAAATTCAATGATGAATTAATTAATAAAAGAATTGTTGATATGACAATGTTTTTAGAATATATTTTAGCAGATCCTTTATTAAAAAGTTCTCAAATTATTTATGATTTTTTTACTGTTGAAAAAGATTATGAATTTAATAATAAAAAAAACGCTTATGATAAAATGAAAAAACCAAGTAATTTACTTCAAGTTAAATCACTTGATGGAAAAGATTCTTGTGTTATCAATACTGAAGCTGATAATTTTAGTATTAAAATTAAATATAATTCTGAATTAATGATCAATTTATTTAATTCTATTTCTGAAAAATTTGAAACTATTTATGAAAATTTAGATAATATTAGTACAAATTTAAAAGATGTTTCTGAATTATTACATAAAGTTTCTGCTAATGAATTTGGTTTAGAAAAAAAAGTTTGTGATTCTTATCAAAGTTTATCTGAACATATGAAAATTTATAGTGAATTAATTAAAAATCAATCAGAAATTTTTAATAAATTTAGAGATAAAATTAAATTTTTTAGAAGAGAATATTCTTCAATAAAAGATTTTCATTCAATAGTTGAATTAAATAAATTAAATTATTTAAAAGCAGAAGAAAAATTACAAATAAAAAAAAATAATTTATTTAACAAAGGTGATATTACAAAATGGGAAATAAAAAATGATGGTAAGTTAAATTTATCTGAATTAAAAAGTAATAAAGAATTGGCTTTTATAAAAATGTTACCAAAAGAAACAGAAAGTGTTTATCAGTCAAAATTAGTTTATGGTTATTATAATAATAGATTAATTAATCAATATAACATGATTAAACAATTAATTTGTAATAGTAATTTATTGATATTTAAAGATTATTTTGAAAAACAAAATGATTACATAAAAAATTTTATTTCAGATGTTAATAAAAATGTTTCATTTTATAATGAAGATTTAATAACTAGTGAAAAAGAAATTCAAAATGAAGAAAAAAATCTTGAATTAATTTAAAATATATATTACAATTATTTTTAATATTTAATTGATTAGTTCTTTTTAAAAAATTTTCCCATAAAAAAAAAATAAAAATTAAATTATTTAAATAATGAATTAAAAAACCTTTATTTCTTTTTTAATATTTTAATTACAATCAGAACAAGGTTTCCTAATAGAATAATTACTATTCCCTAAACCAGAAGTATTAAAATTATAAGAACTTTGATAATTATTTCTCATAGATGAAGAAAAATTATTATTTAAATTACTACTAAAACTATTTTTATAATTACTAGGAGGACAATAACTTGGTTTACAAATACAACAACAAGGATCATAACAAGGATGACAAGGATCACAATAAGGATTATAACAAGGATCACAACAAGGATCAGGAATACAATTTTGATAAGTATATTTATTACTTGTACTTAAACAATCAATTGATTGAAATTTTGGATTATAATCAAAGTTATTTTTATTTAAATAATTATAATTTGAAGAATTATTAATATTACTATTATTAATATTATTAATATTAGTATTCATATTATAATTTTTAATATTATTATTAATATTACTATTATCAATATTATCAAATGGATTTAATACTTTATTATTATTTGGTGTTGATGTATTAATATCTGAATTATTTATTCCTCTCATATTTATATTTGAATTATTACTTTCTCCTAAAGGATTTTGATTATTTCTTTGAAAAGATATATTATATGGTTGTTCATTTTCATTTTGAGATGGAATATTTTGATTATTTACCATTTGAGATGGCATATTTATTCTTGAATTTCCCATTTGATTTGGTGGAGTTATTTCATTTGGTGATGGAATTTGGTTATTTTGGTTTTGGAAATTTAATAATACTTCATCTAATTCATCAAATGAGTATAATGGTTTTGGGTTATTTGCATTTAAATATCCAAGGGATATTAAACATAATTTTAATATTACTTCATTCCAATCTTGTTTGTCATATTTTTGAAGAAATTCATTTAATGCTGGGTTTTGTGTTATGTCTTCCATTATTTAAGTTTTATATTTTATTTAATTATTTTTTTCATATTGATGTTTGTTAAAAAATTGTTAATTTTGTATTTTATTAGCCTCAATTTTTAATAATACTTTTTTATTAAAATTTAAATCTTTCAAAAATTTCTGATAAAAATGATACTTTAATATTATTGAAAAATATGTATTTTTATTATTTAAATGAAAACTATTTAATATATATTTTAAAAATATATATTATTAAAATTATATAAAAAATTAAAAAAAGTAATTTCTAAAATAAAATAAAAAATAAATTTAAAATTAAAACTTGAAAATGAAAAATATTCCTCCATTAGAAACTTTATTAAAATCCCAATTAATTTCCCAAAAAACATATAACAAAGTAACAATAACTAAAAATTACATAGAACGAAAATACAATTTAAAAACAATACAAAATACAGAATTTAATGAAATAGTAAATAAAATAAATCAACTTTCAATTCCAGAAGATGAAAAGGAAAAATTAAAAAAAGGTATTTATGAAAAAGAAATACAAAAAAAGAGAAAAACTCAACAAAAGCAAACAATATACAATTATGAATCATTAAAAATAATAGGAAGAGGAGCATTTGGTGAAGTACATGTATGTAGAGAAATAAAAACAGGTAAAATATACGCAATAAAAAAAATAAAAAAAGAAACAATAGAATTAAAAAATCAATTAATGCATATTAGAAATGAACAATTATTAATGTCCAAAGTAAAAAGTCCATGGATAGTAGAATTAAAATCATCATTTCAAGAAGGAGATTATTTATATTTAGTAATGGAATTTTTAGCAGGAGGTGATTTAATGAGCTTATTAATAAAAAAGGATATTTTAACTGAAAATGAAGCAAAATTTTACATTGCTGAAATTATATTAGCAATAGAATCAATACATAAAATTGATTGTATTCATAGAGATATTAAACCAGATAATATTTTAATAGGAAAAAATGGTCATATTAAATTAAGTGATTTTGGTTTAGCGAAAGTATCAGATAAATTATATAATAATTATAATGGAATTAATAATATTAATAATTTGAAAGATAATCAAAATGAAAAAATGACTCATAAAAAAATTTATTCTTGTGTTGGTACTGCATATTATGTTGCTCCTGAAGTTTTAAATAAAAGTGGTTATAATTCAGAAATTGATTGGTGGAGTGTTGGGATTATTTTTTATGAAATGTTATTTGGTTATGCACCTTTTGCTTCAAAGGAAACTAAACAAGTTTGTTATAAAGTTTTACATTGGGAAAATTTTCTTAAATTTCCTAATAATATTAAAATAAGTAAACAAGCTGAAGATTTAATTAGAAAATTAATTAATTATAATACTATTAGATTAGGTAAAAATGGTGCTGATGAAATTAAAAAACATGATTTTTTTAAAAATTTTGATTGGGATAATATTTTAAATATGACACCACCATTTATTCCTAATTTAAAAAGTGATTTTGATGTTAAATATTTTGACCAATTTCCTATTAAAGAACCCTTTTATCCTAAAGAAAAATATTTTAAAAGAAAAAATATTGAATATATTGGTTATACTTATAATAATTCATATGATGAAGAATTAAATGTCTTTGATGAATTTAATAATGCTGTTAAGGATTTAAATATTAGTATTAAAAAAAATAATTCTTTTTCTGGTGAAATTAAATATAATAATACTGAAAGTAATTTTAAAAAAGAAAAAAGATATATAAGTAATATTAGGGTTTTTAAAATAAAATCTGTCAGAAATAGTACTAATAATAGTAAAAATGAAGAAGAAATTAATAAAATTGTTAAAAATAATAAAATTAATGTTACTAAAAGAATTAAAATTGATTGTGGAGAAAAAAGTAATATTATTAAAAAAAAAGATAATTTTGCTAAAACTGAAAATAATACTCCTAATAAAAATGTTTTTACACAAAATGGTATTTCTTTAAAAAAAAAAATTAAAGGATTTAAATTCTCACCTTCACCTAATAAAAGTACTTTTTTAAAATATTTTGAATTTCCTAAAAATAAAATTATTAAATTTAATAATTCTTCGGATAGAATGAAAAAAATTCCAATTAAAATTATAAAATAAAATAAATTCTGTATAAAAAATAATTTTTAAAAAATTTTAAAAAGTTTATTATTTAAAAAATATAACTCAAAAATAGAAATATATATTATTCTATTAGACAAAAACTAAAAAAAAATTAATTTTATTTTTTTAAATCTTCATTTTTATAAAAATCACTTACATTAATATCTTTAATATTTTTTGGTCTGTTAACAACCAAACTAATTCTTTTATTTTTTCTTTTAATACCTAATCTATCAGATTGTAAATTATTATGACTAAATCTCCCAAAATGAATTTGTTTTCCAATAATTCCTAATTTTTTATTTCTTTTCATATCATCAATAACTTTAAAATAATTTTTAAACACAGCAATATTTTTTTCCTTTTCAATTTTAAAAGTTCCCATTTCATCAATTAAATTCTTTTGTTCTTCTTGTTCTTGTTTTTCAATAATTTTTTTTCTTATAAATAAAATTCTATTTTTTAAAGCTTTTTTATATAAAATTTTAGAAGCTAAATATTCACTTAATTTAACATCTTCTAAATTACTATTTTTTTCTAAATAAGTATTTGTAATATACAATTTGTCATTTTTATATTCATTTAACCAATATTTTTTAGTATATACATTAACAAGATTATATCTTAAAGATTCAAAAGTACAATCACACATTGTACTAACTGCAAATCTACTTAAAGCCAAACAAGCTTCAATATAATGAACATAATAATCTTTAAATTTTTCATTAATTAATTTTAACTCATTTGCTTTACTATCATCTGAATTACTATCATTAAAAATATTATCTTTAACTTTAGTTAATGTTCTAATTTTTTTTTGAAATTTACTAAAAATATTTTTATCATTTGAACTATCTTTTAATTCACTTGGATTAATTTGCAATTTATGAGTTAACATCATAACTTCTTTATCATTTGTATTAAATTTCATATCTTTACTTATATAATAATCTTTAAATTCAAATGCATTTTTTGTTTCATTACATAAATGTTCAAAATCATTTACTTCTAATCCTTTATCATGAATTTTATTAATAAAATTCCTTAAAGATAATAATTTTCCTCTTTCATCTTCTCTATTCATATTAAATTTCCAAATTAATCTATCATAATTGATTCCAATTGGTGGTTGTAATTCTTTAAACATTAATATAAATTCATATGGTTTAACTAAATTTGAACATTGTGAATCATATTTCATCCAAACTTCAATAAAAGTATCTAAATAATCAATTGTTAATAATCCTTCATTATCACTTATTGCTTCATAAAATCCTTCAATTACCATAACAATACATAAATTCATTATAAATAAAGGACCAATTATCATATATGAAATAAAATAAAAATAACTTAAATCATTTCCACATGAAAACATATTATATTTTTTCATTGAAGTATAATTTACTAAATTTTCTGGATAACATATTATATTATAAGTTACACAATATGAATCTTGTTGATATGATATTGAAGTTGGATCTTTACAATCATGATATGCTGATTCAAACATAAAATTACTCCATTCTTCTTTTGTGGTTATTTGAAAAAGTAAAATTGATGTTGTTAGAAAATTTCTAAAATTTAATTTGTTATTTATATATTTTCTATATGGTAAATTTCCAAAAAAACTCATTCCAACATTTGCATATATTATTATTACTACTAACATTATTAATGCTACACTTGTTAAACTTGATACTAAATATGATAAAGAGTCTATTATTGATTTTATTTTTTGTAAATATGGTATTTTTCTCATTAATTTTAATGTTCTTAAACATCTTATTATTAAAAATATTGAAGATATTCCTCCTAAATTACATGCTAATGTTATTATCATCATAATATCACATAAACATAAAATAATAAAATCAAAAATATTCCAATTTAAATAAAAAAAAGCACTTTTTCTAACATATATTTTCAATAAAATTTCAATATTAAAAAGTAAAGTAAAAATATAATTTAAAATATCTAAAAATATTTTATATCCTTTTGGCGAATAACCATATTGTAGCATTAAAATAACTAATGAAGAAACAATAGAAATAATAATTGCATTTTCAAACCATTTATCAGAAATAATTTTAATACATTTTGCTTTGAAATCAGAAACATTTTCTTCATCAGGAATAAAAACATATGGTTTTGCTTTTAACATAACTTTTTGAACATGAATCCATTCAATTTCTGATTCAGTTAATAAAACATAATTAGTTTCTTCTTCTTTAATAGATTTAAATTCTTCAATTAAAACACCAACAATTAAATTTAATAAAATCATATTACCTAAAATAATAATAATAAAATAATACCAATAAACCCACCTTTCTTTATATCTATTTTCTGCTATTTTCATCATATCTCCCCAATTTTCACTAAAAATTATTTGAATATTAGTACTTAATGCATATAAAAAATGATTAAAATTAAAATTATTTTTAAACCAATAATGACCATTATTTATACAATCAATTTCATTATCAAAATTAAATCCACTACAATAAAATCTTAATTTATTTTTAAATAAATTTACACCTAATAAACAAAATAAAAAAATAATAAATCCACCGACAATAAAAACACTTCCGATTGAAGGAATTGATTTAATTAAACATTTAATCATTAAATTCAAATTTTCACTTTTTGCTAATAATCTTATTGGTTTTATTGCCCTAAAAGCTCTTAATGTTTTAAAATAAGATAAATCTCTTGATACAAATAAATCTGCTGTTCCAAAACAAACACAAATAAAATCAATTATATTTGAACTATCTTTTAAATATGCTGGATTATTTTCTAATAAAGTTTTTGCTTTATCTATTAATTTTTGCTTTTCAAAAGGATTTATTATAGGTTGGAGAAATATTAAAGAATTTTGTTTATTTATATTATTATTATCTAAATATTCAACATCTGAATTATATTCTGTATTATTTTTATCTAATTGCTCATATTCTGATATTATTTTTTTTAAATTTTGTATTGAATTTAAATCTTCTGGATCTTGCCAAATAAAATCATTTGATATTATTTTTAATATTGCTTCTATTAAAAATACTATATTAAAGAATTTATTCATATAATTTAATGCTTTTTTATATTTTGAATTTGGATCTATCCAATTATTATCTAAACACATTTCAAAACAATTTAATATAATTAAAATGATAATTACTAAATTAAATATCTGATAATATACTAATTTTCTTATGAATTTTCTAACAGATGAATCTTTATGAAATATAAATAAAGAACTATTTTTCATATATTCCCATATAATTGCAAATTTTTTTATTTTTAAATTTTTTAAATTATTTTTATGCAAATTATTAGATAATTCATTATCATTTAGAGAATTTGAATTTGTTTCAGATGGTAATTCATTATGATGATCTTCTTCTTTCATTAATTGATTTAATATTTGCATTTGTATAGCAACTTCATTTTTTGCTTTTTCTTCATAAAGAATTGAAGGTCTTCTTTTTAAATTATAATAAGTTCCTATTTTTTTAATATTAATATCCATATTTTGATTTGCAGTTTCATCTTTAATATCAGAATTTGCAATTGAATTTTCATCTTTTTCTTTTTTATTTTCTTTTTCTTTTTCCTTTTTTATTGATTTCTTACTTTTTTTATTTTTAACATTATTTATATTTTCATTATTATTATCTGAAGAATTCTTATCTTCAAAATTTGAACTTGTGTCATTTATTTCTTCTTCTTCTTCTTCTTCTTCCATAGAATTAAATGAATCATTATTTCTTTTTTCTAATTCTTTTGTATTAATACTTCCATCATCAAAATCATTTTCATCTTTTTTAACGGGTTTTGAATTTTGAAAAGGTTGTTCTTTTTGGTATTTATTATTATTTAATTTAATTTTAGAATTATTTTTTAAAGTTGAAGATAATTTAAAATGACTATATTTTTTAACATTTCTAGTACTTTTACTTTCTATTTTTGGTTTAATTGAATCTTCTAATTGTTCAATTAAACTCTCATGAGTTAACATTATAGTAGAAGAATCAACATATTTTCCATCTCTTCTTTTTGTAAATTTTTTCCAATATCTAATATTAAATTTATAAAAAGGAATTGTTGTAATGTATTGTTGATATAAATCAATTTTATCTAATATTGGATTACTTGATTTAAAAGTATTATCTTCAAATACTTTCACTTTTATATTTGAATGAGTTTCTATTTTATATTTTGCATCAAATTCTATTTGTGAATCATTACTTTTTTCATCTTTTTGTTCTATATTTTCTCCATTTTCAACTAAATATGCTTTTGATAGATTAAAATCAATTTTTATTCTTGATAATAATTTAAATTCTTCTTCCATTAATAATTTTTTATTATTCATTTTTTGAAGTACTTTATCTAAACTTTTAATTGTTATATCTATTTCTTTTTTCTTTTTATTATTTGTCATTTCTTTTAATTGCAAAAAATGAAGTGATGATACATCATAATTAATATTTAAAATAAAATTTCTTACATTTACATTCTGTTCTAAAACTCTTTTTGTTTTTATAAAATTTTCAACTAAATAAGCCAAAAAAATATTCATTAAAATAATATGACCAAAAAACAAAATAGAAACAAAATAAAGATATGTAGCAAAATTTGAAATATTATTTGAAATATAACAATTATAAAATATTTCTTGCCATCTATCTCCAATAATAATCCTAAAAGTAGTAATTAAACTAGAAATAAAATTTCTAAAATTATAAATATCATTCTGTAATCCATTATGAAAAAAAGAATATCCTAATAAAGTAAACATATATAAAAAGATTAGAAAAACTAAAATATAATCAACCATTCTTAAAACAGTAATTTTAATACTTTCTAGAATAACTCTAAAAAATTGTCTTTTTTCAAATACTTTAAATATTCTTAATGTTCTAAGCATTCTTAATATTGCAGTAACATTTGATGAAATATCTTTTTTTCTAATTTCTTTAATAATACTATTAATTAAAGTAATTAATACAACTGAAAAATCAAAAACATTAAAATATGATTTTTTAAATTCTTTAATTCCTATTCCAATAATATTAAGAATATTTTCAAAAGTAAAAATGATTACTAAAATAAAATTAGATGTATTTAAAAATTGATTTTCTTTTTTTGTTATATCAACACGATCTAAAGTTAATATTCCTGCATTTAATAAAATACAAAAATAAAAAAACATTTGTACAATTGGTTGATGATATATTACATAACAAATAAAAGTTATTTTATATTTTCTATGATATGAACTTTTAATTGGAAATTGTTGAAATAATTTTGGACATTTATATCTTTTAATTTTTTGTTTCTTTTTTTCTTTTCTTTTCATTCTTAAAGGAACATATCTCAATCTATATAATCTTTTACTAACTTCAACAGTATAATTATTTGCACTTAAACTATTAATAATTTGTTTATTAATATTTTTCTTTTCTCTCTTACTTAATTCTTCATTATCATTATTAATATCTTTTAAATAGTTTTCTTTTTGTCGATTGAAATTTCTTGTTTTTTCAAAATTATAAAGTAACATTGCAATAGTTAAATTAAGCATAAAATAATAATTAATAATAATAGAAAGTGCAAAAAAAATAAATGAAACATAATAATTATATCCATCCATATATTGTAACATAATATTACCCCAACCTTCGCCAGTATATGTATATAAATTAATAAAAATACTTATAAGAATATTTTGATAATTAGTTACTCCATAATTTACTCCATAATAATTATTTTCTTCTTCAATTAAAGTTTTATTTTTAATTTTTCCATCAAGATAATATTTCATTGAATTAATACATAAACTTTTATTTCCACATTTATTTTTTCCACCACATAAAAATTCTTTATATGTTGAATTTAAAATTAAAGTTCCATTAATTACTTCATTACTTATTCTACATCTATAATGTAATCTTTCACTCCAAATTGATAATCCAGTAACTCCAAATATGATAAAAAAAAATAAAGTTAGAAAAAAAATATTTCCTAAATCACCCAAAGAATTAATTAATGTAATTATAAATATTTTCATATTTGGTAATGCATTTATTGATTTTAAAGGACGAAGTAAACGAAAAGTTCTTAAAGCAAATAAATTTGCATTTATTTTAGGAAAAAAACTTAATAATCCAGTTATTACTACTAAAAAATCTAACCAATTCCAAGGATCTCTTAAATATGAATTATCATCTAAAACAAAACCATATGATATTATTTTCATTAAAAATTCTATTGTGAATAAATAAGTGAAAATATAATTTGAAATTTTTGCTACTGATTTTAATTGATTAATTGTTTCAAAAACTAAAAAAATTGTGTTTAATATTATTAATGTTATTATTATTGCATTAAATAATTTTAATGATATTATATATTGAACTTTTAATCTAAATCTATTATCAGATTCAAAAATAAAAAGAGAAACATTATCAAAATGTTGATCAAATAAATTTGAATTAACTCTTAATAAACAATTTACTTTTTCATTATAATCATTTGAATCATATAATCTAGAACTTAATGAAGGTTTTAATTTTTCTTCTCTATCATTTGTTATTAAACTTACTTCTGATTTTTTTGAATGAGATGATAAATCATCTGAATCTATTCTAAACATTTTTATATTTGGATTTTCTGGTGTGTCTAATTTCATTAATTAAATTTTTTATTTCATTTTTCAAAATTTTATATTTTTTTAATTTTTTTAAATCAATTTTTATAAAAAAAAGATTAATATGAAATAAATATTATGGCTGAATATTTAAAAAAATTTTTTAATTTTGGAGCAAATGATAAGTATACTGAAGTTCATTTAAATAAAAATGAAGAAAAATATTATTTTAATAAACAATTGAATCAATGGGTATTTGGTGATAATATAAAAAATGGAAATCAAGTTAAAAATACAAATGAAAAAAATCCTCCTAATAAAAAACAAATTTTACAATCAAATAAGAAAATTGATATAAAAAGTAATATACCAAGATTACGTTATAAGAATTATTTACCTCCTGAATTTATTATTAATAATGATAATAATACTTTAGAAAGAAAAATTTTAGAATATGAAAAAGAAATTAATAATATGAAATTAAATCATAAAAAAGACATTGAAGAATATCAATTTAAAATAAATGAATTAACAACTTTAATAAATTTTAATGAAAGTAGTTATAATGAAACTATTAATATTTTAAAAGATAAAATTTCTGATTTTATAGATAAAAATTTAATACTTAAACAAAATTTAGATAATGTAATAGAAGAAAAAAAGTTAAAAATAAATGAAATTGAAAGTTATAAAAAAATTATAAATCAATATCAAGAATTAATATCAAATAATATAAATCAAAATAATAAAATAGAAGATAATTTAAATATTAATGATAATAAATCAAAAAGAAAAATAAATATATTAATAGATGATTCTGCAAAATTTATTTTAAATTCTCAAATTGAAAGATTAAAAAGTGAAAATTTATTATTATCAAGTGACTTAAATAAATTAAAAATTGAATTTAAAAATAATAATGAATTAATAACAGATTTAAATGAACAAATATTGAGTTTAAATAAAGAAATTCATAAGAAAAATTATATAATTTCAACATATGAAAAAAAAAATAATTTGACAAATAATTCAATTGAATTATCAAGTCCTTCATTAGAAAATTCAAATTTATCAACACAGAATAATACTAAATCTTTTTATAAACAATTAAATAAATTAACAGCAGAAAATCATTTTTTAAGAAATCATCGTGAGAAATTAAAAAGTAAAATTTACTCACTTCAAAATGAATTAAATTCAATTAATAATTATGAAGAAGAGATTTCAAAATTAAAAGATGAATTATATATTTCACAACATCAAATAATTGATTTATCTAATGAAATTCATTCAATATATAAATTTATTCAAAAACAAATTGATAATTTTTCAAAATATAAAATTCATAATTTTAATTATGAAGTATTAAATAGAGATAATTTATTTAAATATTTAAAAGATGTTTTTAATAAAACTATTTCTTATAAATACATTAATGATTTTAATGAAAATAAAAAAAAATTACTTGAAGAGGAAATTAAACACTTAAAAATGGAAAATGAGATTATTTATGATCAATTAAATGATTATGAAAATGATACAAAATTTAATACTGAAACATTAATTGAATATGAAAAAAATATTAATAAATTACAAAATAATTTAAAAGATTTAAATAACAAATTTAATAATTGTAATATTGAAAAAGATAATTTAAAGAAAAAGGTAGATGAATTACAATTAGAAATTAATAATTTATTATATGATAATCAATCATTAAATATTTTTAATCAAAAATTATTAAATCAATATAATGAATATCAACATTTAACATTTTATCAAAATGAAATTGATTATTCAAATAGAATTCAAATCCAAATATTACCAATTAAAAAAAATAATTTCTTTAAAAATATAATTAATCCTTTCTTAAAATAATTTAATTAATTTTTATAAATAACTACATTTAATGAGCTAAAATAAAAAGATTAATTAAAAATATTATAATTTATTTATTTTTTAAAAAAATAGAAAAAATTATAAATGTAAACTATATAATAAATTGAAATATTTAAATATTTTTCAAAAAATTCCAATCTGACATATTTGAATTATTAAAATTATTATTCATTGTAGTAGTAATACTATTATAAATAGATTTAATACTAACAATAGAATTATTTGTATTAAAAGATTTATTATTATTAACAGTAACATCATTCATTCCTGTTTTTTCATTAGGAGTTGTATTTTCAATAATTTCTAAAACATCTTTTTGAGTTTCATTCATAATACTATCAGTTAAAATTTTTTCTTCTAAAACATTAACCCAAATATCATGTGCTGCTTCTAAGTCATCAACATTTTCATTATCAATATTTAACATAAATGTCATATCTTCAATATATTTTTTACATTCACTTAATATTAATTTTTGATCAAAGAATAATTTAAAATTATTATGTATTTTTTTATTTGAATTTTCATATATTTCCCATACTACTTTCATAAAATCTAATATGTTTACTATATCACATATAAAAATCCAATATCCACGATTCATTCCTTTTTTTATTAAATTAATTAAATCTGAATCAATTAAATATTTAAAGTTTAAATTTTTACAAGTTTTATTATCTAAAAAATTACAATTTCTAACAATATAAAAATTAATTTCATAATAAGCAGAAAGTGAACATAAAAAATTTGTTATATTTATACTTGGTGAAGCTTTTATTGTAATTGGCATAATTGTATTTTTTGGTAATGTTTTCTTCAAAAATGAATTTACATTATATTTACCAAAATTATACATATTTATAAGATATTTGTTAATTAAATATTTAAATATCGAAGAACTTTGATCTGGCAAAAATGTTATATAATATAATAATTTATCTACATCTCTTTTTATTTGTTTTATATTTGATGTATAAAAATATTTGTTATTTGTTTTATTTAATGATTTATTTAACAATTGAAGATAAGAATTATTTATTGATTTTGTTGTTTTTGTATAAAAATCAAGAAGTTTTTTACCATTTGTTTCATAAAATGAAGGTTTTAATTTATCAAAATCATTTTCATGTTTAAATTTAATTATATTTTCATTAGGAAATATATAATATTCCTTCATATAATTTAAAATATAATTCATTTCCATATGAGAAATTTCAAAACTATTTATCATTAATTCAAAAGTAACTAATAATGAAAATAAAAAGTGATTTGATAATGATAAATGAACTTCTTCTAATACATCATTTAATATATCTTTACTTTCTTTTACATTATTTATAAATTTAATATAAAAATACTTACTGTTAATAAATTCATTTTGATCTGAAATTAAATTTTTATAATTTGTTAATGTATTATCAATAACCATTGTAATTTCTTTTAATTTATTTGGATTAACAGAAAATATTTCTGATAAAGAAGAATATGATTGATAATTTACTTTATTATTATATTTATAATTTTTAATATAATCAATTAATAATGCTGTACAAAAAGAAGTATTTTGGATTTTTAATTCTATACCTAATAATTCGAAAATTTTGATAAAAATTGATATATTTTGAGAATTGTTTGGATATTTTTCTGAAAATTTAAACTCAGATTCCATTTTATAAAAATCAAACATCATATTTACTATTTTATTTATCTCTTCACTTGATATATTAATTTGGTTTTGTTGATACTTTAATTTTCTAAATATCAATTTTGTTTTTAGAATCTTAATTAATATTTGACAAATAAATTCCAAACAAAAGTCCTTTAAATCCATATTAAAATAAAAAGAATTTTTTTTATTATCTGAAAAGGTAATTCTTGAATTTAGAAATAAATCATATTTACATATATATTTTATTAATTTATTAGGTGTAAAAATACAATATTCTTCTTTAGGAAAGTATTGATATATTTTTTTTAAAATCATTTGTATATCTGTTATATTATTATAATTTATTATTTCTGAATTAAAATTCCTATTAAAGATTTTGTATATAAAATTAAGTTCATCATTATTAAAATCATAATTATTTAATTGTGAAACAAAATAAATGAATTTCGCCTTATTATAATTATCATTGATATTTTGAATAAAATTCTTAACTATATTATTTCTTATATTAATTTCATTATAATTTCGATTAGAATTATTATACCCAATAAATATTTTTAAAATATTAATTTGAAAAATTTGTTTACTTGTTAAATTATCATCAATAATCGGATTTTCAATATTAATATTTTCATAATTATTATAATTTGCAAATTCATCATAAATAAAAGTAAAAATTTTTTCTTTGCCTAATTTTGCTATATCATTAAGATATATAATATATTCATCAAGATATTCAAAATAATTATTAAATTCCTTATAAACTAATTTTTGAACATCAAAATAAGAATATTTTTCTTTTTGTTGAATAAAATCTTGAATTAAAGATGAATTAACAATATTTTTAGCATTTTCTATTAATTTATTTTTAATATCTTTTATGTATTCAAAAGAAATTATAATAGCTTGTGTAATAATATTAAAAATAATTTCATTTCCAATTCTTAGTTTTTTTTTATTAACATAATCAATTAAAATATCTGACCATTTATAAATATTACAAACTGAAATATGATAATGAATTATATTTGAATTGAATTTTATTGATTTATGAATATATTCAAGTAAAATTAATCTAAATTCATCACTTAAAGAAATATTGATTTTTGAGATTTTTAAAAATATATTATTTAAAAAATATTTAAGTAACTTCTTATGTTTTGGGTCTGGTAAATTAAATTCTTTTGTAATTGTAAAATAATTAAATTCAGGTTTTTTATATAAAATTACAATATTGTTATTTTTAAAATCTCTTTTGTATTTGAATTTATATAATTTTTTAAATTCCTCTATTATAAAATGTTTTCCAAAACCATTTATTAAAATAGTAATTGGAATTGTTATATTAGATGATTCTTTTAATAAGAATTTAAATAAATAGACATGTTCATTTTCATATAAAATATTTTCATTTTCAAAAAAGTTACAAATTTCATTTTCAATATGATTATCTTTTTCTTTATTTAAAGAAAATCTTTTTGAATATTTTAATAGATAATCATTTAATATATTTTGAGCATTATCATTATTATCATAACCAGAAACATATTTCATAATTAATCTTATAATTAATTCATTATAAAAATCATAATCAAAATAAAATTTAGTTAAAGAATTTCTAATTTTACTTTCATATTGATTAATTAATGAAATTAAAATTTTAGGATTATCCTTATTATGATTATAATTATTTTTAGTATTTTTTTTATTAATCAATTTAATACATTGTAATAAATAATAATTAATATCTGGTTTAACAAAATTTAAAATTCTAGAAGAACCTTTTAAATATTCTTCTTTTAATTTAACATCATTGTCAATTTCAATACAAGACATTAAACAAAACATTTTTTCACCATCATTATATTTAATATCATTTAATATAACTTCTTGTTGGACAGTTTGCATAAATTTACTTAAAAAAATAAGATTATTAATATTTGTATTTGAATTTTTATTTAAAAAATCTAAATTATCCATATAAATCCAAGATTTAACAACAGTACAAATATCAAAAATATTTTTAATTTCATTAAAATTAGAAACAATAGAATTAATTTCAATCATATTTGTCCAAAATAAATTACAAAATTCTTCAAAAATTTCTTTATATGAATTATTACTATATTTATTATTTATAACTTTAATTATACTTGCACTTTTTTCTCTAAAACAACTACTATTAAATAAAAATATTTTATCTGTATCTGGAGTTAAAAGTATTCTATAATGAAATTGATTTAATTGTTTTAATTGATAATTTGCCCAACCACCACATTCAATGATAACATCTTTTTTATTTTTATCCCATAAATGTCTTATAAATTTTAACCAATTAAAAGAATTAATATCATTAATTTCATTTTTAATTAAAAATTCAACAATATTTAATTGAGATAATAAAGTGAGTATCATATTTACTTTTACAATATTTCCATTTATTTGACTTGATTCTTCTTTTAACCATTGACGATATTTTTGCGATATTAAATTAAATTCTCTTAATGGGCATTTTTTATTTTGTGCACTTAATAAATTTGATATTTCATTTGTAAAAATTAAACATAAAGTACAAATTGAAATTTGACTATAAGTTGTATTTATCCAAGAATGAAAAGATTTTTTGCTAAAATTTGATAATGAATTTAATAATTGATTTGTTAATGAGGTTGATATTGTATTTTCTATATTAGAATATATTGTTGATAAATAATTAATATTATTTAATGGTTCTTTATTATTCATATAAGGAGTTATTGAAATTGGATTTAAAAATTTAAAAATTTCATATTCAAGAAAATTAATTGAATTTATTTTTATTCCTGAAATATATCTTTTATTGTTAGAATTAGTTATTATTAATTCTTGATTTGGATTTATTTTTGAATAATATTTTCCTATTTCATTTAAAGATATTTTTGGTAATAAAGAAATTTCTTCAATAATGTTTTCAGGTAAAAGATATAATTTTGGATATGGAAAAACTGAAATATTTTCTCTAACTCTAATATTATAATCAATATATTTTTTTGTTATTTCATTTTGTATTTTATTAAATTCATTTTCATCATTATTATATTCATATAATATTATTTCATTTATAAATTTTTTTTCTTCTTCTTTATTTAACTTATTATTTGATTTTAATTGTAATTCTTTAAATAATACATTTTCTAATTCAATTGGGTTTAGTTCTTTTAATTCATATTTTAATAAATTTGAAGTTATTTTTAAATATAAATCTTCAGATGTTTTTCTATTTAAAATTTTTTGTTTTGGAAGTATTGTTTCATTTTTAGATATTGAAATTAATTTATCTTTTAAATTTTCTAAATTCTTTTCAGTTTTTAATAAATCATTAAATGCATTTTTAAAAGATATATCTTTATTATTTTTTTCAAATAATTTTTTCATTTCTTCATTATATAAAATAAGTAAATTAATTATATCATAAAGACTGCCAGTTTCATCATTATAATTTTGTAATTTGTTTATTAAATGATCAAAATTTGATAATAAAACTCTAAAATGAATTAAATCTATATTAACATAAGGAATATTTGAAGAAGCTTCATTATATAATTCAACTAATTTAATTAATTTTTTATTCCCAAAATTTTGGAAATAAGTTATTAAATTAGAAAATATTTCATCATAATTATTATACATTATATTATATTTTATTAAAACTTTTTCAATTAATGGAATTATTTTATATAAATTTACTTCACATTCATCTATTTGATTTATAATATTATCAATTGGATTTTTTAAATTGATATTATTTGATTCACAAGTTAATTTTTGTTTTGTTTTTTCAATTAATTCAATTATATTTTTGTAAGTTTCATCATTATTAATATTATTCTGAGAAACCTGAATTTTATTTAATTTAATTTCATTTTGGATAAGATTAAATTTTAATTTTTGAATTGAATATATTAAAATATAATTTTCTTCGCTTTCTTGCCTATTTTTTTCTAGTTCATCTATTATTAAATTAATTGATTCTAATATTAAATGAAGAATATTTTGGTATTTTGATGATTTCAATAATGAAAAATCATTTTGAATATTTTTATATATTAATATTTCATTTAATTCTCTTTGACTTTCATTTTCATTATTATAGAATTCAATATATTCATTTAAAATAGAATTTATTTTATTTTCATTTTCTTTAAAAGATTGAATAAATGTATTTAATTGAATTATATATTTCTTTGAAGATGATAAATTTTGGCTTTTTCTATTTATATATGATGTAATTTGATTTATTAAATTTATTACTTGTTCTTTATTTAATTTTGAAATTATTTCTAATTCCTTTTTATTATTATTATAAATATACTGATTTATAAAAAGGAAATTTTTTGATTTATTATATAAATTTTCAAATAAATTATTTAAAACATTATTTGATGCTGAAGTTAAAATTATATTATTTTTTATTGAATAATTGTCAATTGAATTCATTGTCTTATCTATAATATTATATTCATTCTTTAAAATATTTTCATAATTTAAATCATTAATTTCAATAACTTTATCATTATTATTAAAAGTATAAAAATTTTCACAACTATTAATAATATTATAATTCCTAATAAATTTATTTTGATAATTACTTATAATTTTTTTATTCAAAAATAAATTCATTAAATTAAATAAATTTTCTTTTTTTTTCTTATAATAATAACTTTCCCACATTTTAATTATTTTAATTTTAATAAAATTCTTAACAAAACAAATATTCCTTAATTTATCTAATTTTTCTCTTAAAATCATATTTTCTTCTTCTTTCTTAAGTAAACTTTTTCTCTTAAATCTTGCACCTAATTTATTAAAACTCATACTATTATATTTAACAGTAGTATTATAAACTTTTCCTCCCCCAACTGAATTTTTTAAAATAGAATTATTATTCCCAAAATACAATTTTTTTCCACTCTTTCCAAGACTATTAAAAGTTATATTAATTGAAGAATCTTTACTATTAACATTCATACTATAAGTAGAAGTATTACTAACATTTTTATTTCTTGAAGAAGATTTTGAAATTGAAATTTTAGTAAAAGAATTTAAATTATTCAAAGAAGCATTATGATTATAATAATTCTTATATGAATTTTTATAAGATTTATAAGTAGCAGATGAATTATTATAAGAAGCATATAAGCCATTAGTAAATAAATTAGTATGTATTTTATTTCTACTGATTGGTCTTATTTGTTTCATTGTATGATGTTGCACACTATTTGAATAATGATTTGTATTTTTTGGTATTAAATTTAATGTAATTGTATTTTTATTTCTTGTACTAATTGGTTTTATTAAACAAGGTTTAGAATGAATTTTTGATGATGATGAAGGTAAATGTGTATTATTTGTTCTATGAGTTTTACTTTTTGTTACGTTTAGAAATGCATTTGCATTATAATTTGATGAATTAAAATTTCTTGGTAATTTATCAAAATTTAATGTTTTAATCATTATTTTTTTGTTTGAATTTGAACGACTTGAACTACTTAAATTTTCATTGAATTTTTTCATTTTTTTATTTAAATTCATCTTGTTTATTTAATTTTTTTTTATTGAATAATTATATTAAATAAATAGAATTAAAATAAAAATTAATTTAAATTAAGAAATAAATTTAAAATAAAATTTAAAATTTCTTTTTTAAATAAATATAATATAAAATGATAATAATGTTACTTATATTAAAAATAAATTATAAAACAAAATATAATATAAAAATATAATAGTTAAATATAATATAATTTCTATTTTCCTAAAATTATATTCTTTCAATAAAATAATAAAAAGTCAACATTATATCTTTTATATATTTAATAATTGAATTTAGATTTACAAATATGATTTTTTATTATAAACAAAATTAAAAATTAAAAATTTGTTATATAAAAAAATCCATAAAAAAATACTTTTATCAAATAAAAAAATAAAAAAACTTATAAAAAAACATTAAAAAATCATTAATTAATAATAGAATTTCCAAAATTAAAAAATAATCAAAAATTTTAAACATTAACTTCTAAATCATAATGTTTAAGTTGAGTCAAAAAATTATCATTAGGTTCAGCATGTCTAAACCTTTCTTTAACCTTATCATAAGCATCAGCAAATTTTAATCCTTTTCTCCCAATTAAATAAGCAAGAACAAAAACAAAACATCTACTTTGTCCATTTTCACTATGAATTAAAATTTTTCCTCCAGAAGAAACAGCATCATCAATAAATCTATTAGTAATTTTAAAAAACTTTATAGCATTTTCAGTATTATTATCATTAATATATATATCATAATATTGAAAATATTTAATTCTTTTTCTATAAGTAATACAAGAAACATTTAAAATATAATTTATTTTTAAAAATAATAACTCCTTTGTTTTATAAGCACATTCAATAGGACCACAATAAATATTATCAATAATTTCAATAGGATGAATTTTTTCTAACATAATAGAACAAGGAAATTTACAACCACAATAATTTAAATGAGGAAATCTTCCACAATAAATTTTATCTTCTTCTCCATTATAAGCTTTTTTTTTTTCTTCTAAAGTTAAATATTGATTTCCTTTCATTAAATCATATTCATTTCCATATTCACAATATTTATAACGATATTCATCTAATGATGATATGTAAAGTTCTTCATTTATGTATAAATGATTTATTCTTATATTTTCTTCTTTTGATTCTATTTGATTATTGTTTGTTTTACGAGATTGATAATTTGTTAATGAACCTGTCATTTGAGGTCCGCAAAATGGTTCTGTGAAATTTGTGTTGTTACGTATTTTTTGTTCCATTGTTGAACTTCCTCTAAGGATTGTACCTGCTTCTGATATTCCTAAGGAATTCATATCCATTTTTTTTTTTTTCTTTTTAACTGTTATTTTTTAATTTTTTATTTTTATTGTTTTTTTAATTTTTTTTTACTTGATTTATATACTTTTTTATTATTTTTATATTACTTTTATTAGTTGAAACAATTACTTGGTCCAATATTGAAATTAAAGCTAGTGAGATTAAACAAAATTGAATTATAATGTCATCAAACAAGATTAGTCTTACTTGTAATGTTAATTCTAATATAACTAAGATTAATTATTCAGAAGGAGAATATATTAAAAAAGATAGTATTATTAGTGAACTAAACTCATCTGAAATGGTGTTAAAGTTGCTCAAGCTAAATCAACTTATGATTACTATCAGATAAGAAAGAGTTTATATGAAAGATTAGTTGACTATATTCAAAATGATTATCCATTAAATAAAGAGAACAATTTATTTAATTCAGATAATATTAATGAATTAGAATTCTATAACTATATGTATAACTAAGGAAGAGTATGTATATAGGTGATGAATTAGTTCAATAAAAGAATCAAACAAATAACAACAATAATAATAATAATAATTCAAATAATATTTCAATGAATTTTAATAAAAAATCATTAAATCA
>JAEEGK010008587.1_pt1 | contig 24068 bp, 13 predicted proteins | sample 8958771 | NCBI WGS metagenome assembly JAEEGK01 (sample SAMN16246547, study PRJNA631951) | gut metagenome | biome: gut microbiome; feature: rumen; material: SC-attached | host: Bos | place: Iran: Karaj | collected 2018-10
CTTGTAATAAAGTATTTTTAACTTCATGAGTTTTCATTTTTAAAATTTCTTGTAAAGTATCTTTTTCATTTTTTAAAGAAACAACATCTTTTTTATGATTGTTCATTTCATCTGCAACTAATTGAATTTGTTCTTCTAAACTTGCTAATTTTCCTTTTAATGTTGCAGAATTTGCTGAATTTGTAGCATTAAAATTATTACCTGTTTGTGCTAAATTACCTAAATTTGAGGAATTAAATTCTCCTGGATTTGTTTGGTTAGTTCTTTGCATTTGACTTTGATTAAATTTACTTTGACTTGCATTCATTTTTTTTTTCTTTTATATTTTTTTTCTTGTTTATTTTATAAGTTATATTTTTTTATTTTCATTTTTTGAAAAACAAACTGGTTTTTGTAAATTGTTTTAATAATTGGAATTGCTTGTTCGTATTAATTTAATTTTTTATTTTTAATGATTTTCAATTCCTATATTTACTTTATCTGGTTAAGTTTTATATAAAACAATTAGAAATTAGACTAAAGAACTTTTTTTAATTTAATTAATTAAATGATTTTTTATTTACTTGATTTTTAATTAAATTTAAACTATTAAAAAATTATCTAGAAAATAATAATATATTCATTCTAATAAAAATTTTATTTTTTAGCAATTTCTATTTATATTTCTATCTTAATTTATGTTTCTTCTTCTATAAATAAAATTATTGAAATCATATGAATATTCTTATATAATTTTTGATAAAAATCATAAATATTAATATACCAATAAAAATTAATATTTATTTGTTTATATATTTTTTTATAGTTTCTTTTTTTAATTCTTAAAACATTAATCTAAAATTGATGTTATTAAGTTAATAATGAAGTATTTTAACATGATCAAATGATTTTTTATAATAACTTTGTAAATAATAAAATATATAATTTAATTATTTAATATTAAATATTTTATTCATTCAAACCATTAAAATTTTTTTTGTAATCTATTAATAAAATCCAAAATCCTTTAAATAATATAGTGAGGAAACTTTAATACAAGATATGAATAAATCAATGATTTAATTATCTCTGACAAACTGATATTTTGATTTATGAAAATCTTCAAAAATTTAAAATAAATTTAAAAAAATTAAATTTAGTTATAAAAAATATGTCAACAAACTCTTTAGAAAAATACCAAAAATTACAAGATAAAATAGCCCACTTACAAAATATAGAACTTAAAAATCCAGAAAGAATGGATACTTTACAATATAATGTAGAAAAATTAAATAATCAAATGATTCAATCAATTTCAGAATTTACAGAAAAATCAAATTATATAGAAAAATCAATAGAATCATTAAATAGACTTTATAAATCTAAAATGTTAATAAAAGATAATAATGAAAAAAGAATTAATAAAGAATTACAAAATACAGAAGAAAATATAAAAATGATGCTTGAAGAACATAGAAATAAAATGATTAAAGGTATTGATCAATCATTTTTAGAATTAGAAAATTATTTAAATGAAATGATCAAAAAACAAGAAAACGATAAAATAAAAATTAATGAACAATTTGATAAATTAAAATTTATTACTCAAAATGAAGTTCCTACTTTAATTAAAGAATCAGAAAATTTTGATAAAAATAGTAAATCTAATATTGAATCTCTTAGACAAATTTTAAAAGAGGAAGTTAATTATACAAAAGATTTAGTATGATAATTTTTATTAATTTTTTATATTACTAAAGGAAAAAATTCAAGAGAAGAAAATGAAAATTTATTTAATCAAAGTTTAAATGAAGAATATAGAAATATTCAAAATAAAATTTTAGAATCTAAAAAAGAAAGGTAATTTAATATTTTTTATAATGTAATTTTTTATTTGGAATAGAGAAAATTTTGAAGAAGAAGTTTTTAAAACTTTATGTGAATCAATAGAAAGAATGAAAAACGCAATTTCAAATTAAAAAAATTGAATTAATTTATTTTATTATTTAAAAAAAACAATCATTAAAATCCTAAGAAAAAAAAATAAAATAATAAATAAAAAAATATTATTTAAAAACTTTTTTCTGTTTTTTTAATAAATAAAAATGAATAATAGTGATTCAGCTACATTTATCGGGAAAAAAGGGAAAATAATGCAAAATGCAGAAACTCAAATGGGAAATTATGAAGAAAATATATTTCCAGAAGAAAAAGAAATACAATCAGATAAAATAATCAAATTAAATGACTCCCAAAATAACAATAATGAAGAAGAAGAATTAAATGAATATCAAGATGAATTGAATAATTTTAATGCAGATAATATAATTGCAAATGAAGAAGATGATTATAATCTTAATGAAAATGAAAACGAAAATGAAAAAGAAAATGAAAATGAACAAAATCAAGAAGATAATAATAATAATGGAAATATTGATAATAACAATTTTAATTCAATGAATTATAGTCAAATGAATTTAATCAAATCACATTTAAAATTGATATGTGATAAAATTGAAGAAGGATTAAATAATTATCATAAATCTAAAGAAACTTCTAGAAATGATACATCATTTCAAAATTCTTTTTCTAACATTGAAATAAAGCCTTTGACAAAAGAATTAAATAATTATAAACAACAATCTGAAAATCTTCAATTTGAATTAGAAAATGTTTATAATATTCAAAAGGTCAATGAATTAGAATCTGAACTTCAAAAAAAAAGAAATTTTTATCAAAAATTAAAAAAGGATAATAATACTTTAAAAAAAGTAGTAAGAGAACAATCAAAAGGAATTGATGAATATATTAGTAAATTTGATAATACAAAAGAAATTGATGAAATTAAGGAGAAATTAAAAGAAGAAAGAAAAGAATTAAAAATTAAAAAAGATAATAATAAAAATATTGAAGTTCGAATTAAAAATCAAAATAATAAAATTGATGCTTTAGAAAAAAGAAGTAAATTAATTAAAGAAAACATTGATTATTGTAAAAAAAAACAAATGAAAGATTTAAAGAAAAATGAAGAAGAAAATGAAGAAAAAATTGAAGAAGGTGATATAAATAAATTAAATGAAGAAAAAAAAAAATTAGAATCAGAAAATATAAATAAAGAAAAACAATATAAATTAGAAATTAAACATCAAAATTTAATCATAAAAGAAATTAAACAACAAATATCAATTATATCAAATAAACTTAAAGAAATTGAACAAATAAAAAAAATGGAAGAATTAAAAAAAAAAGAAATTCAAAGAAATAAAATAAAACAAATTCAAAAAAGTAAATCTCCAATTAGAATAAATAATAATATAAATAATCAAAGAAAATATGATAGAACAAAAAATATGAGTAGAGATAATATAAGAAGATTTAATGATAATATTAAATCAAACATTAATCCAAATAATAAAAATAAAATAAATTATAATAATCCACTAATTGAAGATATTATGTTAACAAGAACACCAAATTTAAAAGTTAAAGGAGGAAAATTTAATAAGCCTTTTGAAATAAATAAATTTAACAAAGGACCAAATGTAACTAATTATATTCCAAAAAGATTAAGTCAAGCTTTACCGGATAATCCAAATGATATTTTTAAAAGAAAAGAAAAAGATGATATTCCTGAACTTGGAAATGATAATAATGATAAAAAAGATATTAATAGAGATAATGTTAAAACTCCTAATATTGTAATTAATGAAATTGAAAATTTAAAAAATGAAATTCAAAATGCTTTAAAGAATGATATATTTAAAGATAATAATCCTATACCTGATAAAAATATATATATTAAAGATAATGAAAATGAAAATACTCATAATAGAGTAAATAGTAATGATAAAAATTACAAATTTAATGAACAAAGTACAATTATTGCAACTCCAATTAATGATATTTCTGATATTAGAAATGATTTTGAATATTTAAATGAGTTAGAAAATCAAAATATAATACCAAAAAATTTACCTAAAGAAAGAATACCATCTTCAAGAAGAAGACCTTTTGATAATATTAATTTTAAATAAATTAACATTAATTATTTATTCAAATAAATTTAATATATTTTTTTTATGAATTTTTTAAATTTTTATTTCAAAAATGTCAAGAATCAGAATATATAATGAAATTTATCAGTCAGATATATTTAATAGAAAATCTAAAATACAATTTTATACTCCAAAAAAAAGAAATCTTCAACCTTCTTTAGAAAAAACATTAAATGATATTTTTCATACAAATGACAATTTAACTTCTAAACAAGATATGTCCCAATACAAACATAGTAATAAATATATAAATAAATCTCAAAGTGATGTTTTTAATGTAAAAACAGAAAATAAAAAAATAAGAATAAGAAATAATCCAACTAATCATTCACAAATAATTTTTGGTACAAATTATACAGATTATATAGTTAAAAAACCTAAATTAGAAAAATTTACTCCTCAATATTCTGAAAATTCTCCTTTAGATATTTTTTACAAGCAATATTTTAATGAAGAAAATCATCATAAAAATTTTTCTACTTCAAAAGGTTATTTAGATAATGAAATGAAAATAAATAATAGTCATATTTTAGAAAATCCAATTAGAAAAAAGACTAATTGGACCAATAGAAGTTCTGCAGATATTCATATGAACCCGTTAAATTCTTCTAGAATAAATAAATTAAATTCTCAAATTTCTAATATATTTAATTTACCTGAGAAAGATATTAATAATATTGAAATAAAAAAAAAAAATGAAAATAATTTAAAAGAAAAAAATTTGAAAAGTAAAGCAAAAGGATTAGAAAGAATAAAAAACAATAAAAATAAAGATATGAAAGGAGAAGATAATATTAAAGGAAATTCAAATCAAAGAAAACAAAACAAAATTATAAGGAGTAATAAATTAAATAATAATATTATCTATAAAAAGAAAAAAGAAATTAAATCTAATTTAAATGATAATATTAGTCAATATAAAAAAATAAAAAGATTAATAGATTTAAATTCTCCTTTCTTAAATGAACCAAAAAAAAAAAAAATTTTACAAAATGTTTCAACAAGTAATTTATATGATAATGATTATTATGAAAGAATTTTATCAGCAGATAGAAATTTCAATAATAAATTAAATGAAAATGAATATATAATAAAAAATAATAATAAAGAAAATGAAGATGAAAAAACACTTAAAAAAATGTTTTCTGGAGAAGGAATTCATATTTATGATATCAATAGTAATTACAATAAAATATTCGGCGATTCAAATGAATGTGAATTTACTTTTAAAGTTAGAAATAATGATGTAAATAAATTTAAAAGTGTTTCCCAGAAGTTTTTAAAAGAAAAAAACATCGAAATAAAACCTAAAAATAAAATTAAGGTTAATAGAAAAATTATTCAAGTTAATAGTGAAAGGGATAATAATAATAATTTAAAAACTACATGTAATAATTCCTCTAATTCAAAATTTATGAAAGATAAATTTACAAATCAATTTACTCAAATTAATAACAATTATAAAAATAATAGAAAACATATAGGAAATTCAAGTTTTAAATAATTTTTTTTATTAATATATTTTTTATTTTATTAATTATTGTTTTAAATAAAATTTATTTAATAAAAAAATTATAAATGGATGAATATATATCATCCTTACAAAAAGAAAATAATCAATTAAAGTTAAAGCATGATAATCTTAAACAAACTATACTAAAAAAAGATAATTATATTAGTCAATTAGAAGAAAAAATTGTTCAATTAGAAGAAAAATATTTTCAAAATCAAGATAATGAGAAGAAAAAATATGAATTATTTGATACTATTAAAAAGACTCAAGAAAATATAAATGTTTTAAGAGATTTATTTACTCAAAAATTTTCTCAATTACAAAATAAATATATAAAATTAAGAGAGAAGGTAGAAAAACAAAATAATAAAAATAACTCTATAGAAAACATTAATAAGTATATTTCTAAAATCAATGAAGTAAAATTTCTTTTTTTAAATTATATAGTTTATAGTTGAAATCAAAAGAAATCCAGTATAAATTATAAAATTTTTTTATAAATACTTTAATATTTAATAAACTAATAATTATAAAAATGTTATTCATTATTTTTTGATATAACAACTTTAAAACTTCAATATTTTTTTTAAATTATAAAAAATAAAAAAAAAATATTTACTCAGAAATTTCCTTTTTTATCCATACTTGAAACTTATAATCAATAATAATTAATCATATTCAATTAATTAATAATAAAACCATAAACTTCAGATTTTAAATGTAAATTATATTAATTTTCAAAAAATAATTCTTTTAATTTTATTTTTTTTAAATTAAAAATTTATTTGTTCAATGGAGATATTATAATATTTTTGTTATTTTACTTTTTTAAAATTTTTTCATTCCAGAAAAGAATGTTTTTGAGGAAAGTGTATATTTATTCCAAAGAAATAATTTTTAGAAGTAATTTGTGATTTGAAATAATTATTTTTTACTTTTTATATAAATCTTTGGAGGATAAATTTATAATACTTTTTTAATTTTATAATATATTTTTTAATTAAATATCGAAAATAAATTACTTAAAAATTGTATGGAATTAATTTTTTGATTGTTTTTAAGAATGATTTTCTGATTATTATTTTTTAGATATATTCTTATCTTATCAAATATTAATTCAATTTTCACAAAATATTTTGTTTTTTCTTTTTGTAAATCTTCTAATAATATTTTAAAGCTTTCATTTTGATCTTTATCATCGATATTCTCTTTTAATAAAAGTTCAAATTGTTTAATTAAATCTTGAAACTTTAAATATTTAGTAATTTTATGAAAATATATTTGATTAAAAATTTCATTAGTAATATCAATTTGTTTTTCAAATAAATTAATATTTAAATAAACATTATAAAACTTCTGAAAAAATTGTTTTATAAATAACTCCACTTTTTCATCTTTATGAAATATATTATTTTCACTAAACTTTTTCGAATTTTTTCTAAAATTAAATTTTACATTTAATTCTTTCTTTGAAAAAGTTTTTTTGTTTTTTTTACTTTGATTGAATTTAGTTTCTTGTATAAATAAATCCTCATATATTTTTGAAATTCCCTTATTAATTTTATTATCCAATTCTTCCATCAAACTTTTCACTCTATATTTGGAAAATTCAAGAGTTGATGATAAAATAAAATTATTCACATTTTTTCTATTTTTTTTAATCACATATGACCAATTTGATAATTTTTTTGAGTTATATTTTTTATTTTTTGACTTTCCTAAAATTAAATTAAATAATTTATTTGTAAAAAATTCAGTTTTTTTTTTTGAATTCCCTTTAAATAAATCAATTCCTTTTTTATATAATAAACTTAATTCTTTAATTGATTTTTCATTTAGATTTGTAGATAATTGGATTTCATTTTCTTTTTCAATTATTGATTTATAAAATTCTTCTCTATAATTTAAATCATAATAATCTTCTATAAAAATATCTTTAAAAACTTCAGAAATATCAGGATATAAATTCATTTTTAAAATTAATTTCCAACATTTAATATAATTAAAGATAAAAAATATTATTATTATATAAATGAGAAAGAATATTTAGAAAAATTGAGTCAATGTTTTTCAAATTGAAATTAAAAAAATATTGATTTTACTTTAAATTTCATATTTCGCATTATTGAAATTTTAATATTAAAAAAAAAATGAAAAAAATTAGATAAATATAAAACCTAATATTATTATTTTTGGTTTAAAAAAAAATTTTATAAAAATCATGAATAGAATTATATTTTATTATTAATTATATTTTCAACAAGATGTTAATGTAATATCGTGAGGAATAAATGAAAGAAAATATTCGAACCAAAAAAATTAAGAAAATCTATCTGATTATGTATTTGTTACCATATTTAAATTATTGAAGAAATTCAAAAAATCAAATTATGGAAAAGATAAAAATTTATTGTTATTTTTGAATAATTTGAGTAATTTATTTGATGTTTTTGTGTTATAATCGTATATTCATTTGCTTTTGAATAAATAGTATTAATTTTTTCAATCTTTATTAATTTTTTTCAATAATATATAGTTGCTTATTTTCATAATTATTTAATTAAATTTAAATTTTAAAAATGAAAAATTTTTACTTAGATTCTTCTTTGAGTATGCCAAATTTAATTAATCCTGAAAATGAAGTTTCTTTCAAGTATCTTTCACAATTTTTAAATTATAATTCAATTTCTTCAATTTATTCAAAAGAAAAAATAGAATCTTTAGTTCAAGATGAAAATAAATATCAACAAATAATAAAAAATCCCTCCTTTTACAACATTAATAAACTTTCAGCTTGGGATTATTATATTAAATTTATCATGAATTTAATTCCAATAAAATATAATGAAAAACTAAGAATATTTTTAGTTCTAGAACTATTCACTAAAAATATGTTTCAAGAAAAAGAATTTTACTTAGAGCATATTTATATATCATATTGGATTTTTTATGCCGATTTATGTAAAGATGATTATGAAATTTTTAAGAGTTTATTAAAAAAAAACATTTGTACAAATAACCCTGAATTATACGTAGGTTTAAGTTATTTTTATGAAAAATATCATGCTTTTTCTTTAGCAAATGAATATTATTTAAAAGGATTTGAGAATCAAATACAATCTGATAATTATTATCATAAAATTATTAAAGAATTTGAAAAGAGAATGGAAAATAGAATTAATAGAGAAATTAATAAAACTAATATTCCTTGTGAAGAAATTGATAAATTTGTTCATAAAAAAATTTTTGAATACAAAAATAATGAAAATAAAGGAGAAAGAGAAACCAAAAACATTAAAATGAAATTCAGAATTCATAAAAATAAATTAAAAATCTTAGAAGAAAATGATGTATATGAAAATGAAATTGTTCAATATGATAATTTCCCAATTTATATTGATGAAAATTGTAGAAAAAAAATAAGTAAAAAATCAACTGAATTAGTTGAATTATATAAATTAATTGTTAATTATTTAAAAGAAAACGATCTAAATTACAGAAACAAAACTGATAATGATAAAAAAGAAATTATTGAAAAAAGAAATAAAAAACCTTATTCATGGTTAAATATAAAAAGACCTTTTGGAAACCACAGTATTGATGTTTCAAACAGTAGTTTAAGTTTTTTTGAAAGTTTTAATGACATTAATAATAATTCAAATATCAATGAAATTAATATCAATGATAGTATTTGTAATAATGTTGATGTAAATAATATTAATAATAAATGTAATCCTCAAAAAATTAACCAAATGGTAAATAACACAAGCTTTTCTAATATTTTTAATTCTAAGAATTTACTATGTGATTTAAGTGATAAAGAATTAGAAAATTTATATAATGATGAAAGTAATGAGCTTATTCAACAGAAAAAAAAAATTAATAAATTAATGAATTTACTAAAGGAAGAATTAAGATATATTAAAAGAAATGAAAATAATTTAACACTGTTTGAATCAGAAAATAAAAACTCTAATTTATTCAATAATTTTAATATTGATTTAATTCAAAATAATTATAATAATAATGAAATTGCCAAATCAAAATTCATAAATAATTTAAAAAATTTTCTTTCAAACAAGAATTTGACAATTCCTGATATTAAAAATAAAAAAAATGAAATCGATGAGCTTTTTAATTTAAATCAAATTTCACTAAATGAAAAAAATTATTATTTAAATTTATTAAAGAAAAAATATTGTCAAATAACTCAAAATGACAACAAAACAGAAAATTACATTCCCCCAAATTTCAATGAAATTCAACCAATTTTTCCAAAAGAAAATAAAACTATAACTAAATCTGATAATCATAATAATCAGGATATAAATAAATACTCTCGTTATGACATTAATTATTTAAATGAAAGAAATACACCAACTATTAATAAATTTTTCCAAAGTGATAATAAAAATAGTGAAAATCAAATTGAGAAAAATAATAAATTTGAAAATTTATTTTTAGGAAAAGAAGATTATGATGAAGAAAAGGAAATAAAAAATGAACAAATATTCAATAATTTAAGTAAATATCAAAATGATCATTATGAATATATTACAGATACTAATCATATTTCTTCAATTACAGAAAAAACTTTAGATAGTAGAAAATCATCACTTGAATTATTATTTAATTCATAATTTTTTTTTATAAATTCATTTTTTTAAATAAAAAAATATATATCCTATAAAAATAAAACAAATATAATTCCAGATAAAAGAGAAGTAAAAATCCCAGTAATTAAATTAACTTGACTATTATTTAAAATATCTCTCCCATAAACTTTAATATTATTCATATTTTTAATTTCATCCTTTTCTACAACACATTTTTTTTCTTCATCAAAATAAGTAATTTGCATAGTTTCTCCTAAAATAGAATCAATAAAAGAACCAATAAAACCAATAATCATTCCAAATAAAATAATTTTAAAACAAATCATAAAATTAAATGAAAAATCTCTGAAAAAAGAAGAAAAAACAGTAACAACAGAAATAAATAATCCTCCTAAAATACTACAAATTGTTCCATATAAGGAAATTGCTCCATTAATTCCTTTTGGAACTTTTTTTAAAGAAATTATTAAAATTGGATTATTTTTACTATTAATTCCTAATTCACTTGCCCAAGTATCTGCATTAGCACTTTCATAAAATCCAATATAAATTCCATATAAAAATTTCATCAAATTATTATTTATAATTTGTTTTGAAAATAAATGTAATTTACCATTAAATTGATAATATATTATAAAACAAATTATTGTTGGGAAAAAACCTTTTGACATAACTTGAATTGCATTTCTTTTTTTATCTTTAAAATAAGATTGACCTAATAATTCTGTTTTTTTTTTTTTATGTAAATCACTAGCTTTTATTGATGAAGCAAAAAATCCTATAAGTATCAATAAATATTCAAATCCACCCATTGATACAATAGTTCCTATAAATAATGCTGAATTTGCTCCCCCTATTGTTAATTTATTTTTTATTATTGCTACCACATATATTATTAATACTATTGTTTCTAATATTATAAATTCAATTGAAATTGTTTCCATATATTATTTATAAATAGTTAAGTGAATTTTTGGGTTTTGATTATTTTTAATTTTTTCATTGAATATTTTTTTTTTTAAAAAATATTTATTTTGAATTTCTATTTTATTTAATAAATTACTTTTGTATCAAAATAAATTAATAAAAATAATAAATAATTTTCTATTTTTTGTATCATTTTATTTCTATTTTTTTGTTGAAGAATGAATATATAAAATTGACGCAAAAATAAAAATATAATATAATTTATGGATGAATATGAAAAATTAATATCAAAATTACTTCAAACAAAATTTGAATTAGATACAGGAATTTATAAAAGAAAATCAAATAAACAAATATTAGAAGATTTTAACGACCAATTAGAAAAAATGAAAAAAATTGAGATGAATAAAAATCAGTATAGTATAATTAATAATACTTGTACTACGGATTGTAAAGTTGGAAAAACTCAAAAATCTTTTAATAATGATATGAAACCAATTACAATAAAAGAAATGTCATTAGGAACAACTTATAAAAATAAATATATCAAATTAGAAATTTACACAGAATTAATTATAATGACAAGCATAATGTTTTTAGGAAGAGATGATAATAATGATTTGACACTAATTGCAATATATAATTATGAAAATTATTTTAAAACTAAAAATTATAAAAAATTATGCAATATTTTAAAAAAAGGAAAGTATATATTAGTTCTTGAACCATTTTATAAAATGTTTGGAAGTGGAGAAGATGGGATTAGAATAGAAGATCCAAATGAAATAATATTGTTTGATAATAAGGATTTAATTGACAATTTTTTATTTAAAAAAAAAAATGAAAACATTGATTTTTTATACAAAGAAGGAAATAAATCAATTGAAAATGAAAATTATAATAAGGCATTAGCATATTTTATAAAATTAAAATTATTCAAACCTGATGATATTGAAATTGATTTAAAAATAGCTCAATGTTATTTTAAATTGCCATATTATACAAAAACAATAAATAAATGTAATGAAATTCTAAATAAAAATACAAATAATGTAGAAGCAATACTATTAAAAATAAAAAGTTTAATAGAATTAAGAAAAGTATTGGAAGCAAAAGAATTTCTCAATTCAAAGAAAAATATATTAGAAAACCAAAAAAAAAAAGAGTTTGTTGAGATAAATGAAGAAATTGAAAATAAAATAAAAAATATAAATGGAAAATATGATTTTGCGGATTTATGTGAAAAATCAAAGACTTTATTCAACCTTAATATAGGAGAATTTATTAATAAAAAGTTACAAATTCATTTTGAAAAAAATAAAGGAATAAGTATTTATACAAATTCTAAAATTCAAAAAGGTGAATTATTAGTGGTTAGTAAAGCATTTACAGCAGCAGAATTGAATAAGAATGAAAAAGAAATTGTGATTCAATATGATAATCCAAGCAAAGAAGAATTTGAAAGAACTAAACAACCATTAATATATAAAAAAAAAGAGCAAATAGAGGAAATATTATCATATAAATTATCTAATTTTCCTGAGGATTATATTGATTTTTTAACTCTTTTTGATGGAAATAATATTAAATTAAATCTAGAAAAAAGGAAAAACAATTCAGAAATATCTTTAAAAAAAATACAAGATGTAATTCAATATAATTCATTAACAATATCATTTAAAAAAAAACAAATTTCAAATGGATTATGGTATTATCCTTCATTTTTTAATCATTCTTGTATTCCAAATTGTTTCTATTTTGGTTTTGGTGATATTTTAATTATTATATCAATATGTGAAATTGAGCCAAATAAGGAATTATTCATAAATTACTTAGATAATGTTATGGAATATGGAAAAAGACAAAAATATTTAAAAGAGAAATTTAATTTTATTTGTAATTGTCAATTATGTGAATATGAAAAAAATAATATCGAAAATAAAGAGAAGAAATTTTTGGATGAATATTTAAATAAAATAGAAATTAATTATAATTTCCAAGAGATTGATATTAAAAGTATTTTTAGTAAACAAGAAATTGAAAAAATGGTAGATTTCATTGAAAATAAAAAAAAAACTTTTAATTGTTATGAAAAAAGTATTTTTTATATTAAATGTGCTCAATGTATGAGAAAACATGATCTAAATGTTTCATATTCATATTTAGAAAAAGCATTAAGATATTGTGAAAATAGAAATTATTATTTTGAAAAATTAACTTTATTATTGATGTACTTTATTGCTAAGCAATTAAAAAATGAAGAAAAAATGAATTTTTCAAAAAATAAACTCAAATTATTTTGGGAAATATACTTTAATGAACAAAAAACATTCATTGAAACACTTATTATTGAATATATAAATTAAAAAATATTGTTATATATAAATTATGTTTTATATTTTTTATTATTTTAAAAAAGACTTTTTTATATAATTTTTTTAAATTATTTCTATAATTAACACCAAAAAAAGTATAAATTATTTGATTCTAAAAAAATAAGTAGGGAAGATACTTATTGAAATATCACAGATCATTAAAATGGCAAACCAAAAGCTTTTTGCCATGCTATTACTCATAGAAAATCATATGAATAATATATAGAGTAGCAAAAGTTAAATCATTAATTTTTAAAATTTATTGTTGTATGTTTTTTAAAATGTATTTTTTGAATTAATATATCAAAACTTATATTTGTATGTTTAATAATTTGAAAAAAAGTATTATATAGAATAAAAAATAATATGATTTTTTTGAAGATTATTTTATATACCTTTTAATCTAATCATATTTATGAAATTATAGTATTCTTAAATTAATTGTAAAAATTGGTTAATTCTCAAAAAATAAAATTTAGAAAGGAAAAGAGCTCATCATAACCCTAATATATCAGCCTACTTTATTATACTGGAATTTATTGAACATAACAAGATCCCTTTAATTTATCATTTTGGTATTTCAAGGAAATAATTATATTTATTGTTTATTTGAATAATTTAAATTTGTTCATTTAACTTTTTATAATATTATTTCTCCTATTTTTAGAATAAAAAGCAATAAATTTAACCAATAAGAAATTAAAATAATTTTTATTTATTTAAATAGATATTTATACAATAAAAATTCATCAAATTAAATACCAAAATATAATTACAGTTTTGTTAAATTTTTTTCAATAGCAATAACAAGTTTTAAATAATCTAATCCTTTTTTTATTATTCTAAAAACTTTTAATTTTTTTTAAATCAATTCATTTTATTCAAAAATTTAACTTTAAATGAAATTTTAAATTATTTTCCATTTATTGAATTAATTAAATTCCAAATGGTTAAGAATTTTCAAAAAATATAATTTGAATAATTTTAATTGAAACAAAGTTTCATTCTTAAAGATTAATTAATTTATTCATTTTAAAAGGAATCTTTTTTGATTATAGACATGGAATAATTTATATGGAAAATAATGAATGAAACAATATGAAAAAAAATAAATAAATAAAAATATTAAATTAAATGAATAAAAATCAGAAAAAAATAAATTAAAAAAAAATAAGAAGTTAATTTAAAACCTATTTAAATTCAAAAAAATTTAAAAAAATAATAAAAGAATTTAAAAAACCCACAAAAAAAAGAAAAAATGAAAAAACAAAAATGTTCAATTCATACTTGGAAACCTTCTTTATTTATTTGTTCCTGTAAACATCAATTATGTTTAAGATGCGTAAAAGAACATTCACATGATAGTATGATTCTCATGTCAATTAAAGATTTTTATGAAAGTTTTTATGAAGAATTAATTGAACTGAAAAATTTCATAATTCAATTTCAATCAGAAATTAACAAAGAAGAAATTGTTAAAAATATTGAACAAGTTAGAGGTTTAGAAGAAGCTATTTCTTTTTCTGATAAATTTATAAATGATAAAGATAAAATATTTTTTTTAAATCCTGAGCAAATTTTCTATTTTAAAGAAAAAAAACTTCTCAATACAATAAGAGAACATATTTTAATAATCTTAAATGAAATATTTGAAAAAAAACAAACAAAAATAAAAGCTATTTTAGCAGAACAATAAATATAAATAAATAAATGAAAAAATTAAAATGTTTTTTCCCTAATTTTTTTTTATAACACAAAATTTAATAATTTAATCAAATAAACTTTCATTATCTTTCTTAAAACAAAAGAAATATTTTTTCATTCAAATATCTTGAATAATTAAACTAAAAAACTTATTAAAAATGAGCAATGAATCATCAGTAAATCAAATAAATAATAATATTCAAAATCATTATTATATAATTAAAGATTATTTTTTATAGTTTAACATTTATGAAAAATTCAAATTAAAAATAAATAATAGTAAAAAATAAAAAAAAGAAAACAAATTGAAAAAAAATATTCCTTAATCCACAAAAGTAATAATTTTAAATCAAAATTTTTAAATTAAAAAAATAATTAAACTCATATTGAATAAATATATAACCAAAAAAAAAAACAAATTCAAAATAATTAAAAAAAAAATGAATCAATCATCTCAAGATCCTTTAACACAAATACTTCAAAATGCATTAAGTGGAAATGACTCATTACGTAAAGAAGCGGAATCTCAAATAACAAGACTAGCCTCAGAAAATTTAAGTCAATTCTTAATAACTATCTCATCTAAAATTTCAAATGAACAAGAAGAAAAAAGAATTCGTCAAATTTCAGCAACTTTAATAAAAAACATAATATCAAAAGATGAATATACTCAAAAATATTTAAACTTAGATCAAAAAGATAAAACTCAAATTAAAAATCATGTTTTATCAACTTTAGCTAGTCAAGATATTGATATTAGAAAAGCAGCGGGAAATGCAATTGCTTCTATTTGCAAAATTGAAATTCCTAATAAAGAATGGTTAGATATATTTGATACTTTAGTTAATACTTCTCAAAATGAAAATTTATATATTCAACTTGCTTCTATTACCACTTTAGGATTTATCTTTACTGAAATTTCTCCTAATGATATTCCACAAGATACTATTGCTAAAATTTTAAATTGTTTTTATACTATTTTAAAAAAAGAAAATTTAAATTTAGAATTATGGGATAATACTTTAAAAGCTATTTTAAATTTTATTCCTTTTATTTCAGCTTTTGTCACTAATGATTCTCAGAAAATTGTTTTTTTTGATTTAATTAAATCTTCTTTAATAAATACTGATAAAAAAATTATAAATGATGCTTTATTAATTTTTATGGAATTAATAAGACTCTATTATGATAATTTTAATAATTATTTTAATACTTTATTGGAAGTCACAAAAAATATTATGATAAAAGCTGATGATGATAATAAAATTGTAGCATATGAAATTTGGTGTTCAATAGGTGATATTGAGGCTTATAGAATCAAAAAAGGAAATTTAAATAATTTAAATTTTTGTGAAAAAGCTTATCAAGAATTATTACCTATATTATTTAGTCATTTAAAAACAACTGATTATAACTCTGATGAATGGACTTTAAGAAAAGCTTCTGGATGTTTATTAAATTTATTTTCTCAATGTTGTCAATATCAATTTATTGATAGTGTTTTAAAATTTATTGGAGAAAATATTAATCAATATAATGCTGATTTAACTAATATGTCTTTATTTGCTTTTGCTTCTATTTTAGAAACTCAACATCATTCTCAATTATTTATTACAGTTAATCAATCTTTAGAAATGATAAGTAATTTTTTATGTGATGAAAAAACTCCAGATCATTTAAAAGAAGTTTGTGCTTGGACAATAGAAAGAATATGTGATTCTTATGGTTTAGATATATTAAATGATAAAAAAAATACTTATGGAAAATTAATAGAATTAATTTTATCTCTTTTACCAAAAATGAAAAGAAAAGTTTGTGTTAATTTATGTAATGGATTAAATTCATTAATTAAAATTATTAATAATGATTCAAATTCAAATGAATTAAGCCCTTTTTGTCCAAGATTAATAAATACTTTAATAACATTAGCATCTCAAAGTGGAAGTTATAATACCGAAAATAATGTTTCTTTAGCTTGTTTTTTTACTATTGGAACAATAGCTGAACATTCAGCTAAAGATGTTTCTAATGTTATAATATCTAATTTTAACTTATTATTTGAAATGTATAAAAAAACTTTGAATCCTACTTTTTTTCCTGATAATAATATGAGAAATAATTATCAAATATATATTATAACAACATTATCATCTTTTGTTTTATATGGTGGAATAAGTGACTCAGATTTAGTTCAATTATATAATAGTATTATAACAGCTTTTAAACAAAGAAATAGTGTTTTTGATGAAGCAATGACTTTAGTTGGTTCAATTGCATTATCTTTAGAACAAAAATTTGATAATTTAATGCAAGATTTTAATCAATATTTATCTATAGGATTAAATTCAACTCAAGATGCAGGTTTATGTAGAGCAAGTATACATTGTATGAGTGATATTATTAGAAGCTTAAATAATTTATTTTCAAAATACATTAGTTTTTTTTTCCCAGGTATACTTCAAATATTATCTAATCCTGATATTGATAAATCTCTTAAACCACATGCTTTTAATGTTATTAGTGATTTATTTTATTGCTGTCCTAATGATATTTTCCCTTATTATAATTCTATTATGAATTTATTAGGTTCTGCTTTACAAGCTGCAATGAATATTCAAAATTTTGATGATTCTGAAAATATAGAATATTTCCAAGATTTAAGAGAACATATTATTGAAACTTTAACTTGTATTTTCAATTCTATAACTGATATTAATAAACAAGATGAATTTATTATTTATGTTGGTCCTATTTTCACTTTTATTAATACTATTTGTTTAGACCAAAAATGTATTTCTGCTGAAATTTTAAAAAGTTCTTTAGGATTAATTGGGGATTTTTGCAAAGCTTATGGAAAAAATATTAAAAATTTAATTAATGCTAATGTAGTTCAAAGTATTATTGAAAATTTAAAAAAACCTATGTTTTATAATACTGATCAAAATATTGGAAAAATTATTCATTATGGACAAAAAATGGTTGAAAATGTTTTGAGTTCTTAATGATTTTTTTAAAAAAAATGAAATAATTTAATTAATAAATTTATAAATAATAAATTAAAAAAATATTTAAATTAAAAAAAGTTAAATATAATTTTATTTTTGTTGAGAGGAACTAAAAAAGAATAAAATAAATTACATTAAAAATGGTTAAAGTATATTTAACATATCTTAAAAAAAACAAATTTACAACAAAAAATTTATTAATTGATATAACTAGCATTAAGACCAAATCTTTCTCTAATATGTAACTGAAATTCAAATAGATTATATGATTTATTTCAAATTCTTTTATAATAATTATACAACACTTAGTTTTTAAATTTATCATTGTTTTACATAATGATATAAATAATAAAGATAAAAACGAGTTTAAATTTTTAAATGAAATAAAAAAAAATTGTTACATTTTATTTAATTTAAAATTGAAAATTTGCATAATAATATTAAAAAATATTATTTTATTTGAATCATTTGAAAAATATGATAAAAATTGTGTCAGAGAAATGTAAATGAAAATCATTGATTCATAGACAATCACAATATATATTATTGAATCCCTAAATATAAAGAGAGTTTATACTAATTAACATTGAATTAAATAACAATGAAAGTAAACATATTATTTTTGTAGATAGATGTAATTTATATAAAACAATTTTTCTTATTGAATTTTTTTTATGATTCTTACCAAATTATAAGAGTAAATATGGGGAGAATTCTGACAAAAATTTGACAAAGAATCTGAAAAGGATATTAAAATAAGTATTAATTGAAGATGTATAAAAAAAACAAATACATTTCTATATTGCTAATGATGTAAAAAAATTAAAATAGATATCATATTAAAATTTATATGAGAATTTAAGTAATTTTTAAAATATACACAAAATATTTAAATAAAATATTTAAATAAAAAAAAAATGTTTATTTCTAAAAAATAAAAAAGAATTTAATAAATCTTTTTTAAAAATAGAAAAAGGAAAAAATATAATAATATTTCATTAATTCATTATTTATTATCCATAAATATAATAACTTTTTTAGTTACAAATAATATTTTTTTAATTTATCAAAAAATTAAATAAAAAAACAGTATTTAATTTAAATAAATGTTAAAATTATTTATATCAATATTATCATTTTCCTTCATTTTTTCGTTAGTAAAAATTCCTTTTAAAACAAAGGAAAATCCAATAAATCAAAATTTAACATATATAGATTCAAGAGTAAAAAATTTTGAAATGGGAGAAATTTTCATAGGAGAACCTCCTCAAAAAATTAGATTAAATATAGCAACGTCATATTATCATTTTATAATAGCTACTTCAAAAAAAAAAATAAATGATATTTATTCCAATATTTCTTCATCAACAAGTTCTTTAATTTCAACTGAAAAAAAAACATATTATTATAAAAATTATAGAGGTGGATTTTTAGCTCAAGAAAATTTTAAGTTTTATAATGAAAAAAACAAAAAAAAATCATATAATAATATTCCTTTTTTTATTAATGATTTTGATGGTGAATCTTCAGGTTTATTAGGGTTAAATTTTATAAAAGAAAGGGATGATGAAGATTTAAATTTTATTAAGGTTTTATTAGAAAAAAAAATAATTTCTTCTTCAATTTGGAGTATAAAATATTTAAATGATAATGAAGGTGAATTAATAATTGGGGATTATCCTCATAAATATAATAATAATTATGATGAAAATTTTTTAAAATTTACAAAAGTAGAAATAAACTATAATAAAGATTGGAAAATTCAATTTGATGAAATAAAATATGATAATATTACTTCTGGAAAAAGTAAATTTGGTATTTTTGTTATTGAAAGTGGATTAATAAAGGCACCAATCGAATATAAAAATTTATTTTTGAAAAAAGTAAATAAAACAAATAATTGTTTTGAATTACAAAGAGAATTTGCATTTGTTTATTATTATTGCAATAAAAATACTAATATTAAATTACTTCCTACTATTTACTTTTATCATAGAGAATTAAATTTTACTTTCAATTTAACTTATGAAGATTTATTTGTAGAAAAAAATGGATATTATTATCTTTTAATAGCTTTCAATAATAATTATGCTTTTAGTGAATGGACTTTTGGAAGAATTTTTATGAAAAAATATGAAATAATTTTTGACCCTGAAAATAAATTAATTGGATTTTATAATGATTTTAAGAGTAAATCTATTAATTTTACTTTTACAATTTTAATAATATTTATTATAACAATTATTGGATTAATTGCTATAATAAATCATATAATGAAATTAAAAAAAAGAAAAGTAAGAGTTAATGAAATTGATGAAGTATTTGATTATGTTCCTGCAAATCAAGAGATATTAGGTATAAAATAAACAAATTAGAATGAACACTAGAAAAAATAGTATTATTGATCAATTTCATATTATACAATATTACCTTTAATATATAATTAATAATCTCTTTAGGATTTGTTTAATTTTATTTAATAATTTTTAATCACTTAATTTTCACAAAAATAAAACAATTAAATTAAATGCTCTTTTTTTATTTTAAAAAAATATACATATATGTTTACTTAGATATAAATGCCTTTGAACACTATCTTCTGATTTAACCTAGAATATTTTCAAAAAGAATTAATTAACAAGGGTTAAAATTACTCTTGATAATATTTAAAACTTTTTCGTGATTTGATATATTTATATCCAAATTTTATTTTTATAATCATTAGAATTAACTTTATTTCCACTAAAAGAAATTTTTTTTTCTTTTATAAATATTAATTTATAATTTAAAATCCATAATTAAACAAAGTGAAAATATAATGTATAGATTAACAAATTAAAATTCATTGGATTCCTTCTCTTAATTAATTTAAAATAATTAACTTTATTTGATTTTAATTATCTGTTGAAGTAGAATAAAGAAAACTCAAAATAAATCTAATTCTTTAAGTTTCACTATTTTTTGATTCAATTATTATATTCAATATTTTTATTTATATTTAATTTGTTTTTTTTTTATGAAACTTAAAAATAAAATTATATTATAAGAAGAGTACAACTTTGTTTATAAAATATAATTATGTTTTAATGTTGGTGACTTAATTAAATTTTGAAGTATTAAACTTTTTTATGGGTTTTCTTAATTTTTTATTTTTTTATATTTACATTATTTATTTAATATTTTATTTAAAAAAAGGATTTTCTAATTAAAAATAACAAAAAAAAAATTTACCCATTTTTTATCTCACTAATTAGTCAATAATATTTTTTTTTCAGTTCTGAAATGATCATTTTATGTTTATTTTCATCCAGTTACATTAAAAATTGCTGACTGCTTGGATATATAGGAATTAATAGAATTCATTTCTCACTTTAATTATGCTTATTTTCATTAGTTTCTTTGATTAATTTTTTTTTTCTTTATATATTTTATTTATCTACTCTTCTTTTATTTTTTCCATTTTTTATCATATTTATTGAAAAATTTAAATTATGAATTATAAAATTACATTTTTCTGATGTTTTCAAAATATTAACTTTTTTTAATTATTTTTTTTTTTTAATTATATCCCTATTTTCCAAAAAAAAAAAGGAATTCTTGCAGAAAAGGCCTTTTTTTGATCAAATACACTAATACATACATATCTTCCATATTTACAAAAGAAATTATAAAAGTAGTCTTCAAAAATTTTTCAAATTAATTAAAACTGAAAAAAAAACTTTTTTCTTTTTTTTTTTGTTTTTGTTTCATCAAGAACACTCGATTTTTGAAATTCAATGAATAACTTAATTCCTTTCTCTGTTTCATTCAAATCAACTATTTTTTTAATCTCTTTTTTATCTCTATTTAGCCATTCATTTTCAATTACATCTTTATGACCAAATCTTTTATCAGCATCAAGTTGAATTAAATTTTGAGTAAAATATAAAGAATCATTACTGTAAAAACTGTCTTTTGAATTTTTTTTCATTTCACGGTTTTCTTCAATTTTTTTTTCAATTTTTTCAATTCCCTGATTTATTTGATTTTTACATTCGTTTTTATCATATTTTAAGCATTTTTTCTTAGAAATTAAATTTTCTTCAAATTGCATCAAATAAGAAATACAGCCAAGAGCAAAAATATCATTTTTACCTGCATTTAAATAAGAAACTTCATTATCAAAACATTCAATTGGACTAAATTCATCTGTTCCAGAAGATATTCTTATTTTATTTTGATGTTTAGCTATACTTTTAGTTAGAGAGAAATCACATAATTTTAAAGTATAATTATCTCCTATTAAAATATTTCCAGGTTTTATATCACCATGAATTAAATTATTTGTATATAGGAAGAATAATCCTTTCACTATTTGATTAATAAAAAATTTCATTGTGTATTCTGACATTAATTTTATGTAAGGGAATTTTCTATTATTTATGGTTAATCTTAATATATTATATTTTTGAAAATGAGAAATAAATATACTTAAATCCCTATATCTGGCTTTTTCCATTATAATTGCAAACACCGAAAATATTTTATTTTTTTCAATTTGATATTGGAAATTTGTTGCATTTATACTTTTAATTATGTTAATATTATATAAATTCCTAGATAAATTTAATTCTTGCTTTGTATTTGATTCATATATAGATTCTTTTCCTTTATTTTTTTTAATTGGAATTATTTTTATTGCATATGTTTTGTTTGGAGTGATGTTATAACTCATTTCACATACTATACCAAAAGAGCCACGTCCAAGAGTATTTAGTATCTTAATTTTCTTTTGAGAATTCAGACATAAGTTTTCTGATATTTTTTGAGAAAAGTCATCATATGGAGCTTTGAATTCATTAATTTCAATAAATTTTAAATTTTTTTTCATTTTTAATTAAAAAAAGATTTTTTATTCCTATCTTATATTAATATTAAATATTTGAAAAAAATAGAGAATGTTGTCGAAAAAAAGGAATCTAAATATATATTATATTTTGATTTAGCGCATTAAACAAAATTTTATTTGAAAACAATAATTTCAAACCCAAAAATAATTAAAAAAATAAATAAAAATGGAAAATTCACTATCTTTTTCTCATGAATGCCTTCAATCAATTAGAACTAGTTATGATAATTCAAAAGATTTAAACTTTGAATATTCAAATTATAATAATCAAAAACTTAAAGAATTAAAAATATTAACAAAAATACAAAATTTAATTCACAAAAAAGTATCTTCTATTATAACTTTAGAAAAATTAATATTTAAAAAATTGAATGAAAAATATAAAAAAGATAAAAATTTCTATAATATAAAAAAGATAAATGAAATAATAAGTAATGAAAATACTCATATAGTAGCAGAATTTAAAGATTATTTAATAAATGGTGATTATTCAGAATTTTTACAAAGAACATATGTAACATCTGAATGTAAAAATTTTCTTCCAAAAATTTTTCAATATTATAATAATTATTCGGTCATTTTTCCTAATTATGTAGTTTTACCTGAATCAAAATATATTTATAAAAATATTCAAAGAAAACAAAGAGTTATTGATAATCAACAAGATATAGAAGATAAAAATGAAAAAATTAAAAAAGGCTTAATTAAAGAAAAATTATTTGATGAAAAATTTTTTAACGGAAAAGCTTTAGATTCTATTTTAGAACAAACTGATACTAGTGCAATTAAAAAATTATTTGGTGTAAAAGAAAAAAATAATGATTCTAAAAATATTAGTTTAGAAAATATTATTAATAAAATTATTAATGCTGAAAATAATCATAAATTAGTTAATGAAAGAAAAGTTTCAATTACAACTTTAAAAAAAATGAAAGATATAAACATAAAAAAATTAGGAATTAATTTAAATTTTTATATTATAAATTCTAAAATAAAAGGAAGAAAT
>JAEEGK010008588.1_pt1 | contig 24068 bp, 21 predicted proteins | sample 8958771 | NCBI WGS metagenome assembly JAEEGK01 (sample SAMN16246547, study PRJNA631951) | gut metagenome | biome: gut microbiome; feature: rumen; material: SC-attached | host: Bos | place: Iran: Karaj | collected 2018-10
CCGAAGTTCTTAGCTTCTTTGGCAGCCTTCTTGGCCCAAACACCGGTCTGCAGATAGGCAGCCTTCTTGTTGAGCAGGTTGGCGGGGACATCCATGAAGCCGGTGCTGGCACCGCCACCGAGGAAGAGAATTTCGTACTCAGCGGGGATATTCAGCAGGTCGCGCCAGAGCTGGCGGGTTTCTTCCATGGTGCGCTCCCAACCGGGGGTACGGTGAGAGATTTCGAGCAGGCCGATACCAGTGTTGTCAAAGTCGCGGATGGCGGCGATGGTGGACTCGATGGCCTCTTTGGGCAGGACGCAAGGACCTGCATTGAAATTATAAGCGGTCTTCATTGTTTGTTTTTGTTTTAAAGGGTTTATTATTAATTAATTGACTAAATTCTTCCTTTTGTGATGAGGCTACAAAGATAGTAAATAAATTTATATTTACAAAAAAAGTTTTTCTATCTCCACAAAATCTTTTTTTATTGGGACAAAATAATTTCCACCCTGACACGTTATCAAGGAGAAACAATCAATCAATTAAAAACAACTCAAAAACACAAGAATCATGAGAAAACATATCGTAGCAGGCAACTGGAAGATGAACTGCACTTTCACCGAGGCTGACGACCTTATCAATGGAATCATGGAGAAACTCGAAAACACCGAGCTTCCGCGCGAGACCCAGATTATCGTCTGCCCGCCGTTCCCCTATCTGGAGATGACTTCGGACTATGCCAACGACAGTTATTTCATGGTAGGCGCACAGAACGTGAGTGACCAGGAGAAGGGTGCCTACACCGGCGAGGTTAGCGCCGAGATGCTGGAGAGCATGGAGATAGACTACTGTATCGTAGGCCATTCAGAGCGTCGCGGCTACTACGGCGAGACCGACAAAATTGTCGCTGCAAAGGTAGACCAACTGCTGAAGCACGACCTAAAACCCATCGTATGTGTAGGCGAAGTGCTCGAGGAGCGTGAAGCCAACAAGCAGCTCGAAGTGGTAAAACGCCAGGTAGAGGAAGGTCTGTTCCACCTCACCGCCGAGCAGATGAAGGAAGTGGTCATCGCCTACGAACCCGTGTGGGCTATTGGCACCGGCAAGACCGCCACTCCCGAACAGGCACAAGAAATCCATGCCCATATCCGCTCGTTGCTCACTGCCAAATACGGCAAAGAACTGGCCGATGAGATCAGCATCCTCTATGGAGGAAGCTGCAAGCCCGGCAACGCCAAGGAACTCTTTGCCTGCCCCGACATCGACGGCGGCCTCATCGGCGGCGCCTCGCTGAAGGCCGACGACTTCGTGGCTATCGCCCTGAGCTTCTAGGATGAGATTTGAACGGTTCATAGCAAAGCGGTTTATGCCGCGCAGCAAAGACGGCGGGGGCTTTTCGGGGCCCCTGTCGGTTATAGCTGTGGCCAGCATTGCGCTGGGAGTGGTGGTGATGGTAATGGCTGTGAGCATTCTGCGAGGGTTTCAAGGCGAGATTGCCGGCAAGGTAGTGGGCTTCGGCAGTCATCTGACAGTGAGCAACTACTCCATCAACCCTACCTACCAAGAGAGGCCTGTGACCATGGACAGCACCTTGGTGAAAGAGCTGGAAAAAGTGCCAGGGATAAAGCACCTACAGAGCTTCGCCACCAAAGGGGGCATGGTGAAGACACAGGAGCAGATCTACGGCATACTGCTGCGTGGTCTCAACAAGGACTATGACATCTCCTTTTTTGCAGGTTGCTTGAAAGAAGGGCATCTTCCTAAAATTTCAGGAGATTCAGGAGAATCCAGCCAACCATCCAATGAAGTGCTTGTATCAAGCACCATAGCCAGCAAGTTGCATCTGAAAGTGGGCGATAAAATGCGTACCTACTTTTGGCAGGACGACGGTTACCGAGCCAGGGCCTTTATCGTCTGCGGTATCTACAACACCGACCTACCAGAGGTCGACGAACTCTATGTCATAGGTGACATCAGGCAAGTGCAGAAACTAAACAACTGGAACAATGAGGAGGTTGGCGGCTACGAACTGCTTGTGGACAACTTTGACCGACTGGAGGAAACAAGAAATGAGGTGATGAACACCTTGTCCGAAAACGAGCGCTATGACCTGACCGTGCACACCATCAAAGAGGCCTACCCTGCCCTATTTGCCTGGCTGGACTTACTGAACAGTAACATCACACTCATACTTATCATCATGAGTGTGGTGTGTACTGTCGCTATTGTGTCGGCACTGCTGATCATGATTTTTGAAAAGAGTCGCACCATAGGGGTGCTGAAGACTTTGGGAGCCTACAACGGAACAGTACGTCGCATCTTTGTTATCAAAGCGTCGCGATTGATAATAGAAGGCATAGTCATTGGTGACCTGGTGGCCGCAGCGTTGTGTTTTGTGCAGTCGAAATGGGAGGTGGTAAAACTCAACGCCGAGAGTTATCACATGAGCCATGTGCCTGTAGATGTCAACCCATGGATATTCTTGGCTATCAGTGTTTCTACAATAGTGGTGTGCCTGTTGGCCTTGCTTCTTCCTGCGGCATATATCAGCCGCATCAGTCCAGCAAAAACAATTAAAACAGAATGAAACAAAAACTGAAACTGATTCTGATGCTGCTGTCAATAGTGCTGGCATTGTTCGCACTGTGGCAGGTAGAGAATGTGGCTCAGCAAGTGCGTAAGACCGAGGAGTCGAAAATACGTTTGTGGGCGAATGCCATAGCCCAGCGTAACCGTATAGCGACGGCAACAAATCAGTTTTTCCTGCAAGCTACCTTGGATGAGCATCGCAAAATAAGGATGTATACCGACATTCTGCAATCGTTCAACGACCCCGACTTGTCGGGGGACCTTCGCTTCAGTCTGGCCTACGTCAACTATGTGGTTGACAGTGCAAAGATACCACTCCTCATCACGAACGACGACTCTATCATCACCACTCCCTACGAGCTAAAAGGGCAAAAGCTGGAAGGGGCGATGCTGCAAGAATACTCGAAGAATCCTCCTTTTAAATATGAGCTCTATGGGATGCCGATGAGATTGTACTATAAGGAGTCTGAATATTACACGCATCTTCGTGAAGTACTGACGAACTTTTCTCGCTCATTCATGGAAGAGATCACCAACAACTCGGTGATTGTACCTGTGGTGATTGTCGACAGCAGCCGCACACAGACTATCGCACACGGCAATATTGATCCCTCGGAGATTGACACTCCACAGAAGCTTGCTCAACGGCTTCAGGCTATGGAGAGCATGAACGAGCCCATAGCCATCATCCTGCCCGATAACAGCACGGCTTATGTGTATTACGAGAATTCGCAGCTACTGAAGCTGTTACGATGGGTTCCTCTTTTCTATTTCTTCATTGCGATAGTGCTGGTAGTAGTAGCTTATTATCTCTTCCACACTACACGGACTATGGAGCAGAACCGGATCTGGGTGGGGTTGGCCAAGGAGACGGCACACCAGCTGGGGACTCCTATATCGTCGCTCACGGGCTGGACAGAGTATCTCAAAGGCAAGGAGTTTTCTGAGCATTATGCCAGCGAGGTAGAGAAAGACCTGCACCGTCTGGAGACCATCACACACCGTTTCTCAAAGATTGGCTCGCTGCCCGAGCTACAAGAGGAGAATGTGCGCGATGCTGTGAATGGTGCTATCAACTATCTCGAAAGCCGTGCTCCGAAAAAGGTAAAATTTGTTGTATCATTCCCGGAGGACGAGACTTTCATTGCCCCGCTGAATTCTTATCTCTTCCAATGGGTGATAGAGAACCTCTGCAAAAATGCCATCGATGCTATGGAAGGTTCCGGGACTATCACTATCGTTGCCTCTCAGGATGTGAGAAAGATATATCTGGACATCAGCGATACGGGCAAGGGTATGAGCAAGAATGTGCAACGAAAGATTTTCGATTCGGGCTTCACCACCAAACCGCGAGGATGGGGTCTTGGACTAGCCCTGGCCCGACGCATCGTCAACCAGTACCACCGTGGACGACTCTACTTGAAGTATTCGGTGCCAGGTCAGGGATCTGTATTCCGCATTGAATTGAAAAAGAAAAGATAGAAATAGGAAAGGGCCACCCCGACGGGGTGGCCCTTTTCAATACTTTCATCGGACGATTAGTCCATAATGGTGTTCCAGTTGTGAACATCTTCGGCCTCGCCGAGCTGGATGGCACGGAGGGCGTTGTAGAGTTTGGTGCTGTAGGGGCCGGGCTCTTTGCCGAAGACATAGCTCTTGCCAGTCTCGGGGTCATCGAGGCGCTCGATGGGACTGATGACGGCGGCGGTACCGCAGGCACCGGCCTCCTGGAAGGAGGAAAGCTCCTCGACGTCGATGGGACGACGCTCGACCTTCATGCCCATATCCTCGGCGAGCTGCATGAGGCTCTTGTTGGTGATGGAGGGCAGGATGGAAGTGCTCTTCGGGGTGATGTAGGCACCGTCTTTGATGCCGAAGAAGTTGGCAGCGCCAGCCTCGTCGACATATCTCTTTTCCTTGGCGTCAAGGTAGAACTCGCAGGCGTATTGGCCACCATGGCAAGCTTCGACGTGAGCCTTGAGGGAAGCGGCGTAGTTACCACCGACTTTGTAGATACCCGTGCCGAGAGGAGCACTGCGGTCATACTTGCGGGTGATGACATAGGGGTTGGCTTTGAAACCGCCCTTGAAGTAGGGTCCGACAGGAGTTACGAAGATAAGGAAGAGATACTCGTCAGCGGGCTTGACGCCGACAGTGATACCGGTACCGATGAGCAGGGGGCGGAGGTAGAGGCTGGCGCCGGTGCCGTAAGGAGGGATGAACTTCTCGTTCATCTTGATGACCTTCTTACACATCTCGACGAACTTCTCGGTGGGCAACTCGGGCATCATGATGCCGCGACAGGTGCTCTGCAGGCGCTCAGCATTGGCCTCGGGGCGGAAGATGCGGATTTTTCCGTCTTTGCAGCGGTAGGCTTTGAGGCCTTCGAAAGCTTCTTGTCCATAGTGGAGGCTGGAGGCGGCCATGTGCATTTCGATGTGTTCGGAGCTCGAAACTTCAATCTCACCCCATTTGCCGTCGCGATAGTAGCAACGCACGTTATAGTCGGTTTTCACATAACCGAAGGGGAGGTTCTGCCAATCTATATTCATGTTGTTCAATTTTTTAGGTTGTTTTTTAAATTATAATCAATTTAGCAAAGATAAGAAAAAAAATTGATTTAGTGCAACCGAAATGTTAAAAGACCTTAACTATTGTTAAAAGTGTGACCCAAAAAAGGCACCTCGCCGTCTTATAAAGTGAAAGGGGAAAATGTGAATTAAACAATAAAACCGAAATCACCACGTTATTATGAACAAAAACCAGACGCTTATCGAGGAAAACATTACTTGCTGAATAACCTCATTTATTAACCTAAAAAAATAAACCGTTATGAAAGTAATGTTTCGAGGCATCGCGATGCTTTGCGTTCTCCAATTGTTGTTCTTCGCAGGGACTGCCCATTCGCAAGAGCGGGACAGCGCGACGATGGGCAATCATAAGTTTCTCTATGGCATCCACCTGGGGTACACCGAGAACATGTTCGACTTCTATTCCACCAATGCCGAGAACATGTTCGACTTCTATTCCACCAATGGCGGCCTTATTGCCAGTCAGGGCGGCACGTTGCACACGGACGGCAGTCACTCCCACGCACGCGGTTTCCGCCTCGCCGCGATTGGTGAAGCACGGCTGGGACGCTGTTTCAGCCTGCGGGTGATGCCGGGAATATCGTACTTCAGCGCCTGCATGTCAAGGTTGGAAAGCGTACGCGCCGAGCTGCCCTTGGATGTCAAGTTCCACCCCGTCCGCATGGGCAAACTGGAGCCGTACCTCGCCTCCGGACTCAGCTATGGTTATGATTTCGCCACTCTGCGTGACGACGCTACCACTATTATCAATCCGCTGAACGCCCACGACCTGCGCTACACGTGCGGCCTGGGAGTGGATTGGTACACACGCCTTGTCAGGGTCGGCTTTGAGCTGAAGGCCGGCTTCGGCCTCCTCCCGCCCAATACCGACGGCAGCAATCTGAGCCGCCATGCCTATTTCCACGCCGGTCCGACCTTCAGCATCGGCATCAACATCGAAGCATAATTTATTGATACATATTTAAAATCAAGAAGATAAAACAATGAAACGAATCAATCTTTTTGCACGGGCAAATCGTTGCTTGCCCCTGTTGGCGGCGGCACTACTGGTGCTGACCGCATGCGGAAAAGACAATGAAAAGGTGCATGCCAGCGATATTTTCACTTCGGGCTGCATGGAAACGAAATTCACCGAAGACGAGGAGGGATGGAATGTGTATTGGAGCCAAGGTGACCTGGTAGTGGCCCATACGGGCTGGATGGTTCCGTGCGACCTGCACAATGTGACCGTCAGCGTCGAAGTGGAAGGCTCGGTGGTGACAATCAATGAGTGTGGCGAAGGCGGCGAAGTGAATTGCCTCTGCGACAAGCACAATTCCTTCAACCTTGTCGGCCTCGACCACGGCACCTATACCTTTGTCTTCAAAGTCTGCGGCGAAGAAAAACACCGCCAGGAATACACAATCTAAATGCTTCAAGATATGAAAAGACACGTCATTCTTGCATTCGCACTTATCCTGCTTCCCCTCACGGTGTGCAACGCGCAGGAATCTGTAGAAACCATTATCCGTAAATCGCGTGAGAAATGCCAGTCCATCCAGGGCGGACACTATGTGATGGAACGGAAAATGAAGCACATGGACGACAAGGACACCGACTACTACCGCAACACGTGCAGCTTCCGCAAGCTACCCGACGACACCATATTCGGGAAAGCCTTCTCAATGGTTAATGAGCCTCAGGGTCATCCGGAATGGAACGGCCATTTTCTATATACAGGAAATGAATTGGTGTATCTTAACGACACAGCCACCATTCTCTCGTGTGCCCAATGGGCGGATGAAATAAAGAGCAGGCGACACAACTTCAAATTTTTCTCCCCGCTGACTGCCCGAACCTATTTCATCCCTTCATTAGAGAAATGGATTGCCGACACTAGCGGCGACTATCTCATTTCGCTTTCGGAAACCCATCTGAACGACAAGCCCTGCTATCTGGTCGACATCCTCGTGAAGCAAAGCGGTGAACCAGACCCCTATTTCGGCATTATCTGCCTCCGCTACGAAATCAATATTTGGATTGACAAGAGCAACTACCTGCCCATCCAGTTCTCGGAAGCTTTCGACAACATTGACGGGCCAGACACCGTATCTCAATACGAGGAACTCAAGCTGGTTTCTTTCGACCCGAAGGTTGATGAGTCGAAGCTGACCTTGAAGTCCATCCCCGACGAAATGGTGCAGAGGGACTATGTCCCACACAAAGCTCCCGAGCCGCTGTCCAAGGGGACTCCGGCACCCAACTGGTCGCTGCCCACGCTGGCGGGAGACACCGTGCGCCTCACCGACTTCAAGGGCAAGGTGGTGCTGGTGGATTTTTTCTATAAAAGCTGCGCGCCCTGCTGCGCCGCTTTACCTATCTTGCAGAGCCTCCACGAGAAGTACAAAGACCGTGGCGTGGTGGTGGTCGGCATCGACCCGTACGACGACCCCGTGAAAGATGAGATGGCCACATTCCTCTCCAATCGCGGCATCACCTACACGGTGCTTTTCTCCGACCACGAACTGTCCAAGGCCTATCGTGTTCATGCTTTCCCAACCCTTTTCATCCTCGACCGCGACGGCAAGATTGTGGAGATACACACAGGCTTCTCGAAAGAGATGGGAACCGAACTTGAGGAGCAGCTGCAGAAGATACTCTGAAGACAAAATGAAATTTTTTTTTTGCCATGTCGGGAAAAATATGTATTTTTGCACCCGATTTGGCAGGCCTCTTAGCTCAGTTGGTTAGAGCAGCTGACTCATAATCAGCGGGTCCTTGGTTCGAACCCGAGAGGGGCCACAAAGAAAAAGGTTATCGGTTACAGGTTATGGGTTATTGAGAACCCACAACAAAAAGGTCAATAACCACTAACCAATAACCACTAACCATTATTGTTATGGGACGAATAATGGCCATAGACTACGGAAAAGTGCGCACGGGGTTGGCGGTAACCGACCCCGTGCGCATTATTGCCACTGCCCTTACCACTGTGGAGACCCCTACCCTGCTCGCCTATATTAAAGATTATTGCGCGCGCGAGGAGGTCGACGTCTTCGTTGTCGGCGAGGCCAAGCACATGGACAACACCCCTTCGGAGTCGATGGCGCTGATTGAGCCGTTCGTCCAAGAACTGAAAAACACTTTCCCCGACAAAGAGATTGCCCGCATCGACGAGCGTTTCACCTCAAAGATGGCTTTTCAGACGATGATCGATAGCGGCCTCAAAAAGAAACAACGACAGAGCAAAGGCACCATCGACCAGATCGCCGCCACGATTATGCTGCAAGACTATATGAAAATTAATAAATAAGAATTAAAAATTAAGAATATGATATTGCCTATTATAGGGCTTGGACATCCGACCCTTCGCAAGGTTGCACAACCCCTTTCTAAGGACTATCCCAACCTCAAGGAACTTATCGACAATATGTTCGAGACCATGTACAACGCCGACGGCGTGGGTCTCGCCGCCCCGCAGGTGGACCTCTCCATCCGCTTGGTAACCATCGGTGTGCGCCCCTATGACGAGAAGACCGACACCTATGGCGACCCCACCGACGTGCATGTTCTCATCAACCCTGAGATTCTTGAGTTCAAAGGCGAAAAGAAATACTTCAACGAAGGCTGTCTCAGCGTGCCCGATATCCATGAGGATGTGCTTCGTCCCGACACTATCGTACTCCACTGGTGGGACGAGAACTGGCAGGAGCATACCGAAGAAATCGACGGTCTCTTCGCCCGCATCGCTCAGCACGAGATAGACCACCTCGACGGAAAAGTCTTTACCGACCGCCTCTCCCCTCTCCGTCGCACCATGCTCAAACGTCGTCTCAACGACATCTCTGCCGGCCGTGTGCATACGAGATACAAAATGAAGAGAGCAAGATAAGAATTTATAGTTAAGAGTTAATTGATTATTGTTTAGAGTTTCAATGAACATGAAGAAAACCTATTATATCGTTTTTGCTTTTTGCTTCTCGGTTCTGGTGGCCTGTGGGTCGAACAACGAGGAAACCATCGACACCCTCTCTCAAGAGGCTCTTGTCGACTCTATCGATAGCCTCGACCTCTCACTGCGTGAAGATCTCAAGATTGACACCGCCAAATCGAACAAGATGATTGCCTGGTGTCTCGAGTACGCCAACCGCTTCCCCGAAGACAGCCTCGCTCCCGTCTACATGCTGAAATCCGCACAGATTCAAATCAACGGAGGCAATTTCGAACAAGGTCTGGCTACCCTCGACAGCATCATTGAACTCTACCCTGGTTTCGAGGATGTCGCCATCTGCCAGTATCTCAAAGGACAGGCCTATGAGCAGAATCAAGAGTACGAGAAAGCCCGTGAAGCCTACACCCTCTTTGTGACAAACTATCCCGACCACTACCTGGCTCCCGACACCCGCAAAATGCTCCCCCTGGTGGGACTCTCTCCCGAGGAGCAGCTGCAGAAAGTGCTGGATTCGAAAAAGAAAAAATAAGAAATGATCGACAGCATCCGCATCCGGGCCAGTTATCCCAACTATTTCATGGTGAATCTCTATGCCCGCGAGGGACGCGAGATTTTCAACCACGACAGCGAAGACCCTGAAAACCGCCTTGAAGGCAACAAGCCCGGTACCGTCATCTACCGTCTCAAAGGGGATAGCACCCTTCGTGAATTCCCTCCCCGTTGGTACGACATGTACTGTCTGCTGAAGCTTCGCGACACCGACCAGAAAGACTTCCTCACCCTCCTGCTCCTGGAACGCGACAACCTCCTGTCTGACGAACAGAAGCAACATCTCGCCCTCATCCGCGACAACTTTCACCGCCAATGCTGCGAATTCGTCAACAGGAACCCTCTCTTCGAATGCGACGAACTCATCACCACCCTCACCGAAAATACCGACTTCACCGACGAGGCCATTAGCTACAAAGGTCACATGCTGCTCGACCTTACTAAAAACTGCTACCCCGTCCCCGATTTCTGCATCCTTACCGCCAAATCGTTCCAACACCCCGAGCACCTCGAAGAGATGCTCGACAAGGCCATCTCCAACCTGGAGACGATGACCAACTGTCAATTGGGCGACGACCACAACCCTCTCGTCTTCGCCATCCGCTGCGCGATGCCGCAGTATATCCCGGGTCTCATGCCCACACTGCTCAACATAGGTGTCACCCGCAAAGCCTACGAAGCCTTCAAACAGAGCTTCGAACCATCGATGGCCAACCGCGTCTATCTCAGCACCCTCCACACCCTCTGCGAGATGATGTGTCTGGAGCACCGCGACGAGCACTCCGACATCGAACTGACCATTCCCGCCCAACAACAGCGCATCAAGGAACTCGAAAATAAAATCACCGCCCAGGACGACGGCATCCGCCTCATCTCCGACGCCCGCTACCAAGCCTACCGCCTCACCCTCTTCGTCCGCCGTTTCTATGAGGAAAACTCCGACCTAATCCTCACCTTCATGCAGGGCAAGCAGGCCTTCCCAAGCCTCATCCTCCAACGCATGGTGTGGACCATCGGAAACAACGAGAGCTATCCTGGCGTGCTCTACAGCCGCCATTCGCGCACCGGCGAGGGCAAACAAATCGAGAGCTACAGCAACATCTTCGGCGAGGAAATTATGACCGGCGATGTCACCACCGAGGACCGCGCCTATCTCGACCGCAACGAGATACGCAACCAGTTCCCCGCCGTCTACCATTTCGACCCACTGCTGAAAAAACTCGAGAGCCGATACAAAACCCCCGTCACCATCGAGTTCGCCGTCGAAACCCGTCCCCACAAGCTCAGCCTCTTCTCGGTACTCCAACTCAACGCCTCCGAGATGACCGGCCGCGCGGCACTCATTTCGGCCATCGATATGCGCAACGAAGGGCTCGTCTCTGACGCCAACGTGATGGATCTCATCAAACCCTACCACCTGCGCCAAATTATCTCGGCCTCCATCGACGACCACTCCATCGCCAAGTTGCAATTCTTTGGCAATGGACTCAGCGTCCTTCCCCGCACCGCCATCTCAGCGCGTCTCTGCTTCTCGGTGGCCAAAGCCAAGGAACTGAAAAGCAAGGGCGAGAACGTTTGCCTCTGTCAAGAGCATTTCGTCCCACAGGACACCATCACCCTCAACGAGGTGGAAGCCATCCTCTCCATGATGCCCGCCGCCATCCACGTCGTCACAGCCTGCCGCGGTTACGGCATCCCTGCCTTCATGGACCTCCACTCCTACGGCATCCACATCGAAAACGACTCCATCGTCAACAGCGAAGGACAAAGCATCCGCGAAGGCGAGATGGTGACCGTCAGCTCTAAACGCCAGAGCCTCTACAAGGGTCAGGCAGCTTTCCGTCCCGCACGCTTCACCAAATATATCGAGGGTGGCAAAGTGGAACTCGAGGCCGACGAACGGCAATTTTTCGACCGCATGAAGGAGGCCTACCAGCAATACCAAACCATCGTCACTTCGCAGGAGGCGGCCTACATCACCGACATCCACAAGCTCGCTCGACTCATCCGCTGCAACCTCCAGAACAAACCTAAGATTGCCACCGAGATTGTCAACAACTGGTACGAGGGACACCCCGACGACTATGTCTCGCAGGTACTCCTCAGCCGCATGGGCGACCACAACGACCAAAGTCGTCTCTTCAACATGCTGCAGAATTCCAATAAGATAGATTTCTTCCGTCGGGCCTACCAGCAGTGCCGCTCCCGCAACATCTCGGGACTCACCGCCGGCAGCTTCATGCTCGGCCGCTTCGTCGCCCGTCCCCTGCCCCGCAAGATGTGGGACACCCTTTCCAATGCCCTCGTCGCCTTCCTCATGAACGAATATGTGCTCTACGAGAAATACCAACAGGTGCTGCAGGAAGTCGGCGAAATCAAACTCGCCCGCGCCCATTCGCGCATCGAGACCGAAGGAATCGACAATATGGTGGTCCGCAACTTCGACCTCAACAACTTCGCACCTCTCCTTTTCTCCAACCACGACTGGGGTCAGGTAGCCGCCGAACTGGAAAATATGGAGCACCAGGACAACACCCACCTCCTCATCGAGATGCTCTCACGTCCCGTCGACGAAATCTTCGACCTCAAAACTCCTTGGAAAGCAAAAATCATCGAAGATATTCTAAAGCAGGCCGACAATTAAAAGAACCTTCGGCCGTAGGTCCATTCGATGAACTCGATGCGGCCTGCCGTCGCATTCAAGGCGACACCCACGTAGTTGCGGCCGAAATTGTAGTAGACCCCCACACGCTCGTACATCGGTATGGTCACTTGATTCGATGCCACAACCACGAGACCCAATCCTGCTTTCAGACTCAAGGGACCCCAGAAAAACTCCATCATACCCATGCCACTCAGATACAACGGCAGGCGGTAGTTGCTCTCGTCCCTGCGGATAGGTTCCCAGTGAGTTCCATTGTACCATAGGTCTATCGCCCCACCAAAAGCGAAGACTGGATTCACATAACTTTGGTAATAGATGCACAGGTCGTAACATGGGAAGTATCCATCAATCTGCGAATCGCGCGACATGGCGGTACCACCCGAGAGTGCTACATTCCACTCGCTGGAGTGAAACGAGGGCACACTGTCGATAAGGCTCCTCGAATGCTCCCAGTCGAGACTCTTCTCGTAACCATTGCCAATCTTCGCCGCAATGCCCAACTGAAGGAAGTTCACTCCCTTATTGGGCCTGTAGAGCATCCCATTGCTGGAATGGAGCAGCGAGGCATTAAGCATCACATCGTCCCCGATACGGAAGTTGAACCCCACATCTATCAGACAGCTGACGGGAGAACTGATGAAGAGGTTCTCCTCGTCGCCCGTGAAACACTGGGCTTTGGTATAGGTCGACAATCCCAAACCGATGCTGTAATCCACCCACTTCCCCAGTGGAGCCCGCACCAAACCTACCAACCCGAAACGATGTCCATAGATGGCTTCCGGTATGTAGGCGAACGATGCCCGCAGGCCAAAGGATGGATAATGTTTGTAGAGTCGCCAGTATTCATTGCCTGTCTGCCGGCTCACCCATGTCACATCGACACTCGCCGCCCCACAGGCATATCCCATCATCTCAAAATTATTGGGTGCTGCATAGCTGCCGTTCAACCCCACTTCCCAGTGGTTGTATTGTGCACTCGCAGGAAATGCAAGGAGTGCAAGAAGTGCAAGGAATACAAGGGAGTGCGGGAAGTGCGCCTTCATTATCATTTTTTTTCATTTTCACCTTTGGCTCCACAAGGTTGCCGACCTCAGTTCATATCTCACCTCTCACCTTTTTCAAGTAGTCCTCCTCGTTGATAATGGGCACCCCGAGTTTTTCGGCCTTTTTGAGTTTTTCGGAGCCCATCTTCTCGCCTGCCAAGAGATAGGTGGTCTTACTGCTGATGGAGCCGGAGACCTTGCCTCCGTGGTTCTCGATATCGGCTTTGATTTCCTCGCGCGAGAAATGTTCGAAGACACCACTCACTACAAAGGTCATACCCTCCAACTTTCCGCTTTCCACTTTCCACTTTCCGTTCATTTGCAATCCCGCATTCTTCAAGCGTGCGATGATTTGTCGGTGTAATGGATTGAGGAACCACTCGCTAATAGCCTTTGCCGTCACCTCGCCCACATCCTCCACCTGCGCCAGCTCCTCTTCCGAGGCAACCATCAGGGCATCCATATTCTTGAAATAGCGAGCCAGCTTCTTGGCACCTACCTCACCCACGTAGCGGATGCCAAGTGCAAAGACAACTCGCTCGAAAGGCACCTGCTTCGAAGCCTCAATGGCTGCCAGCAGGTTGTCGGCACTCTTGTCCTGAAGCGTGCTCGACGACTTCACGGAGTCAATAGTAGCATCCGTTCCAAGACCTATCAGTTGTTCTCGTTTTAAGTCATATATATCGGCCACATTCTTCACCAACCCGGCGCTATAGAGCAGTTCCAGCCGCTCGGGACCAAGACTTTCTATATCCATCGCCTTGCGACTCACAAAATGCTCCAGTCGACCGATAATCTGCGGATGGCAGCCGTCGGCATTGGGACAGTAGTGTCCCGCTTCGCCCTCCGCACGCACCAACTGGGCTCCGCACTCCGGACAACGCACGATATACTGCACGGGCATCGAGCCCTGCTTGCGCTGTTCCAAATCCACTCCAACCACTTTGGGGATAATCTCGCCTCCTTTCTCAATGAAGAGGTGGTCGCCGATATGGATGTCCATGTTGGCAATGAAATGGGCATTGACCAAGGTGGCGCGCTTCACAGTGGTGCCTCCCAGCCAGACGGGCCGCAGGTTGGCCACGGGGGTGATGACGCCTGTGCGTCCCACCTGATAGCTGATGCTCTCCAGGGGGGTGCTCACACGTTCAGCTTTGAATTTGAAAGCGATAGCCCAACGCGGGCTCTTGGCCGTCAGTCCCAACGCATCCCACAACGGGGTCTGGTTCACCTTGATAACGATACCGTCGATGCCGAACGGCAGATTCCAACGCTCTTTGTCCCAGTATTCTATGAACTCCTTTATCTCATTTATGTTTTTGCACTCCTTTATGTAGGGCTGCACCTTGAATCCCATCTGACGAGCATATTCCAGTCGATTGAAATGGGTATCAGGTATACTGATGCCGTCGGGGGCCATCATGAAGTACATGCAAAACATCAATTTGCGCTTCGCACACTCGGCCGAGTCCTGCAACTTAAGGCTTCCGCTGGCTGCATTGCGGGGATTGGCGAAGGGTTCCAGACCTTCCTCCTCGCGCTGACGGTTCATCGCCTCGAAAGCTTCGAAGGGGTACACCACCTCGCCGCGAGCCTCGAAGTCGTCGGGATAGTCGCCACGCAGTTGCAATGGAATAGTGGGAATGGTTTTGGCGTTGATGGTGATATCATCGCCCACAGCGCCGTTGCCTCGCGTCACCGCCTGCACGAGACGGCCATGCTTATAAGTAAGTCCGATGGCCACACCGTCGTATTTCAACTCGCAGGTATAAGAAAACTCCTGACCGGCGAGCAACTTGCGCGTCCGCGCCTCGAATTCCACAATTTCCGCTATCGAATAGGTGTTGCCCAGTGAGAGCATCGGGAAACGGTGCTCCACCTGACGGAAACTCTTGTTCACCTCGCCACCCACACGCTTGGTGGGCGACAGCGGAGAGGCCAACTCGGGATATTGCTGTTCCAAATCCTGCAGCTCGCGCATCATGCGGTCGAACTCCTCGTCGCTCACTAACGAACGGTCGTTCATGTAATACTCGTAGTTGAGCCGGTCGAGTTCTTTGGCCAACTCATCCATCCTTTGGCGGACGGGGTCAGTATCTATTGCGCTGAAGAGGTCCATTCTCCTATGAAGTTAAGTGCTACAGGTCCTATCAAGTTGACATTCCCGTAAGTTTCCCCGGTGGGGTCGAAGGTGACCCTGAAGTCACCTCCGCGTGTGACAATACTATGGTTTCCAGTCACTATGGCAGAAGCGGTCACTCCAGTGCCACAGGCCCATGTTTCATCCTCCACACCACGCTCGTAGGTGCGGACAAAGAGTCGGCCGTCGGGCAGGTCCTCGATGAAATCGACATTGGTACCCTCGGGGAACTCCTCGACGATATTTCTAATCCTTCTCCCCTCTCCCACCACATCAAAGTGTTCCAAATCAGTCACTCGCTGTACATAATGCGGAGAGCCGGTATCAAGGAACCAGCCATCCAAGCACCTTCTCACCTCGTTGGAGGCCACACTTCGCATCCCCAACTTCACTATTCCCACATGCTGTTTCTCGTCCCACATCACAATCTCCGCATCGTGCGGTCCATCGTACCCCTTGAAATGAAAAGTCTTATGCAACTCACCACCACTTACCCCACGCTCTTTCACTCTCAACAAATATGCAAACGCGGCAATGCAACGGCCTCCATTCCCACACATCGACCCCAGCCGACCGTCGGAGTTATAATACTTCATCTCAAAATCAAAACCCTTGGGAGGAGCTTCCAGCGTCATCAACCCGTCGGCACCCACACCAAAGCGTCGGTGACAGATACGGGCAATCTCCTGCTCGTCCAACATATACTCACCCTTGCGGTTGTCCACAACCACAAAATCATTACCCGCCCCGTCAAACTTATAGAACTTCAAACTCATCTGCGTCAGCCTTCTTTAAACTTTAAACCTTAAACCTTAAACTTTACAACTCAATAATCTATCATCGGAAACAGTTTCCTTAATTCTGCCAGATGAGGATTTTTCTCCACCATCGCCTTGTACTTGTCGTCAGGCGAATAGGTCACCTCCTCTTTACTTACAAAAAGCTGGTTCACTTTACAATCCAACATCTTCATGCCCGTCTTTTTGCGGAGAAACTCCATCACATCGATTTTGTGCGGCTTGAATTCCTCGTGGAACGACACCGACTGTGCGTCCACTTCAAAATATCCGGTTTTCTCTCCCAGATGAGGCAAACCTTCCGACAGCAACTCCTGCAGACCCAGCTTCTCTCCCGCCTCCTGCCAATAGGCTGCGAGGTCCTCTTCCGTCAAAGGCTTCACCTCCACTTCAATATGCTGCACCGGCTGCACTTTCGCCTGCGCCGACTTGATGGAGATACCACCAAGCATCGGCGCCGGCCGTGAAGGTTTCGGAGGGGCGACAGCCTGTTGGGGCTCAATGGTGGACTCCTGAACAGGTGGCAATGGCGGAGCAACCGCTGGTTTTACCTCCGGCTCCTTGTTTTCACCTTTCACTTTTCCACTTTCACCTTCATCCGTGCCTGCCCTTTCGGGACGTCTCGCAATCTACCCTTGTGGCATCGAGGCCGTTGCCATCTTCATCAGGCAGACCTCGACAAACAGATTCTTGTTGTTGGCCTCGCGGAAGCGGAATTCATAATCAGATGCGGTATTCAACCACCCCAGCAGCATCGGAAGGCCACATTGCTGCGCCTGCTGCCCGTAACGCTGACGAAGGGTGTCGCCACCGTCTATCAACTTCAAGGTCTGCGAATCCAGACTCACCATCAGGTTCCTCAGGTGCTCGCACAACCCCGTGAGGAAATGCTGACCGCCAAAACCTTTCCCTATCACCTCCTGGTAGAGCAACAATGCACCGCTGAGGTTACCACCGCGGAAGTCGTCCACCAGCTTGAAGTAATAGTCCGAATCCAGCACGTTGAGATTCTCCAGCACCCCCTGATAGGTCAAGTTGCCCTGGGTGAAATTCACTAACTGGTCGAAAATCGAAAGCGCGTCGCGTAAGCCACCTTCGGCCTTTCGGGCTATCACCTCCAACGCACCCTCCTCGTACTTTACACCCTCGCTGCCGGCCACATACTTCAGATGCCGCACGATATCCTCGTTCTCAATGCGCTTGAAGTCAAATACCTGACAACGGCTCAGAATGGTCGGGATAATCTTGTGCTTCTCAGTAGTAGCGAGGATAAACTTGGCGTAGGCAGGTGGCTCCTCGAGGGTTTTCAGGAAGGCGTTGAAAGCCGCCGAACTAAGCATATGGACCTCGTCGATGATGTAGACCTTGTATTTGCCCGTCTGCGGCGGGATGTAGACCTGCTTCACCAGCTCGCGCATATTGTCCACCGAGTTGTTCGAGGCGGCATCGAGCTCGAAGATATTCATCGAGGCCCCCTCGTTGAACGAGCGACAATTCTCGCACTCGTTGCAGGCCTCGCCCTCTGCGGTGCGGTGTTCGCAATTGATGGTCTTTGCCAAAATTCGGGCACAGGTGGTCTTACCCACTCCACGCGGTCCGCAGAAAAGAAAAGCCTGCGGCAGTTGTCCCGTCGCGATAGCGTTCTTCAGCGTCCGGGTCATATGCTCCTGCCCCACCACACTCGCAAAAGTCGTGGGACGATACTTTCTTGCCGATACTACAAAATTATCCATCTCAGTTTATGCTACTTTTAAAGTGCAAAAATACGAAAATAATCCGACATAGAGACAAAAAAAAGAGGTGCGCCGTCTGGCGCATCTCTTTCCTCTTGTTTATCGGAGTGTTACTGCATAAACAATTATGCTTTTCTCTCGCTTTGCACAGGGTTTTGGAGTGCCGTCCAAGACCCTGCTTTGGCTCGGCAAAGCAAAGTTCACTTTCCTTTGCTCTCGCTTTGCGCAGGGTTGTAGAACACGAATTGGCCGTCGATGACATCAATGATAATGGTCTCGCTGCTGTGGATCTTGCCTTCCAGCAGCTGACGGCTCATCTCGTTGAGTATCTCACGCTGGATGACACGCTTTACCGGGCGGGCACCCATGGCAGGATCGTAGCCAATCTCGGCCAGATGGTTCACGGCCTCGTCGGTAGCGGAGATGGTAATCTCGTTCTGCTCCAGCATCTTGGCCACCATGCGCAACTGGATGCGGACGATGTCCTTGATTTGGTTCTGCGACAGCGGCTGGAACATAATGATTTCGTCGATACGGTTCAGAAACTCGGGACGTATCCGCTGCTTCAGCATCTCCATCACGGCATTCTTAGTCTCATCCAACTCATATTGCGTGGGCATCGTGCTGCCCTCCAACTTCTCGCGGATGATGTCGGAGCCCATGTTCGAGGTCATGATGATGATGGTGTTCTTGAAGTCACAGGTACGACCCTTGTTGTCGGTCAACCGACCATCTTCGAGCACCTGCAGCAGGATGTTGAACACATCGGGGTGAGCCTTCTCAATCTCGTCGAAAAGCACAATGCTGTAGGGTTTCCTCCGCACGGCCTCGGTCAACTGGCCACTCTCGTCGTAGCCCACATACCCTGGAGGTGCACCGATGAGTCGCGAGACACTGTGGCGCTCCTGGTATTCAGACATATCGATACGCACCATCATATTCTCATCGTCGAACAGCACTTCGGCGAGGGCTTTCGCCAGCTCGGTCTTACCGACACCCGTGGTGCCGAGGAAGATGAAGCTGCCGATGGGCCGCTTGCCATCGGAAAGGCCTGCACGCGAACGACGCACGGCATTGGCTATCACGCTGATGGCCTCGTCTTGACCCACCACACGCTTGTGCAGCTCGTCTTCGAGGTGCAGCAGGCGCTCGCGCTCGCTTTGCAGCATACGCGTCACAGGGATGCCGGTCCACTTCGAGACCACCTCGGCAATCTGCTCCGAGTCGACCTCCTCGTTAATCATGGCGTTGTCGGCCTGCATCTTCTTGAGCTGGTCCTTGAGGTCCTGCACCTTCTTCTCGGCCTCCTTGATACGGCCGTAGCGCAACTCAGCCACCTTGCCGTAGTCGCCGGCACGCTCGGCCTGCTCGGCCTCGAACTTGAAACTCTCGATGTTCTTCACCTCGGCCTGGATGGCCTCGACTATCTGCTTCTCGTTCTGCCAGCGGGCCTTCATCTGGTCGCGCTGCTCGCGGAGAGTTCCGAGCTCCTTGTCTATTTGGGCTATCTTGTTCTGGTCGTTCTCGCGCTTGATGGCCTCGCGCTCAATCTCCAACTGACGAATACGGCGCTCGATTTCATCGAGTTCCTCGGGGACGGAGTCGATTTCCAACCGCAGCTTGGCTGCCGCCTCGTCGATAAGGTCGATGGCCTTGTCGGGCAGGAAACGGTCGGAAATGTAACGGTGGCTCAACTCGGCAGCAGCGATGATGGCCTCGTCCTTGATTCTCACACGGTGGTGCACTTCGTAGCGCTCCTTCAATCCACGCAGTATACTGATGGTGTCGGGCACCGACGGTTCGTCAATGAGCACGCTCTGGAACCTGCGCTCCAGGGCCTTGTCCTTCTCGAAATACTTCTGGTACTCAGCAAGGGTGGTGGCACCAATGGCTCTTAGCTCACCTCTTGCCAGTGCCGGCTTGAGGATGTTGGCAGCGTCCATGGCGCCTTCTCCCCCACCCGCACCCACGAGGGTGTGAATCTCGTCGATGAAAAGGATTATCTCGCCATCGGCCTCGTTGATCTCGCGGATGACGCTCTTCAGTCGTTCCTCGAACTCGCCCTTGTACTTGGCACCGGCAATCAGGGCACCCATATCGAGCGAGTAGATGGTCTTCGACTTCAGGTTCTCGGCCACGTCGCCGCTGACGATACGCTGGGCCAATCCCTCGGCGATGGCTGTCTTACCCACGCCGGGCTCACCGATAAGGATGGGGTTGTTCTTCGTGCGGCGCGAGAGGATCTGCAGCACACGACGAATCTCCTCGTCGCGTCCGATGACGGGGTCCAGCTTGCCGGCCTGCGCCAGCTGGTTGAGGTTCTTGGCATACTTGTTCAGGGCATTCATCGTCTGCTCCTGGTTCTGGCTGGTCACCTTGGAGCCCTTGCGGAGGTCCTGGATGGCGGCAAGGAGCGCCTTCTCACTGACACCCGCGTCCTTAAGCAACTGCGACACACGGTCGCGGCCGCTGAGGATTCCCAGCAGCAGGTGCTCCACACTGACAAACTCATCGTTCATCTTGGTGGCGCGCTGCTGTGCGGCCACGAGGGCCTGGTTGGCGTCAGAGCTTAGGTACACCTGTCCGCCACTGACGCGAGGCATACTGTTTAAGATTTCATCCACCTGCTGCGTCAAGCGGGGGATGTTGACCTCCATCTTCTTGAGGAGGTAGGGCGTCACATTCTCGTCTTCCGAGAGGAGCCCTTTGAGCAAGTGGGCCGTCTCGATGGCGGGGTGCTGCCCTCCGAGGGCAATCTCCTGCGCCTTCTGCACGGCCTCCTGCGCTTTGATTGTGAACTTGTCTAAGGTCATAGTTATTTGGTTTTTAATTTTGTTTTTCAATGACACCCTCGGCAACAACCATACCAAACAGAAAGGACTGCCAAAATGGCAGTCCCCGTGTCAGTTCTTGGGAGAGGTTCAGCTATTTCATCCTGGCTTCTATGGCGAGGCCGATACGATAGTTGGTGTCGGCAATCTGCTCGCTGCCGTCGACGGTCATGAGGAGGCCGCTGACGCGGTAGTAGTCGAGGACGGGCTTAGTCTGCTGGTCGTAGAGGTCGAGACGGTGGCGGATGACCTCTTCTGTGTCGTCGGCACGGCCGCTGATGGCGGCACGCTCATGGATGCGGCGCACCAGCTCGTCGCGCGGCACATCGATGGCCACCACGAGGTCTATCCTGCGTTGCAACTTGCGGAACATGAACTCCAAAGTCTGGGCCTGGCTGACGGTGCGCGGGAAGCCGTCGATGATGCTGCCCTCTGGGCGGTGGGGGGCGCCGTGACGTTCGCGGTCCCAGGGGTCGATGAGTGAATCGGGATTGGGCGCCGTGGAGCGTTTCTGCAGGGCGCGGTCGAGGAGAGGGACGACAATGTCGTCGCCCACAAGGTCGCCGCGGTTCATGATGGCCTGTGCCCGCTGACCCATCGGGGTACCCAATTCCACCTCCTGACGCAGGAGGTCGCCAGTGGAGATGTGCAGGAAGTCGTATTTCTCTGCCAATAGCTTGGCTTGTGTTCCTTTGCCGGCGCCCGGGGCGCCGAAGATGACTATATCAATCATATTAATAACCTTCGGGGTTTTGTTTTTGCCAATGCCAACTGTCGCGCACCATGTCATCGATGCCGTATTGGGCTTTCCAGCCGAGCTCGGCGGCGGCTTTAGAGGGGTCGCAGTAGCAGGTGGCGATGTCGCCTGCGCGACGGGGCTTGATGCTGTAGGGCACGTCGACTCCGTTGACGCGAACGAAGGCTTTCACCATGTCCAACACGCTATAACCATGTCCGGTACCTATATTATATATACCTATGCCGCAGAGGCGGCCGACGGCCTGCAGGGCGCAGACGTGGGCAGCGGCGAGGTCGACCACGTGGATGTAGTCGCGCACGCCGGTGCCGTCGGGCGTGGGATAGTCGTTGCCGAAGACACCCAGTTCCTTCCTCTTGCCTACGGCCACCTGGGTGATATAGGGCATGAGGTTGTTGGGGATGCCGTTGGGGTTCTCCCCTATCCTGCCGCTCTGATGCGCTCCCACGGGGTTGAAGTAGCGCAGCAGCACGACATTCCACTCGGGGTCGGCCTTCTGTATATCCATAAGCACCTGCTCGAGCATGCTCTTCGTCCAGCCGTAGGGGTTGGTGCACTGGCCTTTGGGGCAGTTTTCCGTGATGGGTATCTCGGCCGGGTCGCCATAGATGGTGGCGCTGGAGGAGAAGATGATGTTCTTGCAGCCGTGACGGCGCATCACGTCGACGAGGGTCAGCGTGCCGCCGATGTTGTTCTCATAGTATTCCCATGGTTTCTCCACACTCTCGCCCACGGCCTTGAGGCCGGCGAAGTGGATGCAGGCATCAAACTTGTGCTCGGAGAATACTTTTTCCAGCCCTTCGCGGTCGCGGATATCGACCTTGTAGAACGGTATCTCGGGTACACCGATAATCTCAGCCACACGGCGCAGTGACTCAGGGTTGCTGTTGCTCAGGTTGTCGACAACCACGGCGGTGTGGCCGGCCTTGTAAAGCTCTATCAATGTGTGGGAACCGATGAATCCGGCTCCGCCGGTAACCAGTATGTTCATGTTTATTAATTTTATAATTCTATTTCCTTAGTTTTTTATTACCACCTCCCAATGGCCGCCCTTGTCGGGACCAACGCGGCGGAGGAGACCTTTGGCTTTCAAGTTTGAAAGGTGTTTCTCTACAGCACGAGTGGAGATACCCAATCTTGCAGCCATCTGCTCGGTGGTGATGCTCGCATTTTCCGAAATCATGACGAGTATTTTCTCCGAACTTTTCTGCCTTTTCTCCGAACCCAACTGCATTTTCCCCGTACTTTTCCGTGAACCATTGGTCGTTTTCTGTGTACTAAGCTCTACAGGTTCCTCGGCCACTCCGTTCGCCATATCTTTCCAGCGGATGTGCAGGTAGCGGTTCTTCAGTTCGTTTTTCTCGCCCATCAGCAGGTTGCGGAAGAAGAGCTCAAGGTATTCTGAGGTGCGTTCCACTCCGGCGGGCAGGTTCTGGTAGTTGGCGCTGTCCACCGCCTGCAGCCCTATGGCCACCTGCCAGTTCTCAGCGCGTTCTTTGCGCCCCGGTTCTCTTTGTATTATATATTGTTCGAACTCCACTTCCGTGTCCCAAATATTTTGCAAAGATACGAAATTTTCCCGACATGGCCAAATGTTTTTATATCTATCTAAAAGGCAATAAAAATAAATTTTGCCGAATGGAATAAATGTCGTAATTTTGCACCGTCAAACAACAATGACAATATATAGCATAAGGACAAAAAGAATAGTAGAAAAATAAAGACATATTAAAGCGTATTCGCTTTTCTTTTGTATGGCTGAAATCTCGACAATTTCAACTATCATTACGCGAGAAAGGAGAAACGCTCACGAGAACCGTGGGCTTTCTTGTTCGTAATGATAGGTAGTCGAGAACCTCAGCCATGAACAAATAAAGTTCACGGCTTTTTTTGTGTAAAAAAAAAAAACGCTATGTCACATTGTGGCACATATATGATGTATCTTTGCACTCGAAAGTAACAATAAAGGTATAAACGATGGAAGCTGAATTATTTTTTGAAAAGCTCTTCACAGAAGAAATGTTTTTGGTGCCAGAATATGGCAACTATATCTACCGTTCTATTCCGACGAAGCCATACGGATGGGATGTTTGGCGAAAAACTATTGGCAAAGGGAAAGAAGAGCCATACGACTGGAAAGAGGATGTCGGTGTAGGATGTTGGTGGGAAGCGGTGATGATGAGATTTCCTGTCTCTAAAGGAAGGTATGATAACTTTAAATAGCATTAGAATATGGTATCAAACTATAAAGGTAGAAAGTTGTCGACAGAACCTATTAAAGAATTGACGCGTTGTGAGGTGTTTGTTTTTGGCAGCAATTTGGAAGGCAAGCACCGTGGTGGTGCGGCAGGATATGCCTGTCGTCATTTTGGTGCAAACTACGGTCAGGGAATTGGACCACAAGGACAATGCTATGCCATTCCAACCATGTTCGAAACAGTTGGAGAAATGGTCCCATAC
>JAEEGK010008592.1_pt1 | contig 24063 bp, 18 predicted proteins | sample 8958771 | NCBI WGS metagenome assembly JAEEGK01 (sample SAMN16246547, study PRJNA631951) | gut metagenome | biome: gut microbiome; feature: rumen; material: SC-attached | host: Bos | place: Iran: Karaj | collected 2018-10
TTTTTCTCAAAATTTATTTTTTCTCCGAATTTTCTTTTTTTATCTAAAATTGGTATTTCAATTGTTTGTGTTCTCGCATAGGCAAATGTTCTATACAAACATTCATACATTCTTATATTAATGAAATTATTTTCTTTTAATTTCTTTATTGTTTCATTTACTTGTTCTATACAAGGACTGAAACTTACAAAATAACCACCATTTTTTAATACTTTAGTTATATGATTAATTACTAACCAAGGAGAAGGTAAATCTATAAAAATAGAATCACATTTTGAATGAGAAGGTTCTTTAAGAGATTCATTAGGTAAAATAAAACCATTTTGAATAACGTCTCTATGTGTTATTGTTATAATGTTATCTAATTTTAATATTTTAAATAAAGTTTTTAATTTATCTGCACGTTCTTTATTAAATTCAAATGTATATAAATGGCCTTTTTCTTCTGTGAGACTACTTGATAAATTTGTAGATAAACATCCACTTCCTGTTCCAGATTCATATACAACACTTTTTTGAGTTATATTTAATAATAACATTATTAATGATATGTCTGGATTATATAATATTTGTGTCATTTTATTTATACATCTTTCCCAAATGTTTGGAATAAAATTTAATATTGTTATATATTTATCTTTGTTTTTGTTGTATATTTTTGAGCCAAAATATTTATTATATATGTCATCATGTTTAAATAAACCATATTTATTTTGGAAAGATTTTCCTTTTTCTAATGTAAAGTATTTTATATTATCTCCGTTTTCATAAATTATTATTAAATCTCCGTAATTAATTCTATTTGACATTGAAATATTATTAATTAATTTTTTTAATTAATTTTAATAATCTAATTATTTTTTTAATTATTAAATTATAATTATAATAAAATTAAATTTTAAATTATACATAATAAATAATTTTGTATATAATATAAATTAAATAAATGTCTGATATTGAATCTAACAATAATAACAATGATAATAATAATAATAATATGAATAATAATAATTTAATTCAAGAAAAAAAAGAAAATTTTTCTGAGAACAATGAAAATAATAATAATAACATTATTAATAATAATAATAATGATTTGAATAATAATAATAATAACATTAATAATAACATGCAAATTGATAAAGAAAAAGAAGAAGTAGAAGAAAAAAAAGATGAATTTAGTGAAAATGCTGAAACAAATCAAAAAGAAGAATTTTCTGTTATTAAAGAAGCGCCACCTGAAGATGAAGTTAGTAAATATAGTAAAATTCATCATTTAAAAGATGTTGATATTAGTAATATACATAATAATAAAGATTCAATTTCTCCTGTGAATGAAGGAGAAGTTATTAAATTTAGTAATACTTTAAATAGCTTGAATAGTAATTTAATTAATGGAAAAGATGATAATAATAATAATAATAATAATAATAATAATAATAATAATAATAATAATAATAATAATAATAATAATAATAATAATAATAATAATAATAAAATAGAATTTGTTGAAAACATAGAAAATAAAATAGAAAATTCAAACAAATTTAATAATAATAATAATAATAATAACATCGAAACAAGAAAAAATTTAACTCAATCATTAAAACCAGAAAATTTATCATCTTCATTTAATAACTTATTAAACAATAATTTCAACAACAACATTAATCAAAACGAAAAGAATCTCACATTAGACAAAGAAAAACTTTTCGAAACTTTTCTCGCATTTCAAAACTTTTTAAACAACAACAACGCTAATTTATCTCCTCAAAGCAACCTCAATTCAAACATCACTAACAGCAACATTAACAACATTAGTCCAATTTCAAACACCAACAAAGCAAAAATTATAAATCACGATGACATTGTAATAAAACCAAACAATGGAAATTTCATTGAGCTTTTAGAAAGTGCTTTGAAAAACGAAAAAGAAGAAGAACATAAACAACCAAATAGTAATTCAAAGAGAAAAATAATTCGAACTGAAATTAAAAGGAAGCAAATTAATATTTCAAAACCACCGAAAAATTCAAAAAAATATAGTTATTATACAGATTTGTTAGATAAAGATGGTCATTTAATGGAACAGAAATTGAAACAAATGAATTTACAAAACAAACAAACAAAATCTAATGAAAGAAAAAAAATAAATCGAAGTGGAAATTTAACATTTAAAAAAGTTGAAGATGAAGAAGAAAATAATAATAATTGTGTGAATTTTGAAAATAATATTAATAATAATATTAATAATATTAATGTTGTTTTTAGTAATAAAAACGAAACTAAAGAAAAAAACGAAACTAAAGAAAATAAAAATGAAACTAAAGAAAATAAAAACGAAACTAAAGAAAATAAAAATGAAACTAAAGAAAATAATAAAAAATTCGCGGAAATTGAAACTTTGTCTGGCTATAGTCCAGACAAGCCGAGTTTGAATAGTATTAATAATAATAATAATGAGAATAATTTTTCTTCTGTGAAAAAAAAATTGGAAAATTTTGATTCAAAATCGAAAGAAGAAATTATTAATGAATTAAATGATGAAATTAAAAAATTCAAAGAAGAAAGAAAATTAATTGAAAAAATGAAAAATGATTATGAACATTTGCAATTAAAATTAGAAAGCGACATTAGTGAATTTAATTTAAAAAAAATGGATTTTGAAATTTTTGTTGAAAAAGAGAAAAAAAAAATTGTTGAAAATAAAAAAAATTTTAGTAATGAAAAAAATAATTTAATTAATTTAAAAAATCAAAATTTAAGTCTGCAAAATCAAATTAAAAAAGACAAAGAAATTATTGAAAGTTTAAAAAATCAAATTAATAAATTAAATCAAGAAATTAAACAAAAAGATATTAATTATAAATTAAACATAGAAAAAATGAAAAAAATCATTAATGAAGGAAGAAAAAAAAATTCTAATGACATTAATAATAATAATAATAATAACGAATATGAAAATAACAACAAAGAAAAATTCAAAAAATCAAAAACTTCAAATAAATATTTAAATAGAAAAAATTCCGATTTAGAAAATAATAATGAAAACAAAAAAAACAAAAATAAAACCAAAAAAGAAAATAATAATAATAATAATAATGATATTATCATTCCTAATCAAACTCGTTCAACAAGCTCTCGCATATATAAAAACATTTACACCAAAAATAAAATCCAAAAAAAATCCTCTCAAAAAAACAAACCTTCAAATAATAATAATAATATTAAAACTATTAATAACAACATTAATGAAGAAACTTTCGATTTCAAAATCCCTGAAAAATACACAAATTCTTCCTTTGAATTAATAAAAACTGTGACTAGCAACGAAGGAAAAACAATAAATTTATACACAAAAAATAAACGAGAAGTTATTTTTACATCCGGAGTTCGTAAAGAAATTTTCGATGATGGATTTCAAATAGTTTATTTCACAAACGGTGATTTAAAGCAAGTTTTTCCTTCAGGAAAATCAATTTATTATTTCAATGAAGCAAAAACAGTACAAACTTCATATAATGATGGATTACAAATATTTAAATTCAATAATGGTCAAATAGAAAAGCATTTTAAAGATGGGAAAAAAGAAATTTATTTTCCTGATAATAGTGTAAGATACATTGATGTTGATGGAAGCGAAGAAACGAGATTCGTAGATGGTAATGTACAAATAATAGATGCGAATGGAATTGTGACTTTAATTAGAAAAGATGGAGTGAAAGAAATTAAATATCCTGATGGAAGAGAAGAAATTATTGATAATAATAATAATAATGATGATAATAATGATGATGAAGAAAATTATGAAAATAATAATAATGAAAATAATAATGAAAATAATAATAATGAAAATAATAATGAAAATAATTTTGATGATGATGATAATAATAATGAATATTATGATAATAATAATAATGATGATGATGTATAAATTAATTATTTTATAATTAATATTTATTATTATTTTTTATTTTATTATTATAATTTAATTTTTTTTTTTTTTATATTAAAATTTTGTTATATGAAAGAAAATAATTTTAAAATGTTTTTAAGAAATAATAATAATAAAAATTTAAGTTTTAAAACTTTAAAAAATTTTAATATAAAAAATGATGATTTTAATAATATTTTTAATATTTTAAATACAACTTATTCAAAAAAAAATAAAAATAATAAAAAATATTTTTTTCCAAAAATTAAAAAATTAAATAATATTGATTATAATAATAATTTACATCAATCTCATTCAGTAAAATATTTTTTATCAAAAAGAAGATTTTTAATACAAAATTTTAATAAAACAAACGAAAAATTATTTCACAAAAATTTTATCAAAAAAAAAATATTAAATAATAATAATAATAATAATGATTCATTAAATGAAAATGATTATTCATCAAAAATAAAAACAATTTTTATTGATGATAAAATAAATTTTATAAAAACTCATTTACAATCTTTTAATAAAAATAATAATAATAATAAAAATAATAATTTTATTATTAACAACAAAGGAAATTTTAATTTAAAAAATTTACATTTTGATTCAAAAAAATTTTTTCACACAAAAATTATTGATAATAAAGATGGTTCAATTTGTTTTGTTTATGATAAAAATTATAATGAAAATGATTATAAATTAAAAAATGATATGAAAAAATTTAAAGAAAAAAACAAATCGATTGATAATTTTATTAAAAAATATGAAATTAAAGAAAAAAATAATATTAAAAAAAGAAGTTTATCAAAAGAAGAAATAAAAAAAATTAATAAAAGTGTTTTTGAAGATAAAAATATTTTTAAAAAATTATTAAAAATTATTAAAAATTAATTTTTTTTTATTTTATTACTATTATTAATATAAAAAATATAAAAATTTCAAATTAAATTTATTTTATTTTTTTTTTTTAATTATGGATTCAATTTCCATAATAACAAATTTAAAATTGTTTTCAAATTCTATTAAAAAAATGTTATTTTTCGAAAATTTAAATTTAATTGCAATTTCTAATGAAAAAATTATTAAATTTTTAGATTCGATTTCTTTTGAATTTAAATTTCAAATCGAAGAAAAAATTTTTGATATTGAAAAATTCCAAAATTTTTTATTAATAAATGATTCAAATTCATTAAAAATTTATAAAATTTCAAAAAATTCTTGTTTTTTATTTCAAATTATTAATAAAAAAATATTAAAATTCATTTCAACAAAAAAAAATATTATTATTAGTAATAATAATAAATCAATTGAAATTTACATTTTAAATAAAGAAAAAAACAAATTCGAAAAAAATTCAGAAATTAATTTAGATTTTAATGTAGAAAATATGATTGAAATTAATATTAATAACATTAATTTTTTAGTAACATTTTCAAATTTCACATTAAATTTCTATGAAAATTTCAATTTAATTTACACAATAAATAATATTAATAATATGAAATGCAAAAATAATTTAAAAAATGTTCTTTTTTATTTTAATAATTTTCTTTTTGTTTTAAACGAAAAAATAATTTTTTTATTTGAAATTAAATTTGATAATAATAGAAATAATAATAAAATTAGTTTTAAATTAATTAAAATTATACGATTACAAACTTATATTAATTCTTTATGTAAATATAAAAATTTAATTATTTCTGGCGATGAAAATGGCTCAATTTTTCTATGGAAAAATGTAAATAATAAAAATTTTCGACTAATTAAATTATTACAAAAATCGCATAAAAAAAATATTAATTCAATTATTAATGTAAATAATGAATTTTTATTAAGCTCATCTGAAGATGGTTTAATAAAAATCTGGAGCTAAATTATAAATATTTTTGAATATATTATATATTAATATTTCTATAAATAAAATTATAAATAGAAAAAATAATGTAAATAGATAATTAATATTTATTTATTATTTTATATATTTTTAATATATTTAAAATATAAATTTAAAATATAAATTTAATTTAAAATGCAGGTGATGGATGTTAAAAGTGAATCAGTTCATTACAATAATAATAATAATAATAATAATAATAAAAGAAAAAGAAAATATAAAAGAAAAAATAGTGAAGATGATGATTTAAATTTATATTTTTCTGAAAGATACACAGTTTATTTAATAGTGATTTGGGTGATATTTATTTTAGTTTTTATTAGCGGATTCATTGTTCATTTTGATACGGAAAAAAATGTAACAGCGAGTTCGATTTTATGGACTTTTTCTGGAATTTTATGTTTTTTTGGAATAGTTTTTAGTTATATTTATTATAAAAGTAAAAACGCAAAAACTCCGGAAGAAATGAATAAATATTTAAAATATTTTCCATGTTAATAATATTAATTAAATATTAATATTAATTATTATAATTTAATTGAATTAAATCTTCTAAAGGAATTTTATAATATTTTTCATAATCTTTGTTTAATAAATTTTTTATGTTTTGATAGAATTTGTTTAGTTTGTTTCTTTGTTTTGATAAGTCAATTATTGTTGATTGGATTTTTTTATTGTTTTGATTGAAATGAATTTGTGTTATTATTTTATTTAATTCGGATTTTGAATTTGTGTTTAAAGGTGAAAAATTTTTTTTGTTTTTGTTTGTTTTGTTGGGAAAAATTTTTTTTCTTGAAGTTGAAATTTTTGATAAATTGTTAATGAATTTTTTTTCTTTTGTTAAATATTCTTCTGTTTTTAAATTAAAATTATTTTTATTTTCGGTTGAATTTGAATAATTTTTTTTTGATTCGTTTAAAATTTTTAATTTGATTTTTTTTAATGATTTTTGTTTTTTTAGGCGAAATGGATTTGAAATTGTTGTTATGTTGTTAATATTAGGAAAAAAAATGTTTGTTTTTTTGGTTTTTGAATTTTTTGGAGTGAAAAAAAAAGAGAAATTTTCATTTAGATTTTTATTTAAAAATAATTGTTTATTTTTATTGTAATAAGGTAAAATTTTAAATTTTTGGGCACTGTTGCATTTATTTATTAAAAAATGTTTTGAATATGAATTTTCAATTTCAGTCATAATTTTTTTTAATTAAATTATTTTAATTTTTATTATAATTTTTAATAAATTTTTGAAATTTATAATAAAATTTTAATCATTTTAAATAAATTTGAATAATTTAAAATAAAAAATATTCAAATATTTTATTTAAAAATTTTTTTATTATGATAAAACAATTTTAATTTTTTTAAAATAAATTTTTATATTTAATAATTAAAAAAATAATAAATTTAAATTTAAAATTTTAATGATTTTCAATTATTCTTCAAAAAAATTTAATAATAATTCAAATTATTTAAAAACATCTTCATCAGAAAAAAAATACAATTTAAATAAAAGTATTTTTAACCAAAAAAATAATAATTTCATCAATAAAAAATCAAATTTTTATTCAATAAAAAAAGATTTTAATGATTTTATTAAAAATAAACCAAAAAATAATTCGTTTTTAAATATATTTAAAACAACAAAAAATAAAAATTATTATTCAACAAATCAATTAAATATTTTAGATAAAATAAACGAATTAAATAACGAATTAAAATCATCTTCTTTTTATAATAAATTTATTATTAATCCTCCAATAATAAAAAATAAATTTAAATTAAAAAATTTTCCTTTAAAAAATTATTTTTCAAAAGAAAAAATTGATTATCATAAAAATAAAAAAATTGATTTTAATAAAAAAAATAAAATAAATTTTATTATTCCTGAATCAAAAAGAATCGATTTTAAATTGTTTAATAATATTAATAATTTCAGAAAAGAAAATGTTAATTTTTTTAGAGAATTATCAAAAAATTAATTTAATTAAATTAAATTTAATTTTAATATTATTATTATTATTTTATAAGAAAATTAAATAAAATGAACAATGAAAATTATTTAAATTTAGAAAATCAAAATTTAAAAGAAAAAAACAATTTTTTAGAAAAAATTCAAAATTTAAATTTAATAACAAAAGTAAAATTTTATTAATATTTTTAGTTAAATATTAAAAATAATAATTTTTCTGAATTTCCAAAAGAAATTTTAATTTTAAATTTAGAATTTTTAGATATTTCAAACAATCCTTTAAAAAACATTAATGAAATTATTCAAAATCTAAAAAAATTTAAAAATTTAAAAGAATTAAAAATAGATTTAACAAATAAAAACGATGTTTTTAATATTTTAAATAATTTACCAAATTTAAAATTTTTAAACGGAAAAAAAACAAAAGAAGAAAATTTTCACATAAAAGAAATTGACATTAATGAAAATGAAATAAAAGAAGTTAATTTAAACAACGAAATTGAATATTTTAATAAAATTTTCGAAAAAATTCAAAATTTCGAAAATTCAGCTGAAAATAAAAAAAAATTCAAAAATGATTTTCAAAAAAAATTAAAAGATCAAATTAAATACATTAATGATAATATGAATGTTTCAAATTTAATGTATGTTACAAATATAATTAAAATTAAATTTGAAATTTATAATTTTTTATTTAATAAATTAAAAGAATTTTTTGAAAATAAAATTTTATTTCAAATTATTAATGAAATTCAATCTCGAGAATTTTTTATTCAAAAAGATTTAATCAATTTAATTCAAAAATTTACTTTTTCAATCAAAGAACAAAATAATTTATTAAAAAACGAATTTATTAAATTAAACAACGATTTTTTAACCACAAAAGAAAATTTAAAAAACAAAGACAAAATGAATAAAATTTTATACGAAAATAATTTAAAATTACAAAATAAAATAAAATCAAATTCAAATTCAAGTAATAATTTAATTTCATCATTTAATTCAAACAACATTCAATTCATAACCGAAACATTAAAACGAAACAACAGCGAAACATTCAACAAAACCCAAAAATTCAATAAAAAAAATTTAAATCATTCTTTCAGCACATCATTTTACAACACATTTTCAAACAAAAAAAAATATCCAGTTTCAATTTACAATTTAAGTAAAAATCAATTATTACAATTAATAAACGACATTTATAAAAACAAATTTTTATTCGACAAAAAATGTAAAGAAAACAAACTTCCAAGAGAAACAATGGAAGAATATTTATATAATTATTTAAATAATAAATACGGCTTAAAAAATATTACTATAAATTGGGTAGCGAGTATTATAAATGGCATTAAAAAATTTATTAATCAATCGAATGAAATTAAATTATTTTTGAAAATTTTACGAAATGAAATTGAAGAAGAAAGTTATTTAATTTTTGTTAAATTAAAAAGCACTTTAAATGATTTGTTAATGTGTGTTTATCAAAATAAATTTCCGTATAAAAATGATTTAAAAAAAATTGTGAATAATATTCAAAAAAATTTCATTAATGAAAATGATTGGAAATTTGTTATTAAATGTTTGTTTGCGAATGATTATTTGAATGTTTATAAGAAAGTTTTTGATTTTATTAATGAAAAAAATAATGTTGATGAAAAATATTTTAATGAAAATATTAAAAATTTTGTTGATTTTAATAATAATAATTATTCAAGAGAAAAAATTAAACAAATTGTTAATACAAAAAATACAAATTCTTTATTGTATTTAGATTTAATTGATTTGTTATTAGATGTTCAAATAAATTTGAGAGATAAATATTTAAAAAATTTTTCAAGTGCTTTTAAAAATGTTGATAATGATAATAATGGAATTTTAAATGAAAATGAATTTAGGAAATTAATTAAAAATTTTAATGTGATTAATGAGGATGAATTTGAAAATTATATTGAAAAAATGTTAGATAAAATTGATCCTAATAATTTAAATATTATTACTTATAGTGATATTATTGGAGTTTTAGCTGAAGTTTTTATTGATGATAATAAAACTTCGATTTTAGATAAAATTTCGGAAATTAATGAAAATGAAAATATAAATTAATTTTATTTAATAATTTTTAATGTTAATTTTTATAAAAAAAATGATAAAATTAATTTTTTTTTTCTTAATAAAAATAATATTAAAAAATATAATAATTATTTTAATGTTAAATATTTATATTATCTAATAAATATAATAAAATATTTAATTAAAATTAACTATAAGTATTATCTATATTTTTTTCATTTTTGATTTTTTTATTTTTAAATAATCTATTTTGAAAATTATTTTTAATTTTTTCATTATCAAAATTAGTAAAAATTTCTCTAGTTTTTTCTTCGATTTTTTCCGTTTCATTATTAATATCATTTTCATTATTTTCATTAATAAAATTAACTTTTAAAGTTGTCATAAAATCATCATTTTTATTATTTTCATTATTTTCATTATTATTTTTATTATTTTCATTATTATTTTTATTTTTATTAATATTTTTTTTATTATTTTTATTATTTTTATTATTAACAATCATCGTTTTATTTAAATTATTATTATTCATATCAATCGATAAATTCAAATTATTTTTTTTTCTATAGTTTTTTTTATTAATATTTGGTTTAAAAGTTGGAGTTAAAATATTTTTTAAATTTTCGACTTTTTTTTTTCTTTGTTTTAAATCATCTTTATACAATCTTTCAATATTATTTTCTATTTGAATTTGAGATAAATTGACTTTTTTTATTGCGTATAATTCTTTTCTTTTATTATTAATATCATTTTTTAATTTTTCGATTTTTTGATTTTTTTCATTTTCCCATTTTTTAAAATTATTCAATTGTTTTTGAATTGCGTTTTTATCAATTTTTTTATTATTAAAATTATTTTCTTTTGGTTTTAATTTTTTAATTAAAATTTGGTTTTTTTCTTTGATTTTATTTTGAAATTCAAAATTTCTTTCTAAAAAATTTTTATTTTGATTTTTTATTAATTTTTCTGAATTTTTATTAATTTTTGGTTTATCAAAAATTTCTTTGTTTTTATTATTTTCAATTTCTTTTCTTAAATTATTAATTTTTTTATTTACATTTTCTTTGTAATTTTTCATTCGATTCACAGTTTCATTAATGTCTGTTTTTTTTATTTTTTTTGCTGGTGATTTTGATAAAAAATTAGAATTTTTTGAAATTGGTGTTTTTGCTCGATTTTCATTGTTTTTTTTTAAATTGCTTTTTTTTAAAATTGAATGTTTTGTGATTGTTCTTTGAGTGTGAATTTGTTTTTCATTTGGATTTAAATCGAATTTTATTTTTTTTGTTTTCGATGTTGATGTTGAATTTTTTGATGTTGAATTTTTTGTTATTTGATTTTTTTTGGGTTTTAATTCGATTTTTATGTTGTTTATTTTGTCTTTTAATGTTTTTTCGGTTATTTCTTCGTCTTCTTCGTCTTTTAATTCTTGAAGTGGATTTTTTGAAGGTTCTTCTTTTATTGTTGTTTGAATGGTTTCTAAAATGTTATTTTCATTGTTATTTTCATTATTATTTTCATTATTATTTTCATTAATTTTAATATTATTTTCATTAATTTCATTATTATTTTCTTCAATTTTATTATTATTTTCATTATTATTTTCATTATTTTTTATTTCTTCGTTTTCTAAAATAATTTTTTGAGAATCTTCTTTTATTTCTTCTAAATTATTATTACTATTTTCATTTTTATTTTCTTCTGTTTTTTCAATGTTTTCATTTTCATCATTTATTTTTTGAGAAATTTCTTCTTTATTTTCTTCTATTTTATTATTATTTGAATTTTCTATGTTTTCTAATGTTTCATTATTATTATTTTGTTTATCATTATTTTCTGTTTCTTTAATATTATTATTTTCTAAATTTTTTTCTTCATTTTTATCATTATTATTTTCTATTTTGTTATTATTATTATCTTCGTTTTTTTCATTTTCTTTTTGAATATTTGTTTCTTCATTATTTTCATTTATTTCATTATTTTTTTCATTATTTGAAGAAATTTCTTCATTTTTTTCATTAATTTTTTCATTTTCACTTATTTTTTCATTTTCATCATTTTCATTATTTTTTTCATTTTCAATTTTTTCATTTTTTTCATTTTCATTAATTTTTTCATTTTCAATTTTTTCATTTTTTTCATTTTCATTAATTTTTTCATTTTCAATTTTTTCATTTTTTTCATTTTCATTAATTTTTTCATTTTCATTATTTTTTTCATTTTCAATGTTTTTTTCATTTTCAATTTTTTCATTTTTTTCACTTTCAATAATTTTTTCATTTTCATTTTTTTCATTTTCAATTTCTTCTTTTTTTTCTTCCCCATTTTCAATTTGATTATTTAAATTATTAATATCATTAGAATCTTCATTTTTTTCTTCTTTATCATTTAAATTTTCATTGTTTTCTTCTTTTTTCTCATTAATTTCATTTTTCTCTTCGATTTCTTCTTTATTTGTATTTTCATCTTGATTATTTTCATTATTTAAATTATTATTTTCTTCTTTGTATTCATTAATAATGTCATTTACAGTTTGTAAAATTTCATTTTCGTTTTTTTTTTCCAAATTTTTTTCATTTTCTTTATCAACAATAATTTCATTTAAAATTGGCAATTTTTCAGAATTTTCATTATTATTATTTTCTTCCATAATTTTTGATTTAAATATTAAAAAATTAATAAAAATTATTTTATTTATTTAATAAAAATTAAATAATTTCAAATAAATGGAAAAAGTTGCTTATTTAATTCAACACATTTTAAAATCTCGCTTCGAATCTCAATTAAAAATCTCAAATTTCCTAAAATCAATTTCAATTTTCCACAAAACAAAAAAATTTTTCTTAATTTCCCAAATTTTAACCATTAGAAATTCGGCCGCATTAAAAATTCAACTCGCATTTCAAAATTACAAAGAAATTTCCCAAAAATCTTTACTAAAAAAATTAATCAACAAAATGAAAACTTGCTATTCAATTTCGCCTTCAAAAAACAACACAACAAACGCAAAAATAAAAATTTATTACGATTTATCAGACATTAACAAATTCAAAATAATTAATTTAAATTTCTGCTCAATTCGAAAACGTTATGTTTGTGACATTCCGAAATTCAAATTCTTAAAATCAAACAAAACTTTTCGCTTTAATTTCATAATCAACAATGAAGAAATTGTTGATAATAATTACAAAATGAAAATTATTAATAAAAAATTCGTAAATGAAATTGATTTTAAATTAATCGATGAAAAAATCAAATTTTTAAATGAAAAAATTTATAATCCAATTATTTATAATTTTAGATTAAGAACGAAATCGAATGATTCTACTGAACCAGAAGAAGAAGAAAAAATATTCAATTCAAGCGAAGATGAAGATGATTATAAATCATTAAGAGCGGAAAATACGAATAAAAAATTCAAACGAAATCGAAACGAAAGAATTTCTGATGATTTAACAAAAAATAATAAATTCGAAATTGCGCCTATTCAAAATAAAAGAAAAAGAAACATTTCAAGTTCGGATATTTTTGAAGTAAAAGGAATTTTAAAACGAACCGGAAGCATTTTTCACAGTGAAAGAAAAAAAAATAGAAGAATTAGTTTTGGTAAAGTTCAATTTGCTTATTAATTATAAATAAAATGTAAATTTGAGTTTTATTTTATTTTTTAGTAATTTATTGTGAAAAATTAATTATAAAGTTTTTATATAATTTTTACAGTAGTAAAATATTAATAAAAATTATAATATTATAATATAAATAAAATTAAAATAAAGGTATTTATTATATTAATAAATAAATTTTATAAAAATTTTATAAAAAAAAAATGGAAATAAATGAAAAAATATTCGAAGAATTTTCTAATGAAAATAATAATAATTCTATTATTATGAATTTCGAAAATAAAAATTATTTATTTAAACCAGCTGATATTAAAAATTTTGAAGAATGGAATTCATCTAAATTAACTCCAAATTATTTCCTATCAACTGAAATGTTCGAAATTTATAAAGGCATAAGAACTATCAAAAACAACAGAAAATTATCAACGAATAGCACAAGTTCTGATGGAATAATTGAATACATATAAAAAAAAAAATATAAATTATTATAAATTTAAAATGCGTATGTAAATATAAATAATAATAATAATAATAATATTAATTTTAAGGGTCGAGTTTAATATAAATTTAATTATAAATTTATAAAAAAATTATAAATTTTAATATTTTTTATTTAAAAAAAAATTAAAATGGGCGAAAAATTATCAAACGCTTTGAAAAAAAAAGATGAAATTGAAATAGATAAAAATAGTTCTACAAGTCGAACTGAAGCAACTTCTTTACGATTATCAACTGAGCCAAAAGAAGAAAAAAAATATGTTCCAAAATTATGTGAAAAAAACACAAAATATCAAAAATATTTAAAATTTATGGTTAAAAACAATTATAAAAATTTATCATATGAAGATTTATGTTCATTTTTCATTCAATTTTGTTGGAGAAAATTTTATATTAATAAAAAAATAGAAACGAAAAAATTCAAAATGATAGAAATTATTTATTCAAATGAAATTAATAAATTACAAAATGAGCAAATGTTTAATTTTTTTAATAATAAAAATTATCCTTTAAAAATTTATAATTTAAAAAAATATTCAAAATTAAACGAATTAATTTTTAAATTAGGAGGCCAAAAAATTTTACCTTCAATTTTTATTAATGGTTATTTTATTGGTTCTAACAACGAATTAAATAAAATAAAAGAAATTATAAACCAAATTTTAAATTACAAATTCGAAAAAATTTGTTTGAATTGTTTCATTTACAATTTTGATTCAGAAGAAAAATGTAATTTTTGCAATAAAAAAAAAACTTTTTTCGCTTTGAATGAAGAAAAATATAAAATTTGGGAAAATAGAAAATAATTATAATTAATATTTTAATATTTTTAATAATAATATTATTTAATTAATAATGGCATGTGATTATGAATGTTTAAAAAAATACTCAAAAATATTTTCTTTATTAGGCGCAGCATTAATGATTTTTTTAAGCATGGGAAAATTTTTTGGCTTAATGAAAGGTTTGAATGTGATTGATTACATAATAAGCGTTTATTTATTGTAAGAATATTTTATTAATATTTTTTTTAGAATTTTATCAGCGATTTTAATTTTATGTGAAATTCCAATTGAATCGATTTTAGAACATTTTTATTTTCTAAGATTTTTTTTGGGAAAAAGTTTTTATATGATTTTTTGTGGTTTGTTGTGTTTTAGTAAAAGCGAAGTTTATACAATAATAATTGGAATTCTTTTGTTTTGTGCTGGAATTTTTTATTTAATAATTGGACTTTGTTTTATGAATGAAGAAAGTAATAAAACTCAAAATGGAACAATTAAAGAAGTAAAAGTAATAAATCCGCATGAAAAAGCAAATGTTAATATTAATATTAATATTCCACCGCAATAAATTAATTAAAAAAATATTATTTATAATAAATTTATATTTTTTTTCTTAAATAAAAATTATTTTATTTTATTTAAACATTTTAAAAAAGTTGGAATCGGTTCGAATTCGTTTTTTTCGAAGTTTTGTACGAAATTTTCAATAATGTGATTAAAATTATTTTTGTTATTATTATTATTATTATTATTATTTATAAAATTTTTTTCGTTTTTATTTGAATAATTATTTGTTGAATATGAATTTGTTCCTATTTGAATGTTTTTATTTTGTTCTTCTTTTAAAATTTTGTATTTTTCTTCTAAATTTTTGAAGTTTTTTAATAAATTTTCATATGAATTTGAAGCTAAAATTTGAAAATTGAAATTTTTGTTAAATTCTAATGAATTTTTTTTATTGAATTTGTTTTTAATTTCTTCTGATAACAAATAAATATTATTTTTTGTTTCTTCAAAATAAGCAACATTCGTTTGAAATTCGTTTAAAATTTTCTTTAAATTTTTGTTTTCTTCTTTTATTTTATCGTAATTATTGCCTAAAATTATATAAGCGTTTTTTAATGTTAAATATTCAGAAAATAAAATGTATTTATTTTGATTTTGCATTTTTTTTTTTATATTTAAAATATATTTAATTAAATATAAATAAAAAATGGAAGATAAAAATAATGAATTAAAAGATCCTTTTGAAAGTAATAATAATACAAATGATGTTAAAGAAGATTCAAATGAAAATAATCAGAATTTTAATGAAAATAAAGAAATTGAAAAAAATGATGAAAAAATTGTTAATATTAATGAAAATTTAAATGAAAATTTGAATGAAAATTTAAATGAAAATTTAAATGAAAATTTAAATGAAAATTTAAATGAAAATGAAAAATTTCCACAAATTGAAAATTTAAATTTAAATTCTAATGAAAATAAAGAAAATTCTAATGAAAATAATGAAAATAATAATGAAAATAATGAAAATATTAATGAAAATAATGAAAATATTAAAAAAGAAGAATTAGATAAAATTGATAGTGATTTTTTACCTAACATTCCTGATGATAATCTCAATAATAATTTTAATGATTTAGATAAAATTAAATTTCAAAATGATGTTAATGAATATTTAAATAATTTAGAATTAAATAAAAGTATTGAAAAAGATATTAATAATGAAGATGATTTCCCAAAAGAAAAAGATTATCTAAATTTAGATAATAATAATAATAATAATAATATTATTAATTTACCTGATGAAAATGAATTTGATGCACTTGAAAATAATAAAAATTTAGATAATGAAAGTGTCCCTGTTGTAAATTATCCTGAATATAAAAAAAGTGAAGTTAATGAAAATAATAATAATAATAATAATAATGAACAAATTAATGAAACACCAAATAATAATAATAATAATCCGTATTTGAAACAAAATGAATTAAATAATAATCAAAATAATAATAATAATCCATATTTAAATAATAATCAAACTCCTTATGAACAAAATAATAATAATCAAAATCCTTATCAACAAAATAATAATAATAATCAAAATCCTTATCAACAAAATAATAATAATAATAATAATAATCAATTTAACAATTATAACAATAATAATATTCAATTTAATAATCCTTTTAAAAGCAACTATAATAACAATAACAATAATTATAATAATCCAAATAATAATAATCCTTATAATAATCCAAATAATAATAATCCTTATAATAATAATCCTTATAGCAATAATAATAATCCTTATAATAATAATAATAATCCTTATAATAATAACAACAATAGAAATACTAATAATTACAACAATAATTATAACAACAACAATTATAACAACAATTATAACAACAATTACAATAATAACAATAATTATAATAATAATAATTACAACAATAACCAATATAATCAAAACAACAACTATAACAACAACAAATATCCTCAACAATACAATCAAAACCCCACTCAACATCAATACCCAAATTACACAAATCCTCAACAACAACCTCAACAACAACAACCACCTCAACAACCACCTCAACAACCACCTCAAACCACTCAACCTCAACCGACCCAACCCAATTCCATAACTCAAGAAAAAATAACCGCAATAAAATTCCTCAATTCCTGTCAATCTTTACACAACAAAGCCTTACAACATTACAGCAACAACAACATCCCAGACGCAATAGAATTCCTAAAAAAAGAACTATCTTATTTACAAAATTTCCGGGAAGTAATTCTAACCAAAAAAACCTTCCTTTCAGAGCACATAAAATCAATAAACTCTCGAATAACCGAAGACAACAATCTCATAATTCACTACAACCAAAACAAATACAAATTACTTTCAAAAATTTATTCATTTCGTCCTTTAAATCACTCAGAATCAATAGAAAAATACATTTCAAGCAAAATTTTAATAAAATCGCCTTTAAATTTTTCTGATATTTACGATTTCACATTGAAAAGAAACTTATCATCAGAAATCACTCAAAAATGGAACAAATGCATCACAATAAATTACAGATTATTTTTACTTTATGGTCCAAAAGGCTGCGGAAAAACATTAATTTCACAAGCATTAATTTCGGACAACAAATTTAAATTTTTCATGCTCGATAGTATTGAACCAATAAATAAAATTTCCAATTTCATGTTGAATTTACATAAAGTTCTTAATTACAATCATCCAATTTGTTTGTTTATTAAAAATTTAGAAGCGCTTTTGCCAAAATTAACGCAAATTGATTTTTTAATCGATAAAATTCTCGAATATGAAGACAATGTCGTTATTGTTAGCACAAATGTTGATCCGAATCGATTGCCGAATGATTTTATGAACAAGCATAAAATGTATTTTTTCGTTGGCGCGGTGAAACCACAAGATAAAATTAATTACGTGAAGTTTATGTGTAATAAATTGAATATTAAATTAGATGTGGAAAATTCTGTTTTATTTGATTTTTGTGCAAGTAAATTAGTCAATTTTAATAATGAAGATGTTAAAAATTTGCTTGTTTTAGCGAAAGAAATTAAAGCGACGAAAGCTACTGAAAGCATCAATGGCGACGCTGTTGATATTGAAGATTTGTTAGATGCGAAAAATAAAGTTCCTGGGAATTTGACTATGAATGTTATTAAAGAATTTTATCAAAATAAAAATAATCCTGATAGTTATTTTTAATTTTAAATATATTTTTTGATTATATTTATATATTAATTATTTATTATTATTATTATTTTAATTGAAAATGGATTTGAAATCGTCTTCGTTCAATTCGAATTTTATTAAAAGTTCTTTCCAATTTTGAGATTGCGAAGATGGAATTAGTTTTTTTTCTAAAAATTTAGAATAACATGTGTATGTGTTGTTATTTGAATTTAAAAATATGTTTGATGTAATGTAATTTGAATCAAAATATTTATTATTATTATTATTATTATTATTATTATTATTATTATTATTATTATTATTATTATTATTATTATTATTATTATTATTATTATTATTATTATTATTATTATTATTATTATAATTTAAAATATTTTTATTTAAATAATATTTATTAAAAACATTTTCTAATTGAATTTTTGCTTTTTCAAAAATTCCAATTCTTTCATCATTAATATTATTAATATAAAAATTATTTAATTCTTTTATTCTAATTTTAATTGATTCTCTTAAATCAAAAAAAATTTTAATTTTTTCTTCATCGAATTTTTCTTTAATTTCATCATAAACATTAATAAAATTTTCAATAACTTTTTCAATTTCATTCATAATTTTTTTTCCTTCAAATTTATTCAATTTGCTCCATTTTATCATTAAATATTAAAAAAAATTAAATAAATTAAATAATAATTAGCAACAATGTTTTTTATTATTATTATTATTATTATTAATAATTTCATTTTTTTCTTTTGTTTCAATTTTAATATTTTTTTTATTATCAAAAACATCAAAATTAAATTTTTTTTTTTCATTAAAAATTGCAATCGCAAACATAAAAAAAATAAAATCAACATTAAATTTCGCATTAATTTCAACATTGGCAATATTTAAATTATTTTCATTAATAATTTCATTAACATCATTTTTATTAAACATTTTATTTTCAACATCATTTTTATTAATAACAATCAAAATTGGTTTTGAATTTAAATTAAATTTTTTAATAAAAAAAATACAATTTCGAATATTATTCAAAGATTCTTTATTATCATAGCTGCAACAAAGCGCAAAAGCATCTGCTTTTAAATAAATTTCAAAAGGTAAAATTTCTTCTGTAATTTCTTCGCCGTTTGTGTCCCAAATGTTAAAATTAATTGTTCCAAAATCAGTTTCGATTGTTTGAAAATAAAAATTCACTCCTAAAGTTGATGAATATGAAGAAATAAATTTATTTTTACAAAATTGTGAAATAATTGAAGTTTTTCCTGTTTTTTTTGAACCTAAAAAAATTATTGTTTTGTTGTGTTTTGATGTTTTTGAAGGAATTTTTTTGAAATTTTCGTTTTCGAAATTTTCTTTCATAAAATTAAAAAAAATATTAAAATTAATTAAAAAAATATTAAAAAATATTAAAATTTAATTAAAAAATTAAATTAATTTTTTTTTAAATTTTCTAATTCATTTAAAATCGCATTAAATTCTTCTTTAATTAAATTAATTTCATTATTTTTTTGTGCTAATAATTTTAATAAACTTCTTTTTTCTTCTTCGTGTTTTTTATTAATTTTTTCTATTTCTTTTTGCAATTGTTGTTCATTTGCGTTTTGACAAATTTTTTTATAAATTTCTTCGCGATTGAAATTTTTTTTTTCTAATTCTTCAATTTTATTTAAAATTATTTTAATTTCTTCGTAACAATCAACAAAAATTTTTATTTTTTCTTCATCGAAATTTTTATCTTTCAAACAATTTAAAATTTTTTCATTTTCTTTTTTAATATTTTCGTTTTTATTTTTAATAAAATTGAAATTTTTTTTATATTTTTCTAATTTTTCATTTAAATTTTTAATTTCATTTTTATATTCATTTTCTTTATTTTTAAAATCATTAATTAAATTTTTATTTTCATTATTAATTTTATTAATTTCATTATTTAATTTTTCTTTTTCTTTTTCAAAAGAATTTTTTTTACTTTCAAAATTTTTTTGCATATTTTCAATTTTATTCTCAAAATTCTCAAATTTTAAATTAAAATCTTTATTAAAATTTCTATTCAAATTCTCAAAATTTTTCATTTTTTCTTTCATTTGAATCACATCCGGATTATTTAAATTTTTCTCTTCTCTAAATAAAAAATATTCCAAAATTTTTGAATTTAATTCATTCACTTTTTCTTTTAAAATTTTATTATCTTTTTTATAATCATTAATAATTTTTTTATAATCTTCATTTTCATTCGAATTAATCAAAATAAATTTTTCTAATTCTTTAATTCTATTTTTGCTTTTAATTAAATTACTTTCTAATTTATTTAAATAAGAAGGATCATTTTGAATGAAAAAATTCGAAGGCGAATTTGAATTTAAAGCATTAATAAAATCATTTAATTTTATTGAATTTCCTTTAATTCGCGGAAAATTATTAAAAATTTCTATTAATTCATAAGATGTCAAAGGAACATTGAAATTTTTCATTGTTTTTATGAAATTATCAAAAGAAATTTCGTTTTGATTTGAATCATTTTCAAATTGACGAAAAGTTCGTTCTAATGTTAATAATTTTTCACCAGAAAAAAATTTTTTTAGTTTTGATAATTGAATTTCAGCTGATTCCTTTAAATTTGGATTTATTTTTGATTCATTATTAATTTCGTTATTATTATTATTATTATTATTATTTCCTGGAATTGATTTTAAAAATTTAATTTCTTTATTTAAATTTTCAATTTCTTTTGAATAATTATTTAATAATTTTTCTTGCGTATTAATTTCTCTTTCATTTAATAATTGTTCATAAATTTTTATTGCATCTGATTTTTCTTCATTAATTTTATTATTATTATTATTATTATTATTATTATTATTTTCATATTTTTGATTAATTTTAATTTTACTTAATTCAATTTCTAAATTTTCGTTTTTTTTATTTAAATCATTAATTTTTTCATGTAAAATAAAATTTTCTTTTTCGAATTTTTTAATTTTTTCATCTTTTTCTGAATTGTCTTTTAATTTAAAATTTTCTTCTTCGAAAGTTTTATTTTGTGCTTTTAATAAATTATTTTCTACTTTTAATTCACCCAAATCGTAATTTAATTTCGAAATTTCTAATTGATATTTTCTTTCTAAATCGCCAATTTTATAATCACTAAATTTATTTTCTCTATTATTAATTCTTTCTTCAATTATTTTTATTTTATTATTATAATCATTTTTAATATCATCAAAATCTTTTTTCATATTTTCAATTAATTTATTATTTTCGCGATTTTCTTTCTTTAAATTTTCGTTTTCAAATTTTATTTTTTCAAAATTTTTTATTTCGTTTTTTAATTCTTCATTAAATTCTTTCACTTTTTTTAATTCATATTCAATTAAACCACGTTTTTTTATTTCTTCGTTTAATGCTGCTTCTTTTTTTAAATTTAATAAATCTTTTTTTTCTTTTAATTTTAAAGGAAAAATTTTTAAACTTTCCACATTAAAAACATCCAAATTTGAATAATCAAAAGATTTTAATTTAATTTCCGAATTTGAATATTGAATTTTATTTGAATTGTTTACTTCTAAAAATTGAAATTTAGCTTCGTTAATGTTTGGATTGTTGTTTTTGTTAAATGTTAAATAATTTGGGTCGTTTTTTTGAAAGACATTTGAATTGCTTCCGAATGTGTTAAAACCGATGTTGTTGTTGTTATTATTATTAAAATTTGAAGGGTCGTTTAAAAATTTTTTCATTTCTTCAGCCATTGCGTTTGAAATTAGTTCTTTTAGTTGATTTGAATTGTTTATACTTGCGCTTTTTTGATTGTTATTTTCATTATTATTATTATAATTATTATTATTATTATAATTATTATTATAATTATTATTATTATCATTAATAAAATTATTATTATTATTATTATCATTATTAAAATTATTATTATTATTATTTTCTTTTTCTTTTTCATTCATATCATCAATATTATTAAATTTATTATTATTATTATTTTCAATATTATTATTATTATTATTTTCATTTTTAACTTCTTCTTTGACTTTTTTAATAATCGATTCATTTTGTGAAACAATAATACTATTATTTTTATTTTCTTTTTCTAATTCACTAATTTCTTCTAATTTGCTTTCTTTAAATTCATCGCCATAAACTTCAGAATTCGCAATATTACTTTCGCTTTTTAAAACATTATTAATTCTGGCACTTAAATCATTTGATTCAGTTATTATTGGTTTATCTGAACTATTTTTATTCACTTTTATATCATCATTTACACCTTTAATGTTACTATTTGTAAGAGAATGAATATCATTATCAAATCCTCCATAAGAACTTTCTTCTTCATCGAAATTTGATTTAAGATCATTTGATTTCTTTTTTAAAATACTATTATTATTTGTAATTTTATTTGAATTTTCGTTATTTTTATTATTATTATTTTCATTTTTATTTTCGTTATTTTCATTAATATTTTCGTTTGTATTAATATTTTCGTTTGTATTAATATTTTCATTTGATTTTTCAATATTTTCATTTGTATTTTCAATATTTTCATTAGAATTTTGAGGTTGCGCTTTGCTAAAATCGATTTTGTTATGTAATTTTAAATATTCATCCATATTAACATTATTATAAGTGTCTTTAGGAAGTTCTACAGGTTGACTTGTATTAGATTTATTTTCGTTTTCTTCATTTTCTGAGTTTTGAAGAGAGTTTTTTTTCGAACTTTTTTGTGAGTTTTTTTTTGAAGATTTTTCCGAAATTTTCGCAATATTATTTGAATTATTACTATTAGTTTCTTTATTTTCAGATTCATTTTTTAAATCTTCATCTTCATTTAAATTATCTTCTAAATTTTCAAAAAAATCTTTTTTTTTCTTTTTTTTTTTTGGTTCTTCAATTTTTTTATCATCATTTTTTTCTTCATTTTTAACATCTTCGCTCAAATCATCTAAAAAATTTTTTTTCTTTTTTTTTTCTTTTTTTTCTTCTTTTTTTTCTTCATTTTTATATTTATTAGTATTAATATCAATATTATAAGCATCATATTTATTATTATTATTATTTAAATTATTGAAAGTTGAAAACATATTATCATTTTTCTTTTTATTTAAAGAAGAAAACATATTCATTGAATTTATTCCATAAGCAGGATTATTAACATCATAAATTGAAGCTGGTTGTTTCATTGTGTTGCTAAAAATCATATTTTTTTCGTAATTTGTGTTTCCAAATTTGAAACTGTTGCTGCTTTCTGAATTGTTACTTGATGAAGAAGAATCATCATATCCTAATCCCATGTCATATGCTGGAGATATTAAATTTTTTTTTGCGTCGTAGGTTGTGGATTTTTGGTTTTTTCTTTGAGACATATTTTTTTATAATTTTTTTTAAATAATTATTATTTTGTTTTTTATTTTAATTTATATTTGTTTTATTGAAATTATTTTATTTTGAGTTTATTAAAAAAATTTTTATAATAATTATTATATAAAATTTATAATGGGGATTGGGGATTGGGGATTGGGGATTGGGGATTGGG
>JAEEGK010008593.1_pt1 | contig 24062 bp, 20 predicted proteins | sample 8958771 | NCBI WGS metagenome assembly JAEEGK01 (sample SAMN16246547, study PRJNA631951) | gut metagenome | biome: gut microbiome; feature: rumen; material: SC-attached | host: Bos | place: Iran: Karaj | collected 2018-10
GTATTCAACAGCATCGGCAATTACACCACCTGGTTCCGGGTGCGGGAAGATGCTGACCTTGCCGATGTTCATGCCAAAGTAAAAGTGCTGCTGCATAAGAACTATGATGCCTCCTGGGCCACCGAGAAGGTGGATGCCTGGAAGGCATACCGGATGGACGAGGCCTTTTTCTTCACCGGCAACAGTAACGGGCTGACCCGCACGGGCAATGTGCAGATGCTTCGCCTGCTGACCATCGTCGTGCTGCTGCTCCTGCTGTCGGCCATATTCAACTATGTGAACCTGAGTCTGGCGCTCACGGGCAAGCGGGCCAAGGAAATGGCCACCCGGCGCCTTTTGGGGGCCGATCGAACCGGGATTCTGTGGAAGTACATCGGCGAATCCGTGGCCTTCACGGCCGTTTGCTTCGCGGCGGCGCTCATCCTGGCCGATCTGCTGGCGCCGATGGTGAACAGCCTGGTCTCCAACAGCGATCCTGACGAGCTGATGCTGGGCATCGGCGACACCAGCGTGCGGCTTTCCTTCATGATGACGCCTGGGTATGTCCTGGCGTATTTGGCCGGCATTCTGGTCCTGGGCGTCATCAATGGCTTGCTCCCGGCTTTCGCCGCCTCTCGCTACGAACCCATCGACGTGATCAAGGGCACGCTCCGGCGCCGGAACAAGATGATCCTGAACAAAGTGTTCATCGTGGTTCAGAACGTTCTTTCGGTTTTCCTGATTGCGATGGCCCTGGTGATGGAAGTGCAGATGCGGCACATGTTGACAAGGCCGATGCATGCCGCCACGGACAATCTGTATTACATTGAGTACTCCGCCCAGAACTATGATGCCATGCGGCTTTTCAAGGACAAGGTGGAACGGCTGCCTTTTGTGACGAAAGCCGGTGTGGGGCGCGGCATCCCGGGCCTTATCAACATGACGATGGGTATCAAGGTGGACGATGAACACCGCGTGGACATGCCTGTCATCGTCTGCGACTCCACCTATTTCCAGCTGCTCGGCATGGAAGTGGAGGAAGACTTCGGGCATCCGCTGGTGCATTCGATGTGGATGAGCCGATCCGCCTTCAACGAGGCGGCGGTATCGGACACTTCGACCGTCTTCCCGCGACGTATCCGTATGAACGGAGCCCAGCCGGAGTTCATCGGCGGTATCATCCATGATTTCCCCGCCCGACCGGCTTCGGAAGGCTCCATCAATCCCAACGGCAGCGTCATCGTGACCCGGGTCGAGGAACTCTACTATGCCAACTGCCTCCTCATCGGCACCACCGGGGAAGAAAAAACCTACGAGGATCAGATTCTCCAGGCCTATCGGGAATTCCGGCTGGAAACCTCCGGCGTCGAGGAACCCTCCTGGCGATACGGTTTTGTCAAGGACATCAACCTCAAGCAACTGGCTCCCGTTCAACGGACCTTGCGCCTGGTGGAACTGTTTGCGGTCCTTTCCGTGCTGATTGCGCTGTTGGGTCTCCTGGCCATGAGTACGTATTTCGCCGATGAAAACACCAAGCAGATTGCCGTGCGGAAGGTTTTCGGCTCAGATGTTTCGCACGAGACTTGGCGGAATGTCCGCGGCTACATGGTGCTGACCGGCATCGCCTGCCTGGTCGGCATCCCGCTGGCCATCTGGGCCGCCCGCCTTTACCTGCAGCGCTTCGCCTATCGGGTGGAAGGTTACGGCTGGGTGTTCGTGGTGGCCGTCATCATCTCCCTGGCCATCGCGTTCGGCACTGTCCTCTGGCAGACGCTAAAGGCCGCCCGAACCAATCCGGCGGAGGAGCTGAAGAAGGAATAAGTCGGAAATTCTTGCTAACTTCGCACCATGGAACTGTATGAATATGCCCGGCCGGGGCTGTTTGCCGGCAAGAAAATCCTGTATGTCCATGGTTTTGCCTCGTCCGGCTCCAGCGGGACGGTGGGGCGGATCCGGCTCCTGCTGCCGCAGGCGGCGGTGATCGCGCCCGACCTGCCCGTGGACCCGTTCGCGGCCATCGACCTGCTCAAGGAACTGTGCGCGAAGGAGCAGCCGGACTTGATCATCGGCACGTCCATGGGCGGAATGTATACCGAACAGCTGGCTGGATTTGACCGGATTTGTGTCAATCCGGCGCTGCATCTGGCCGATACCATCCTCAAGAACAACGGTTTGGGTAAGCAGGAGTTCCATTCTACAAGGCAGGACGGGCAGACGTCTTTCATGGTCACGAAAGCCCTTGTCGAGGACTATCGGACCGTTTCCGACGCTCGTTTCTCCGTGGTGGAGCCCGATCGCGTGTGGGGCCTTTTCGGCACAAAGGATACGATGGTGAACTGCTTTGACGAGTTTGCCGGACATTATCCGCAGGCGCTTCATTTCGACGGCGAGCACCAGCTCAACGACCATACGTTCTTATGGGCCTTACTTCCTGTCATCCAATGGATTGACGACAAGCAGGAAGGCCGTTCCAAGCGTTCCCTGATGGTGGAGATGGACGGTGTCCTCCGGGATGTACGGAACGACCACCCCATAGGGGAGGCCTTCAAGGTATTCCATAAACTCTCGGAACTGTATGACACATACATCGTCTGCCGGGAGGACCCGAACAAGCCGGAGCATTGGGGCGAAAATGTGAAATGGGCCGAGGCCCATATCGGCGTACCCGCCTGGAACCGCGTCATCGTGGGCAACCATCCCGAACTCCTGATGGGGGACTACCTCCTCACACGGGAAGGCTGCGACGGCTTCATGGGCACAGTCCTCACTTTCGGCGAAGATCCCCTCCGCACCTGGGCGGACGTAGCCACCTTCTTCTCCCGCCTGGGCGGGCAGTAATCCCTGCGATTTCTTTATTCTTTTGATAGTCAATGCATTATTGCTTAGTCTTTGTCCTTTTTAGGACATAGACTAAACCTTAACGCGTTGATACTGAGCACTTTGCGCAAAAATTGGCTCTCCAAAGCAACCGACATCTTAATGCGTTGATTATCAGTTATTTGCGAATTCGTCTATGTCCCAAACCGGACAAAGACCACGATGAAAAGCATTGATAATCAGCAAAATAAAAGACCACCGGAAAACCCCGGTGGTCTGGCAGATGGCTGACGGAAAGGGTCAATCGATGAAATCCACGATTTCCGCGATGTTCGCCTTGCGGCCCTGCGCGTCGTCCACGACGAGGACGGTGTCGTTGTAGCGTTTGGCTTTCCGGCTGATTTCCAGGGGGTTGAAGCCGGGGGAGACGAGGATGAGGCCTTTGATCTTCTTGGGGTTGTCGAAGGCGACGGTCGAGGCCGTGAGGCAGCCGTTGGCTTCACCCAGGAGATAGACCTTGTTTTTGTTCACGTACCGGAGGTTCCGGATGCCCTTGAGGACGGTTTCAAGCTCCGCGGTGCGGGCTTTTTCGCCATTCCCTTTGAAATCGAAGCAGTAGGCCACCACACCGGTTCCGGCCAGGGAACGGCACCAGCTGTCGCCATAGGACTTGTCCTGGCAGTAGATGACGGCAGGATGAGGCTCCCGGAGATCGTCGGCAGGCCGATAGACCTTGCCGTCCACCCGCTCGTTGCCGGAGCCGTAGAAACAAAGGTCCTCCAGATCCACCTTGGTGCCGGTCTCCCTGACCTTGACGGTTTCGCGGGGTGCTTTGGATCGGGCCCACCAGTAACCCCCACCGAGAAGCGCGGCCACAATCATTGCGATTGCGGCCGTGATTCCGATGCGGGAGGCGATGGCGACGCCTACCTTTTCCAAAAAGCGGTTCACCAGGCTATTTCTGCGCCTTGCCCTGGTTCGCGACGGCGTTCATCTTGGCGGCGATGGCCTCCTGGTCGCCCAGGAAGTAATCCTTCACCAGGGAACCGTCCTCGGCGAACTCGAACACGTACGGGACGGCGGTCGGCAGGTTCAGGCCGATGATGTCCTCGTCGGAGATGTTCTTCAGGTACTTGATGATGCCGCGGAGGGAGTTGCCGTGGGCGACGACGATGAGGCTGTCCTCGGTCTGGAGGTTCGGGAAGATGACTTCCTTCCAATACGGGACGGCACGGGCGATGGCATCCTTCAGGGACTCGGTGCGCGGGAGATCGCTGTCGGCGACTTCGGCGTAGCGGGGGTCGTACTTCGGGTTGCGCTCGTCATCCTCGCCGAGGGGGAGCGGGGCGACGTCGAAGCTGCGGCGCCAGATCTTCACCTGGGCGTCGCCGTACTTCTCGGCGGTCTCGGCCTTGTTCAGGCCCTGGAGGTTGCCGTAGTGCTTCTCGTTGAGGCGCCAGCTCTTCTCCACGGGGATCCAGTCCAGGTCCATCTGGTCCAGGATGTTGTTGAGGGTCTTGACGGCCCGCTTGAGGTAGGAGGTGTAGGCTTTTCCGAAGGTGAAGCCCTCAGCCTTGAGGAGCTTGCCGGCTTCGACGGCCTCTTCCACGCCCTTGGGGCTCAGGTCCACGTCGGTCCAGCCGGTGAAACGGTTTTCCTTGTTCCAGACACTCTCGCCGTGGCGGACTAATACGATTCTTTTCATTGACAGGTAGGTTTAAATTCAATTAATAATGCAAAAATACGCAAATTCTCGGAGAAAGTAGGGGAAAATCCTTAAATTTGTGGCGTTAACGCAAGAGAAGATGACGAAGAGACTCCTGTCCGGTATCCTGGTGCTGCTCGTGGCGGCCGGCTGTGTCCGCAACCGGTTCGACTACATCGACATCGCCGCTTCCGAGAAGGCCTTGGCCGCGCTCGAGGCCGGCTTTGAGGCCGTGCCGGATTCCGTGGCCGACGGCCGCATCCTTTTCCTCTTGTCGCAGGGTACCCCGGTGGCCGACGTGCTCGTGTATCCGGGTGAGACGGGTGATGTCCTGTTCAAGGATCCCGTCGTTCCTTTCGGCTTCTCCTGTGAAAGTGTCGGGACCGATGTTCTGATGGACAGCCTGCATGTGAAGGCGGGGCGCCTATACACGGACAGTGGCCTCAATGCGCGGATGCTGTACCTGCAGGATGGCCGGATGTCCCTTCCGGTCCTGAACAAAGTGGCGGAACTCGCCGCCCGGGAGGCGTTCATCGGCGGCGTCAAACCATCCGTCTGCCTGAACAAGGACGACGAATCCGTCTTCCAGCGCACTGTGGAGAAGGTCTGGCTGTCCGGGAACGTGATGTCCGGCAAGACCGCGAAGTCTATCCTCAAGGCGGCCGGTGTCAAACCCGATGTTAAAACCAAGGCGGACAGCCTGTTTTTCCAGCACCGTCGTCTGTCCGACATCGACATTTACCGTATCTGCAACCTCGGCACCCATACCGGTCCGGTGAAACTCCGTTTCCGCGTCCAGGGCCGTCAGCCTTTCCAGTGGAATCCGGACACCGGCGAAATCACGCCCGTCTCCTACAAGCTGAAAAAGCGCTCTACCAAGGTGACTCTCCCTACGGTTCCGGGCGACGATACCTTCATCGTATTCGGCTCCTTCGCCGAACGGAAAAGGCTGAAAGTGAAATAAATCCCGTTTCCCGATGGAACTCCGGCCGGTCGCCCTGTATCGCGGAGCCCTCGGCTCCAAGTTCGGAATCCCGCGCCAAAGCGGCCTGGTTCCGTCCTTGAAAGGGCGGATCGTGTTTGAACCGGACTTCAGGAATCGGGAAGCCCTGCGGGGCTTGGAAGGGTTCGACCGTATCTGGCTAATCTGGGGTTTTTCCGCCAACAAGCCCGCAAAAGGGGAGTGGCAGCCGACGGTCCGCCCGCCCCGCCTGGGCGGGAACGTGTCCATGGGCGTATGGGCCACCCGGTCCCCGTTCCGGCCCAATCCGCTGGGGCTTTCCTGTGTGGAACTGGAAGGGATCGACGGGATGGACCTGCTGGTTAAAGGGGCCGACTTGATGGACGGAACCCCCGTCTATGACATCAAGCCCTATGTGGCCTATGCCGACAGTTTTCCGGATGCCCGCTGCGGCTTTGCGACTACCCCGCCGGAAGCGGTGCTGGAGGTTAGGATGCCTGATGATTTGACTATCACGCCGGAAGAACGGGAAGCGCTGTCGGCCTTGCTGGCCCTGGATCCCCGTCCGGCCTATCAGGATGACCCGGACCGGGTGTACGGCCTGCCCTTCGGCGGCCGGGAAGTGCACTTCCGGGTGGACCGTAATGTTTTGACCGTGATTGATTATGATTAATGTGATCGCCCTCGCCGTGCTGCCGGCCCTGATCCTGCTTTTCTATACCTACCAGCAGGACAAAATGCAGCGGGAACCCGTCAAGATGATCGTCAAAGGCTTCCTCTTCGGCTGCCTTTCGGTTTTCTGCTCGTTCTTCATCTCCGTTCCGTCGATGAACCTCGGCCTTTTCCCGGAGGAGATCCATTCGTTCGGGGATGCACTCCGGCAGGCTTTCTTCGGAGCCGCCATTCCGGAGGAGACGGCCAAGCTCTTCTGCCTGTGGCTGTTCCTCAGGAAGAACCCGTTCTTTGACGAAAGGATGGACGGCATCGTCTATGCGGTGTGCGTAGGGATGGGCTTTGCGGCCTTCGAGAATGTGGAATACCTGTTCGCCGCCGGCACCGACTGGGTGACCACCGGCATCGGCCGTTCCCTGACGGCCATCCCGGGCCATTTCGGCTTTGCGGTCCTGATGGGTTACTTCTTTTCCCTGAACCATTTCGACAAGTACCGTTCCCCGGGCGCCGGCCTCAAGATGTGGCTCTATCCGGTCCTGGCCCACGGCCTCTATGATACCGTCGCGATGATGGCCGCCGTCACCCCGCAGCTGAGCGGAGCCATCACCATCGCCATTCTCCTGTTCTGCTTCCAGATGGTCAAATGGGCCCGGAAGAGCATGCAGAAGCATCTGATTGCCGATTCTTCCGATTACAACATCGGAAACGGCATTGACATCCAGGGTTGATGCAGGATTCCGGCGTTTCCGGATTTAATTAGTGTATGAGAAGAAGGATTTGTCTATTGGCGGCCGTTCTGGCCGTCCTTTCAGCCGCCGCACAACCCCGCGGAACCGCGACCGTGAGCGGCTACATTACGGATGTCAGTTCCGGTGAGACGCTTATCGGGGCAGGCGTACTGGTGGAGGAGGCGCTCCGGAAGAATCCGACGGGCGCCGTGACCAACGCCTATGGCTACTATACATTGACCATTCCGCGCGGGAAAGTTTCCCTGCAATACAGTTACGTGGGCTATGAAAGCCAGGCCTTCGAACTGGACCTCCGCCGCGACACGACGTTCAATATAGCGCTGAAGCCTTCGGCCGAGATCCGTGAGGCCACGGTGGTGGCCCAGAAAGATGCGGGCATCCAGTCAACCTATCTCGGTTCCATCGACATTCCGCTGGTGCATATCCAGCGCACACCGGTCGTCTTCGGCGAGGCGGACGTACTCAAGGCCATCCAGTTGATGCCGGGCGTGCAGGGCGGAAACGAAGGGTTCACGGGCCTTTATGTCCGCGGCGGCGGCCCGGATGAAAACCTCATCCTGCTGGACGGCGTTCCCATCTATAATGTGGACCACATGCTCGGCATCCTGTCCGTCTTCCAAACGGAAGCCGTGAAGAAGGTTACCCTGTATAAGGGCTCATTCCCGGCCCGTTACGGCGGGCGGGTTTCCTCCATTGTGGACATCCGGACCAACGACGGAAACATGAAGGAAACGCACGGCAGCATCGGCGTGGGCGCCTTGACCGAGAAGTTCCATCTGGAAGGCCCCATCATCAAAGACAAGCTCAGCTATTCCTTGAGCGCCAGGGGCCTGCACACGATTTTCTTCGACCCGCTCATCCGCTATTTCGGGAAACGGATCGATGAGAACAGCGACATGTACGCCAACTATTTCTTCTACGACCTGAACGGGAAGATCACCTGGCGCCCGACGGACAAGGACCGGTTCTTCCTTGCCTCCTATAACGGCCGGGACCAGATGAATGTCCGGTTCGATGAGCGAGCATCATCCCCTTACTCTTTCACATACACGGAAACGGACGGTTTCGACCGCACGAGAGTGGGGATCGGCTGGGGGAACAATGTGGTCTCGCTCCGCTGGAACCATGTGTTCTCCAGTCAATTGTTCGCGAATACGACCTTCGCCTTCAATCATTATCGGATGCGGATGAACACCGGAATGCGGAGCCAGGGCCATGACTATGACGGAATGCGGTATGTCTATGATTTCGACGTCGATTACATTTCCGGCATCCGGGACTGGAGCTGGAAAGCGGATTTCGACTATGTCCCTTCTCCCCGCCATCTGGTGAAGTTCGGCACCGAGTACATTTATCATACCTTCCTTCCGCAGACCCTGACGGCCGTCACATTTACGGAAGAAGGGGATGACAAGCTGCATGACGAACAGAAATACGGGAATACGAAGCCTTACCGGGGACACGACATTTCCGTCTATGTCGAGGACGATTTCTCCATCGGAGACCATCTGACGTTCAATCCCGGCCTGCATCTGGCCTTGTTCAACACCGATGGAAAGAGTTACTGGAACCTGCAGCCGCGCGTGTCCGCCAAGTATGCCTGGGACGGTGGCTGGTCAGTCAAGGGTGGTTACGCCCGGATGGCGCAATATGTGCACCTGCTCAGTTCCGCACAGATTTCCCTGCCCATCGACCTGTGGGTCCCGATCACCAAGGACATCAAGCCGGTGACCTCCGACCAGTATTCCGCCGGTGTCTATTATGACGGAATCAAGGGATGGGAGTTTTCTGTCGAAGGCTATTTCAAGTCAATGCACAACATCCTGGAATACAAGGACGGCACCCTGATGGTCGCGACGGACACGGGCTGGGAGACCAAGGTGGAGATGGGGAACGGCCGGGCGATGGGACTGGAGTTCTTCGCCCAGAAGACGGCCGGTCCGGTGACCGGCTGGGTGGCCTACACCCTGGCCAAGTCCGACCGCCAGTTCCCGGACGGCAGCATCAACATGGGCGAACGGTTCCCGTACAAATACGACCGCCGACACAACTTCAACATCAACGCGAACTGGCAGGTTTCGCCCCGTATCGACTTGAGCGCGACCTTCGTCTTTGCCACCGGAGGGACGACGACGCTCCCGGTACGGCAGACGATGATCCTCCGGCCGAACGGCAGTATCAGCAGTGCGGACTACGTGGAACACCGGAACAATTACCGGCTTCCCCCGAGCCACCATCTGAACATCGCCGCCAATTTCCACAAGAAAAAGCGTCATGGCGAGCGGATTTGGAGCCTGAGCGTGTATAACCTGTACCGTCAGCTCAATCCGAACATGGTCTTCTTCCACTATGAGACGGAACGCCCGACTCCGGAGTCGGAGCCGGAGACGAAACTGGTGATGGACAAGCTGACCATCCTGCCCTTCGTCCCGTCCGTGAGTTACACCTATCAATTCTGAACGCCATGAAAAAGACGATATTGCTGCTGATTCTTTCCTTCCTGGCGGTCTCCTGCTATGAAGAGGTGGTCATTCCGGTCGGTGATGACGATCCGGTGGGTGTGATGAATGCCCAGCTCAGCACGCTGGAATCCACCCATACCGTGTATCTTTCGGTCAGCCGGAAGAGCCGGGTGCGTGCGCTCACGGGAGCGGAAGTCCGGGTATTCGTGAATGGAGCCCAAGTGGCTACGGCGCAGGAACTCCCCGCCGATTACGAAGGCCAATGGGAGACGGCTTATGACTTTGAAACGGAGATCCGGCCTGGGGACGAGGTTCGGATCGAGGCCCGGCAGGGAACGATGTCCCTGTCCGCGTCGGTGACGGCCCCGCCGGCCGTAACCGTTTCATCGGTCGATACATCCACGGTCCGGATGACCTACATGGGGGAATCGAGCGACTATCTGCAGGCGAAGATGGTTTTCCGGGATCTTCCCGGCACCTCCTATTACCGGGTTTACGGGCGGTCTGTGGACTATTTCGAGTACCTGGACGAAGACGGGAATCCGATTCCGGGCTTTTCCGGGACCTCGGAAAGATACCTGTTGATGGAGACGGGATTCGATCCGGTGATCAGCGAAGGGGCCGGCAAGACGGGCGGGGCCGATCTCGGCGCTATCCTGTCGGATGGGAACTCCTACAGCTGCTTCTCGGACAGCCCCTTTGCCGACGGCGAATGCACGATCCGGCCATTGCTCGATATCTACTCGTACCGACTGGACCATTATTATGGACTCCATGTTCCGGAATCGATGAAAGATGAAATTGACTGGGATCTGCTTGCATCTTTGCCGCGGAAGATGCACCGTATCTCGACAGTCCAGCTTCGGAGCCTGGATTTCTCGCAGTACCGTTATCTCAAAGCGCTGGAGAATCTGGATACCTTCGGAACGGAAATGAGCTTCCTTGTGGAGCCCACGACGCTTCCTTCCAATGTGGAGGGCGGATTGGGATTCGTCGGCCTGGAGACAGTGACGGAAGTCCCGTTTTACGAGAGCACTCGCAGTCTTCCTCCCACCAACACCATCTACTACTATTAAAAGTCCACGTCTATCGCGACGTTGATGACGAAGTTGCGGTCCCGCTTGTGGGTGAGCCGCCAGAAGCCGTCCACCCGGAACAGTCTGAAAATGTTGGAAACGCCTGCCCCGACCTCGATGTAGGGCTTTTCCAGCGCACTCATACCCTGAAGGGGCTCATAGACGGCGTTCTCCCAGTTCTGTTTGGAGATGGTGCCCCAGGCGGTGCGGACCGTGAAGACTTCGCGGAGGTCCAGCCGCCGGATGAGGGGAATCTTGCCCAGGATGAAGCCGTCCAGGTTGTGCTCGTAGGAAGCCGTCACCCAGCGGTCTGAAGCGAACTCGTAGTAATCCATGCAGGAGAAGGCCGACCGGTCCAGGAACCAGGTCCGGTTCCCTTCGTGCAGCTTCAGGAGGGGATAGGGGACGGAGCCCAGGATGGCGCCGCCGTTAACATGCAGGCGGCCGAACCCGATGGCTGTCGTGGGCACTTTCCAATCGACGGTCAATTCTCCCCGGAAGAACTGGCAGTCTCCGGGCGTGAGGCCTTTCAGACCGGCCGCGAGATCCACCGTGATGACGGGATACCGGGTAAACAGATAGGCCTTTTCAAAGAAGCCGCGGTTCACGCGCTCCTCCCAGGAGAACCGTCCACTCCAGTGCAACTGATTGACGGAGAAACTGTTATCGAAAGTGTCGTCCGCCCTTTTGAGCGGAACGGCGTCGTTCCCAAAGATGCGTCGGTGACGGAAAGATACCTCGGTGTTGAAATTGGGCGTGAATTCGTGCTGGTAGCGGGCGAGGATTTCGTCCATCAGGCTCTGCTTGCTGAAACCGCCCGGGGCCATGATGGAATTGAATACATTCTTTCCGGCCATGATGCCGGAACCGCGCCCCAGCTGCTCGAAATCCCGGCGGGCGGACAGGGTAAGGATCCTTGTCTTTTCCCGGCCGAAAACGACGTCCATCGCAGCGTCTCCCTTGAACATCTTGTCGCGGACGCCGTAGGCGATATCGGCCTGGAACCGGACGCGCCGGCTGAACTCCTTGGTCGTGCGGAAACCGGTCTGCAGTCGCAGGCCTTCCAGGTCATTGTAGGTCACGGAACGGGCCCAGGGGCCGAATCCGACACCCAGCTCCGGGAATTCGACATACCCTGTGACGACCATTCCCGCGAGGCCGTACAGCCATTTGTAGGCCGATGATTCCTTGATCCGGTCCGTCATCCGGAAAATGCCCTGTTCCCGGCCGGTCAGGTCGATGGGGCGGGTATCATCCCACCAGCTCTCGTCTTTTTCCGGCTCCGGATCCACCTGGACCTTGTCGCCGCCCTGGAGGGTTTCCGCCTCCGGGAAAGGGCCGAATGCGGAATCGGAGTAGACCAGGGTGCGGTTTCCGAGGAAGGACGTGATCTTGGACTTGTCGCTGACGGAGATGGAGAAATCGATGAACAGCCGTTCTTCCCGGGCGAACCACCGGCCGTCATCCAGCCGCCGGTTTTCGATGTCCACGTTGATATGCCGGATCCAGTTCACGTTCGATACATCGGCCAGGCTGGCGTGGACGGACCGGATGGCGAAATCCTCCGCGTCGATGTTCATTTCACCATCCAGCACGGGGGAGGTGACGAGTTTCTTGGGATGGAAACGGAGGGTGTAGGTCTTGCGACCTTCCACCTGCAGGCTGTCCACCAGGTAATAATTGTAGAAAGGATGGCCGGCGGCACTGGCGGGTGAAGGGATGTCCAGGTTGAAGACGGTGATCTGGTTCCGGTAGAAATTGGTCTTCAAGAGATAGGATCCCGTGAACTGCCGGAGGATGTTGTCCTGCTCCAGGCCGGAAATCCGGCTGGCCTCGATGATTTCTTTGTCCACGGCCGGTTCCAGTGCATGATATTTCCGGGAAACGGTTTCCGAGATCATGATGGGGATGAAGGACTTGCCGGTGACGGCCGATGTATCCCGATAGTCCAGCACAAAGCCGAAAGGCCGTTTCAGCAGCGGGCTTTCAATGAGGTCTTCCGCCTCGGTGGCGTCCAGTTCGATTTTGCTGTACAGGCGCGTCCGCCACGCATCGGCCAGGTCGGGATCGTGCCGTTTCCGGGCGGTGTCCAGGCGGTCCAGGATGGAACGGATGTACCGGTTGTCCGGTCGGACAAGAGCGGCTTCCAGCTGTCGTAAGTCCTTCTTGAGCAGGAAGTTGATCTCCGAATAGGCCCCTTTCGTCACCGGCTTGGTCTGCGGCTCGTAGCCGATCAGATGGGCCGTCAGGGTCGTAATGTCGGTGGAACGGGTCTCGAGGCTGAAGTTCCCCTCCAGGTCCGTGGAAATCCCGATGACGGTACCGTCGAAATAGACGCTTACGAAAGGAATGGGCTCATCTGTCTCGGCATCGCGGACAGATCCCTTGATTCTCGTCGTCTGAGCCGCTGCGGTAATGGACAGGAAGAGTGCGAAGAAAACCAGGAAAGAATGTCTCACAGTCTAGAAGTCAAGGTCGAGGCCGATGTTCACGCCGAAGTCGCGGCCATTGCGATGGGTAAGTTTCCAAAAGCAGTCCACACGCAGCAGATGGAAGATGTTTGCGATGCCGACGCCGGCTTCGACATAGGGTGTTTCCAACGAGTTGAGCCCCGGCATCAGCTGGAAGGGGGCCCCGCTGCGGTTCTGTTCGGAGATGGTGCCCCAGGCACCGCGGACGGTGACGACCTCGCGGAGGTTGAGTTCCTTGATGAGCGGGATGACGCCCAGCAGGAGGCCGTTGAAATTATGCTCGTACCAGCCCGTGACCCAGCGGTCGGAGCCGAACTCGTAGAAGTTCATCAGCGAGAAGGCCGACTTGTCCAGCAGGCCGACGACCGGGCTGCGGAACAGTTGGCTCTGGTTTCCGGCATGCAGTTTCAGGAGCGGATAGGGGACGGAACCGAGGATGGCGCCACCGTTCAGATGGAAGTTGCCGAATCCCATCAGGCCGGCAGGAATCCGCCAGTCGACGGTGAGCTCGCCCCGCACGAAGGAACAGTCATCCGATGTAATGCCTTTGACGCCGCCCAGAAGGTCCACGGAGACGATAGGGTAGCGGGTGAAGATATAAGCCTTGTCGAAGACGCCCCGGTTGATGCGTTCGTCCCAGGAGAAACGGCCGGTCCAGTGGACCTGGTTCGCGGAGAAACTCTCGGCCATCGTTCCGTCCGGTCGGATGAGGGGGATGTCCGGGTTGGAATAGATCCGAAGATGCTGGAGAGTCAGGATGGAGTTGAAGTTCGGGCTGAATTCGTACCGGTGTTCGGCCTGTGCCTTGAAAACGATTCCGGATTTGTCGAAACTGCCCGGCGCGAGCAGGGAGTTCACGATATTCTTCTCCGTGAACACGCCCGAACCCCGGCCCAGGCTCTCGTAGTCACGGCTGGCCGAAAAAGTGAGCTTGTTCGTCCGTTTCTGGTTGTCGCCCAGCATGAACTCGGTGGCGGCGCCCCATTTCCATTCCCGGTCCTGGAAGCCGTAACCGACGAAGGCGGAGAGGCGCACTTTCTTGCTGAACTCCTTGGTGGTATGGAATCCGCCCTGCAGGCGGACGCCTTCCGTCCCGTTGAAAGTGACAGTCCGCTCCCACGGTCCGTAACCGATGCCGATATTCGTGTTCTCCAGATAACCGGTGGTGAACATGTTCCCGAGGGCGGAGATCCACTTGAAGGAGCGTTTCTCCTTGAGCCGTTCCACGGTGGTGAAGATGGCGAGTTCCCGGTTCGTAAGCGCCTGGGGGCGGACTTGGTCCCACCAGGCCTCCTCCTTGTCCGGATGTTCGGCCACTTCCACCTTGTCCCCGCCTGTCATTTCCTCCAAGCCCGGGAAATGTCCGTCCTGGAAGGATGTGTATTGGAGGTCGCGGCTCATCTGTACGGACACGATGGTCACGCGGTCGTTCAAATGGGCCGACACATCCAGGAACAGTTGCTCGTCCCCGAAGAACCAGGTTCCGTCATCCATCCGATCAAACTCACTGTCCACGGACAGGCTCCGGATCCAGTTGATGTTGGACGAGGAAGAGAGACGGCAATGGACGGCGCGGATGGCGAAGTCCTCCGCATCGATTTCCATCCGGCCTTCCAGGGTAGGGGAGGTGATCAGCATCCGGGGATGGAATGTAACGGAATAGGTAGGCCTGCCGCTGATCTCCAGGCTGTCGACAAGGGCATAGTGATAGAACACATGGCCGGCGGAACTGGCCGGAGAAGGGATACTCAGGTTGAAGACGGGCAGGATGTCCCGGTAGAAGTTCATCCGGAGCGTGGATGAACCGGTGAACTGCCGGAGTACGTTCTGCTGGTCCAGTCCGGAAATGCGGCTGGCCTCGAAGATCTCCTTGTCCACGGCAGGCACCAGGGAATGGTACCGTTTCAGAACCGCTTCGGAAAGGAGGACAGGGATATAGCCGTTGAAGGCGGTGGAGTCCTCCAGGTCGGAGATCAGCTCGCTCCGCTTGCGGAAGATGGCCTTGCCGACGATGTTGTCCACATTGGCCAGGGCTAGCTCCACCTTGCTGTAAATGTCCGCCTGCCAGGCGTCGCGGGCTTCCGGGTCGTGACGGGAACGGTTGACCTGCAGATTGTAGAGGATGGAACGCAGCCGGACGTCTTCCTTCTCGCCGAAGGTCCTGGCCTCCGGGGCCAGCATAAAGTTCACTTCGCTGTCCTTGCCTCCGGTGACCGGGCGGGTCTGGGATTGATAACCTGCCACGATGGCCGTGATTTGGAAGCGGTTTTCCTTTTCCGCGGTTTCAAGGGAATAGGTTCCGGTCGAGTCCGTATAGGTGGCGGTCATAGTGCCGTCGAAGAAAACCGTGGCATAGGGGATGCCCTTTCCGGAAAGGGCATCCGATACCTTTCCCCGGACCCGGGTCGTCTGGGCGGAGAGCCAGAGCGGAGCCAGGAGGAACAGGCAAAACGCTATGATGCGGTTTTTCGGCATAATTCGCCAAATTTACGCAAAATATGGCAAATCTTCAAAAGAACTAGCTGTACAGGAAATCCAGCAGCCATAATTTGGCCCGTTCCGGCAGGATCCGGACGAGGACGCCGACGGCCCCGTAGTCCAACCGGGGGATGACCCGGACGGACATGTGCTTCTTTTTCAACTGCTTGCAGATTGCTTTGCCGATGACCTCGGGCGACATGCCGCCGAGTTCGTCCTTCTCGATCTTCCGCAGGTTCCGGTCCATGCGTTCCCGGTACGGAGACCCGGGGTCCTGTGCGGTGCCGGTGAACTTCCGGGCGGCGGTGAAGCCGGTGGCCACATCACCGGGGAGGATACTGCAACACTCGATCCCCGTGCCTTTCAGCTCCATCTGCAAGGACTCGCTGACGGACAGCAAAGCCGCCTTTGCGGCGGAATAGAAGCCTTGGAAGGGGAGTTGGAGGATGGCCATCACCGAAGTGATGGTGACGATACGGCCGAATCCCTGGCGTCGGAAAACGGGCAGGCAGGCCTGGACGGTTTTCAGCGAGCCGAAGAAGCAGGTCTCGAACTGGTACCGGGCTTCGGCGTCGGTCGCGCCTTCGACGGGTCCGAAAATGCCGTTCCCGGCGTTGCAGACGACGGCGTCCAGATGGCCCTGCTCGGCAACGATCTGTTCCACGGCGCCCTTCAGGGACGCTTCGTCATTGACGTCCAGTTGGATGGGGATGATGCGGGACGCCGGCCTTTCCACGGTTCCCCTGCGGGAGCCGGCATAGACGGTGAAGCCGGATTCGGCAAGAAGCCGGGCGGTGGCGGCGCCGATGCCGCTGCTGCCGCCGGTGAGGAGGACGACGCTGACTTTCTTTATTTCCATAATTCGGAACGGTTGACGAAGGATTCCGGGAGCGGCATGTCATAGACGCTGTGCCGCAGGTAATCCTTGAAATCCTGCAAATCTGTATGTTTTTCCTGCTCTTCCACGGAAATGATCTCTCCGATGCCCAGCCGGGGATGGGTCCCGCGTTTGTTGAACATCTCGTGGAACAGACGGACGAAACGCACCCGGTAGTCGATGAGGCCGAGTGCATAATAGAAACGGGAGTTCCGGTCGAAGAACCGGACGGGAATGACGGGTACGCGGGCTTTCTGGATGAGCCGGATGGCCGCATCCTGCCAGTCGCGCTCGCTCAGGGTCCAATGCTCCTTCGGCTTGAGGTCCGCAACTGCGCCGGACGGGAACATGCACAGAGGGCCTCCTTCGCGGATTTGGAGCAGGGCGCTCTTGACGCCGTTGATACTGGTTGCCGATGCAGTCTGACGGGCGTTCAGGGTGGGATTGACCGCAATGAAATTCGGGGCAAGGCCGGGAATCCAGGACAGCATCTCATTGACCAGCACCTTCGTCTCGGGTCTCTGCTGGCCGAACAGGTCCAGCAGGCAGATGCCGTCGATATGTCCGTAAATGTGGTTGGCAACGACGATGAACGGCCCTCCCGGGAGGTCCCGGAGCCGTTCCGCGTTCCCGATGCGGAAATCGACACCGATGTCGTCGAGGATACCTTTGGCGAACGGGGCCCCGTACGGGATGCCGGCCCGGTCCACACGGTCGTGCAAAGCGTTGATTCTCGCGACGCCCGTGAGGCCGGCGGCCACGTCGAACAGCAGTTTCCCTTTCCTTCCCTTGAAGATGGGAGACAGCCGTTCGGCCGCATCCTGTGCGGTGATGATGACCATGGGCTATCGGTTTTCCCCGGTGTGCTTCGGCGGGTCGATCCGGGAGTAATACTTGATGTCCTTGACGAGGCTTACGAGATAGAGGCCGAAAATGATCGCTGCGACCACGATGGCGATGCCGTCCAGGATACCGAAGTTGAACTCGTTGTGGAGCAGGACGATGTGGCGCTTCCACTGGTTGATCTGCGGGAAAATGATGAACAGCGTGTTCACCAGGATGGCCAGGATGCGGAATTCGGTCGGGCCGAAACCGCCGTAGGTCAGGCGCATCTCGCCCTTGAGGTGGCAGTCGATATAGACGTACACGCTGAGCATCAGGTAGGCGACGAGGACGCCCATCATGAAGGTCATGTTGACCAGGGGAGACAGGCCTACGCCCGTGAACATGATGCACTCGTTGATGACGTCCACGTTGTGGTCGATGAAGAAACCGTAGGTCTTCCGCTGGGTGCCGCGCACCCGGGCGATACTGCCGTCCAGCGAATCGCCGAACCAGTTGACCAGGAAACCGAAGGAGGCGAGCCAGAGCCAGTTCAGGTTCAGGTTCGACAGGGCATAGCCGAGGGCTATGATCAAGGCGCCGACGAAGCCGACGAGCGTCAGCATGTCGGACGTAACCCAAGCGGGCATGCGTTCCGCCAGCCAGACCAGGAGTTTCTTTTCGTATGGATTGAGGATCGATGTCTGGATCCGTTTGGCTTGTTTCTGTTCTTCCATAATTACAATAAATCAAGCAAAGTTACGAAAAAAACCGGGACTCTTCTTCCGTTTGCGCGATTCTTCGTATATTTATGCGATGAAACTCAAGCGCAAGACCAAGTTCTGGCTGGTCGTTTCGGCCATTCTCGCCCTTATCCTGGGCCTTCTCGTCACCTGGACCGTCCACAAGGTCAAGGACTGGCGCTGGCACCATGCAGGACCCATCGAGAACCATCCCGTCCGCATCTACGACGTGGACTTCGCCCGCGAGTTCAACGACCTGAACGAGAAGCAACTGGCCGTCGCCCAGGCCATCGGTGTCCCACCGGTCGCGGACCGTGATGCTGCTGAACGGATGAAAAAGCAGCTGGTGGAAATCAAGGACAACGACCTGTACTGCGTGGGCGATCTTACGCATTCGATTCCGTTCCTGATTCCTTCCGCCGCGGAACTGCTGGACCGCATCGGCCTGAACTTCCGGGATTCCCTTGTTTCGAAAGGTTTGAATCCCAATAAGCTTTTCGTTTCCTCCGTACTCCGCACGGAAGAGGACATCCGGAAACTGCGGCAGGAAAACCTCAACGCCGCCGAAGTTTCCACCCACTGCTACGGTACCACCTTCGACCTGGCTTACTGGCGCTATGTCAAGGTGCCGGAACTCCGCGGCCGGGCCTATGCAGACGTACCGCCCGAGTATCTCCGGGCCACGCTGTCCCAGGTCCTGAAAGACCTGCGCGATGAGGGAGCCTGCTATGTGAAGTATGAGAAAAAACAGAACTGTTTCCATATAACCGTCAGAAAATGAAAAAGTTACTCCTTGTTCTCGCCGCCGTTGCGGCGCTGGTCTCCTGCAAGAACGCCACCAAGAAGGCGGCCCAGGAAGCGGCCACCCCGGACGCTGACAGCGAGTATGCCGTCGACATGATCAAGAAGGGCGAAGTCCTTCCCTCTTTCTCCCTGTCTGACCGCGCGGGCGTCCTTCGCTCACAAGCGGACTTCGCCGGCCAATATGTGGTCTATGATTTCTGGGCGACCTGGTGCCCCGACTGCCGGGCGGATGTTCCGGCGATGAAGGAACTGTATGCGAAATATGGCGACAAAGTCACTTTCGTGGGTATCTCCTTCGACACCGATCCGGAGAAACTGGACGCCTATGTGGCGGAAAACGGCATCGAGTGGCTGCAACTCAGCGATTTCGTTGCAAAAAAGGAATCCAAGGTCGGGGAAGACTTCCGCGTCAAATGGATTCCTTCGATGTATCTGGTGGGCCCGGACGGCAAGGTGCTGCTCGGTACCGTGATGGTGGACAAGCTAGCCCTTGCGCTGGAAGCGCTTTAGGATGGCCTTGATGGCCCGCCAGCCGATCTTCCGGAAGGAGTTGGTGTGGCGGTCGATCTTGTCGGGATAGAGTTCCTCGAAAGCGATGAGGATGCCGGAGTCCAGGACGTCGGCGAACTCGTCGTTGATGCCCGTACCGAAATAGATCATGGACGGGGACAGGTTCATGTAGGTGTTCACCAGCGGCGGGATGCTCACGCCGAGCTTCAGGACCTCGGTCTTGAGGATTTTGTAGTCTTCCTTGTAGTCCTTGCCGGTGAAGACCTTGTGGAAGCGCCGGGGATTGTTCACCTTGACTTCCTTGCGGATCTTGATGAGGTTTGCATTCTCGCCGAAATATTTCTTGAGGAAGTACATCACCATCTCTCGCGCATCGGTGTTGTATTCGGGGTAGATGGTCATCTTTCCGAAGAAGAACTTGATCCGGTCCTTGTACAGCACACCGAGAGCGGCGATTCCGTCGAACAGATTGTCCAGGGCATACAGACTCTTGGAACCGGCCTTGGAACTCTGGTATTCCACCGACACGAAGGAACGGCCCAGTTCGAGGGTGTAGGGGAGGAAGTCCCGGAGGAACCGCTTCGTGAATTCGAACATGTGCGCGGAGGTCAGGATGGGCTGTCCGTAACGGTCATATACCGCTTCGTCGCACAGGCAGAAACGGTAGCCGCCGATAATTTCCTCGGCTTCGGGATCCCAGAGGACCAGCTGGCGGTAGCCATAGGCCGGGTCGGTGTCGAACTTGTCAATGTCCAGGGGTTCGCCCGTGCCGCCCCCATCGTTCCGGAAAGCGATCTCCCGCAGGCGGCCGATTTCCCGGATGACGTTCACGGCTTCGGGGCCGACGACATAGAGCTGGTTGCCGGCGCGGTTCGTTTCCCGCAGGTGGGTTTCCTTGTTGAGTTCCGTCTTCAGGAGTTCCCTGTCGACGGGGTCGATGATTTTCTTCATGGGTCGGTAGGTTTAGTACAGGTTCGTTTTATAGGTTTTCTACGCGTTCTTTGATCCAGGCGGCCCATTCCGCAGGTTTCCTGCTGTCGTCGAAGGTCTGCCAGGGAATCGGGTCGCCGATCACCACCCGGTAGGTCTTTCCCTGCGCCCGGTACATCTCGTCCACCAGCAGGACCATCGCCAGCGGGAACTTCTTGTTGACGCCGGTAATCTTCCCGATCCAGTCCACGAAATAGAAGCGCCAGGAATTCCGGCCGTAAAAATGCATGGGAACGATGTCCCGGTGAGTTTCCACACTCTTGGTGAGGAAGGTCTTCTTCCAGGGCATTTCCACGATCTTCCCATGCTCGCGCCGGGCGCATTTACCGGCCGGGAACATGAGAACCTGCGCATCGGAGTGGAAGATGCCGTCGGTCTGGGACGAGAGGCTCCGGGACTGCCCGCCCATTTTGTTCACGGGGACGAAAATGCCGTTGAGCTGCTTGAGAACCATCAGGAAGTCGTTGACCATGATGCGGATGTTGCCGTCGTAGATGCGTCCGAAGATGGAGACGATCGCGAGGGCGTCGTGGCCGCCCAGCGGATGGTTGGAGGCCACCGTGACAAGCCGGTCCGTCGGGACTTTCTCCAAGCCTTCGACCTGGAGGGTGACATGCATGTATTCGAGGGCTTTTTCCGCGAATTCGACGCCGGTGTATCCCTCCTTGAAACAGGTGTTCAGGAAATCCTCATGCAACAGTTTCCTTCCCAGCCAGATGAGCCATTTGGGTGTCTTTTCCCCCAGCTTGCTGCGGAAAAGGGCGCCTACGTCGATCAGGTATTTGTCAGACGGTTCCATTGATGAGGTAAAAGTAGCCATTTGGGCGGAAAAACGCAAAAAAATACGGAAAATAGTTCGTAACTTTGAGGCGATGAAATTCCCGAGCCGGAAAAAGATCGTCTCTCTTCTGACGAAATTCGCGATATTCTCCATCACCAGCGGCGCAGGCACGCTGGTGGATCTCGGTGGCCACTGGTGGCTGTCTTCCCGGTTCATGCCGGACCGCTACTGGTGGACGTTCTGGGTCGCTCCGATCATCTCCTTCGAGGCCGCCGTCCTCACCAATTTCTTCATCGCGTATTACTTTGTCTGGAGAGAGCGCATTTCCAACCGAACCTTTCGTTCCTTTTTCCGCCATTATGCCGGATACAATGCGGCGGCGACGGGCGTCTTTTTCTTCAAGCTGCTCGTGATGCAGGGGTTCCACCTGCTGCTGGTAGCCCTTGGCTGGTTCCAGGACAAAACATACGAACCCGCTCTGTGCAACCTGCTGGCCCTGTGCATTTCGGGCTTCTTCAGCTTCGTGCTGAACGAGTTCGTCGTGTTCCGGAGAAAGAAAAACTAGGGGGCTATTTCAGCACCCCCAGTTCCTTTCCGACTTTGATGAAAGCCGCAATGGCCTTGTCCAGGTGCTCCTTACGGTGCGCCGCGGACAGCTGCACGCGGATGCGGGCCTGGCCCTTCGGCACGACCGGATAGTAGAATCCGGTGACGAAGATGCCTTCTTCGGCCATCTTGGCCGCGAATTTCTGCGAGAGGGGAGCGTCGTACAGCATGACGGCGCAGATGGCGGACTGCGTGGGCTTGATATCGAAGCCCGCGGCCATCATCTTGTCACGGAAGTAGTTCACATTCTCCACGAGGCGGTCGTGCAGCTCATCGGATTCCTTCAGGATTTTGAAGGTCTCGAGGGCGGCGCCGGCGATCATCGGCGGAATGGAGTTCGAGAACAGATACGGACGGGAACGCTGGCGGAGCATGTCGATGATCTCCTGCCGGCCGGTGGTGAAGCCGCCCACGGCGCCGCCGAAGGCCTTGCCGAGGGTGCCGGTGAAGATGTCGATGCGGCCGTAGCAGCCGAACTGCTCGGCGACGCCGTGGCCGGTCGGGCCCACGACGCCGGCGGAGTGGCTCTCATCGACCATCACCATGGCGTCATACTTTTCGGCGAGATCGCAGATTTTGTCCATCGGGGCGACATTGCCGTCCATGGAGAAAACACCGTCCGTGACGATGATGCGGAAGCGGCAGGCCTGGGCCTCCTTGAGCTTCTCTTCGAGGTCCGCCATGTCGGCGTTCGCATAGCGGAAGCGCTGGGCCTTGCACAGGCGTACGCCGTCGATGATGGAAGCGTGGTTCAGGGAGTCGGAGATGATGGCGTCCTCGGCGGTCAGGAGCGGCTCGAACACACCGCCGTTGGCGTCGAAGCAGGCCGCGTAAAGGATGGCGTCGTCGGTATGGAAATAATCGGCGATGGCCTTTTCAAGCTGCTTGTGGATGTCCTGGGTGCCGCAGATGAAGCGGACGGAAGACATGCCGTAGCCGCGGTCCTTCATCGCTTTTTCCGCGGCCGCGACGAGACGGGGGTTATCGGCGAGGCCGAGATAATTGTTGGCGCAGAAATTCAGGGCTTTGCTGCCGTCCTGCAGGGTGATCTCGGCACTTTGCGGGGAGGTGATGTTGCGTTCCTTCTTGTAGAGACCGGCCTCTTCGATGGCTTTCAGCTCATCCTGGAGGTGCTTTTGGAATTTTCCGTACATAGTATAATGTGGTTATGCGTTTCTGATTTCAAATTTATGGAATTTCCGCCGAAAATGTACCTTTTTTCCTGAAAAACTCATAAATTTGTACGACTTAATACGAATACGCATGAAAAATGTCCTTGTCATCGGTTCCACCGGGCAGATCGGTTCCGAACTGACGATGAAAATACGCCGGGAAATCCCCGGCAGCACCGTTGTCGCCGGCTATATCCCCGGCGCCGAACCCAAAGGCATCCTCCTGGAAAGCGGACCCGCCGAACTGGCCGACGTCCGCAACGCCCCCCAGCTGGCCGGGATCGTGGACAAGTATCGGATCGACACCATTTACAACCTGGCCGCCCTCCTTTCCGCCGTTGCCGAAAAGAAGCCCCTGCTGGCCTGGGACATCCAGATGAACGGTCTCCTGAACATCCTGGAAGTGGCCCGGGAGAAGAAGTGCGCCGTCTTCACGCCGAGTTCCATCGGCTCTTTCGGCCCCGAGACTCCGCATGTCGGCACACCGCAGGACACGATCCAGCGCCCGCGGTCCATGTACGGGGTCACGAAGGTCGCCACCGAGCTCCTGAGCGACTACTATTTCCATAAATATGGCGTGGACACCCGTTCCGTACGCTTCCCGGGTCTGATTTCGAACGTCACTCTGCCCGGCGGCGGTACCACCGACTACGCTGTGGAAGTGTATTATTCCGCCGTAAAGGGGGAGGAGTTCGTCTGTCCCATCGCTCCCGGTACCTACATGGATATGATGTACATGCCCGACGCCCTGGGTGCCGCCGTCCATCTGATGGAGGCCGACCCTTCCCGCCTGGTGCACCGCAATTCCTTCAACATCGCCTCCATGAGCTTCGAGCCCGAGCAGCTCTTCGCGAAGATCCGCGAATACATTCCCGGCCTGAAGGTCCGCTATGAGGTGGATCCGGTCCGGCAGGCCATCGCCAACTCCTGGCCGGATTCGATGGACGACAGCTGCGCCCGTGCAGAATGGGACTGGAAACCTACGTTCGACCTGGATTCCATGACGGTCGATATGATCGACTGCCTGCGCAAGAAACTCCTGTAAGCCGGTTAGAAATCGTAACTTGGAGTTTCGTTAACGTACACGGAGAAAGACCATTTCGGTCTTTCTCCGTTTCATTTGTGCTTTTTCCCTTCTTTTATCTATTGGTTGTAATGAAAATAAGTTTCTAAAAGTATATTGATATTCAGTGAGTTATAAAATTCGTAAAAAAATTTCAAAAAAAAGTTTTGAAAAAATTTGCAAATCAAAATAAATGTCGTACCTTTGTATCCGGAATGAGGAAGCAAGGTTCTCTTGACGGAATCATTCTATTGGTTATTAGTTTTAGTGTTATTAATTATGTGGTTAGTAGAGCGTCCGCCTGTGAAGGCCGACGTTTCTTTT
>JAEEGK010008594.1_pt1 | contig 24055 bp, 12 predicted proteins | sample 8958771 | NCBI WGS metagenome assembly JAEEGK01 (sample SAMN16246547, study PRJNA631951) | gut metagenome | biome: gut microbiome; feature: rumen; material: SC-attached | host: Bos | place: Iran: Karaj | collected 2018-10
GCACGACGTCCGTCACGTAGACGAAGGTGATGTCCTGCTGTTTGTAGCCTACGGCAAAGTCGGTATGTGCCTTGATGCTCTTGGCCATCATGAAGTAGTCTCGTTCACGAGGACCATAAACGCCTGTGGGACGCAGTACGACGTACGGCAGGTCCTCGAGGGTTGCCAGCCATTGTTCTGCCTCCAGTTTGCTGCGACCATAGGCGGTATTGGGCTGGGCTTTGTCGCTCTCGCAAATCTCTGTATAAGGCTGTTGTTCACGGATGGCACCCATGATACTCAGACTACTGATGTATACGAAGCGTTCCACTCGCATCTGTAAGGCCTTCAGCACATGCACCAAGTGTTGGGTGCCTTCAGTATTGATACGGTGAAAGTCGGTCTTGTCAAGACATTTCGTGACACCTGCGGCATGTACGATGTAGTCGAACTGCAGACCAGTCAACTGTTCGGTCATCTGCGTCTCTGACGAGAAGTCCAGTTCAATGAAGTGGATGCGCTCGTCCTGCAGGAATGCCCGCGAACTGCTCTTGCGTACAGCTGCCCACGTCTCAAAGCCCCGTCTCAGTGCCTCTTCAACAATGAAGGAACCTATAAAACCACTGGCTCCAGTAATGAGAATCTTCATGAATTATTAATAATTTTGCTGCAAAATTACAAAAAAAACTCAATTCTCGGTTGTCAATTATCAATTATTTCGTAACTTTGCACACAAAGAAACGAAAGACCTATGGTTTATAAGTACGATTTTCTCATTATCGGCGCTGGAGTTGCCGGTATGAGCTATGCGCTGAAGGTGGCCCGCGCAGGGAAAGGCCGCGTATGTATGATTTGTAAAGCCGGACTCGACGAGGCTAACACTTCGTTTGCCCAGGGCGGCGTGGCCAGTGTGACAAACCTGGAAGTTGACAACTTCGACAAGCACATCGAGGACACCATGATTGCCGGCGACTACATCAGCGACCGAGCCGCCGTCGAGCAGGTGGTCAAGATGGCTCCGAGTCAGATACAGGAGCTGGTCAAGTGGGGCGTCAACTTCGACCGCAAGGAGAACGGCGACTTCGACTTGCACCGCGAGGGCGGCCACTCCGAGTTCCGCATCTTGCACCATGCTGACGACACGGGTGCCGAGATACAGCGCGGACTGATGGAAGCCGTGCGCAACTGTCCTGACATTGACATCAAGGAAAACCACTTCGCCGTAGAGATCATCACCCAGCACCATCTCGGTGTCCGCGTGACACGCCGCTCACCCAACATCCAGTGCTATGGGGCCTACGTGCTAAATCCCAAGACTCAGAAGGTCGACACCTACCTCTCGAAGATCACCGTCATGTGTACCGGCGGCTGTGGAGCCGTCTACCTGACCACGTCGAACCCCGTCATTGCCACCGGCGACGGCATCGCCATGGTCTACCGCGCCAAGGGCACGGTGGCCGATATGGAGTTCGTGCAGTTCCACCCGACGGTGCTCCACAACCCCAAGGAGACTCACCCCGCCTACCTCATCACCGAGGCCATGCGCGGCTACGGCGGCATTCTGAAGCTGCCCAACGGCGAGACGTTCATGGAGAAGTACGACGAGCGTCTGTCGTTGGCACCGCGCGACATCGTGGCCCGTGCCATCGATAAGGAGATGAAGATTCACGGCATTGACCACGTCTGTTTGGACGTGACACACAAACCGGCCGAGGAGACGCGCCACCACTTCCCGAACATCTACCAGAAGTGCCTGTCGATGGGCATCGACATCACCCAGGACTACATCCCCGTGCGCCCGGCAGCCCACTACATGTGCGGAGGCATCAAGGTCGACCTCAACGGACAGTCGAGCATCGAGCGGCTCTACGCCCTCGGCGAGTGCTCATGCACAGGTCTGCACGGCGGCAACCGTCTGGCCTCCAACTCGCTCATCGAGGCCGTGGTCTATGCTGACGCCGCCGCCAAGGACTCGCTGCAGCACGTCGACCTCTATGACTTCAACGAGCGCGTGCCGGAGTGGAACGACGAGGGCACGATGACCAACGAAGAAAAAGTGCTCATCACGCAGTCGGTACGCGAGGTCAACCAGATTATGGCCAACTACGTGGGTATCGTGCGCAGCGACCTGCGCCTGCACCGCGCCTGGGACCGTCTCGACATGCTCTACGAGGAGACCGAGCGACTCTTCAAGCGCGTGAAGGCCTCGAAGGACATCTGCGAATTGCGTAACATGATCAACGTGGGCTACCTCATCACCCGCTGGGCCTTGGAGCGCAAGGAATGCCGCGGACTGCACTATACCATCGACTACCCTGTCCACGCCTACGACAAATAAAAAAAAGAGCCATCTGGCCCGAACATAAATACCCTTTTCCATACTTGGCGCTACCCGCGGGGTAATTTATTACCTCGTCAGCGAGAACTTCAGCGACAGGCCGAAGTCACGGGTGGTCGTCGGGTACGAGCTGGCCGAGAGCAGCGGCGTGTTGGTCTGGCGGTCGTAGTAGAACGTCAGGGTGAGCAGGCGGCTCAGCGTGTAGTCAGCGGCAAACGAGATCTTCAGCGCCGAGTTGCCGCTGCTGGCCGACGAGACACCGGTGGCGATGTCGCGGGTGATGGCGGCCTGCGAGCGCAGCGAGAAGTCGGCACGCATGTTCAGGTCGTGGTTCACGCCCTTTGAGTTCGACCTCTGCTGCTGTTGCTGCTGCGACTTACTGTTGTCCTGCGACTGGCTGCCCTTGCGGTTCTGTGCTTTCTTGATCTTGCGGCTGCCCTTGGCGCCGAAGAGGTTCAGCTTGAAGTCGCTGATCTTATAACCGAGACCGATGACCCAGTCGTTGGAGCGCTGCTCGTTCAGCTGCACGCTGGTCATCGAGAGGTTCAGCACGCGGGTTGTGCGGTACTCCAGCTTGACGGTCATGTTGTTCTGCAGCGTCACGTCCATACCAAGCAGGGGCGAGAAGTCCTCCTTGATGCTGACGGTCGAGATGTTATACATCGTGGAGGCCGAGAGCGAGCCGTCGGCACCGCTGACGAAGCCGAGGTCGCCCATATACTCGAGCCACGACGAGTAGCTGGCATACGAGCCGATGGCGAACACCGACTTATAGCCGTGGTTGATGTTGACGCTCTTGAAGCGGTCGGCCAGCCAGGGAATCTTCGACAGGCCGCTGTAGCGCACCGTCCAGTTGGGGAGCATCCGCGTCAGCGACGGGAAGAGGTCGAGCGAACCGCCTGAGCCACTGGTATAGGCAGCCAAGAAGGCAGGCACCAGCACGTCGGCAGAATACTGCCCGACAGGCCCCACCGACTCAGGCACGCCGGCATACTGCGCCTGCACACGGGCCTGATACTCAGGAATGATGCGGCAGAACTTGTCGAACGTCTTCGACGAGTAGCCCGAGGTGGCATCGCCCGTCCGCTCGAAGGCCGAGCCAATGGAGATGGTGGTCATGTTGAACGTACCACTGCGAGTAGTCGGCGACCCCTCGTACATATACTGCACGCTCTGGGCGCGGGTCATCGTGCGCGAGGCATTGAGGTCAATCTTCAGGTCGCGCAGCGGCTCGACGGTGGCGCGCAGCTGCAGGTCCTCGTTGGTCGACGAGGTGAAGGGTGTGGCTACGGATTCGCTCATCAGCCAGCCGTTACGGGCGGCCTTGTCCAAGTAGCCGTCGCCGGCAAAGCCGAAGGCGAAGTCGAGGCCCGGCGAGAGCACGCTGCCCGTGCGCTGGCCGAAGGCGTCGCCCACGTTGGGCATAAATCCCGGCAGCGTCATCGAGCGCTGGTTGCGGTAGCTGATGTTCACCGTGCGCACCATCATCAGCAGGCGGCTCACCTGCTGGGCCGGCTCATACCACCACTGCTTGTCGAGCGGCTCCTTAGGCAGCACGCTGAGCTTCAGACTAAGCGACGAGTCCTTGGCAGTGGAGTCCTTGGCGCGCAGTTTGGAGGCCAGGTCCTTCGGCAGCTTGACGGTGATATTGTTGTCGTCCTTCACCTTCCACTTCAGCTTCACCTGCTTGCCGTCAGCCCCCTTGGCCGAGATGAGCAGGCGCTTCGACTTCTTGCCGTGCTGGACGGTCATCGTCGTGTCGGGCGTCAGGGTGATTTCCTTCTGGAAGGTGTTCTTGTTCTTGGGCAGGGCCTTTTCTTCCTTGGCCTCATCTTTTTGGGCTTTCTGGGCTGACTGGGAATCTTGGGCGTTCTTGGTACTTTGGGTTTTTGTGGACTTCTTCTCGGTTTTCTTGGCGGGAGCCTTCTTGAAACGCTCGTTCACCTTCTTGAGGAAGGGCGAGTGGTTGTAGAGGGTCTCAAGGTTCAGCGCACCGTTGATGTTCAAGTTGCGGTTCGAGGTGATGATATTGCCAAGCGAGCGGCCGTCGTCCATCTCGGTACCGCGCGTCCAGGTGTAGGTAGCGTTGTAGGAGGCGTCGCTGTTCACCCAGTCGAAGATGGGCAGCTTGTTCAGCGGCAGCTGGTAGGAGGCGGTGAACGACTGGTTGTAGTCGAGCGGCTCGCCCCAGTGCAGGATACTCTGCTTCACGGAGTCCTTCCACGCCGTGTAGCGCTCGGGATAGAGGTCCTTGTTGATGGGCGTGTAGGGTTCCTCAATCCGCGCACGGGTGGCCGACTGGAAGTTCATGTGCAGGTTCTTCGTCAGGTCCCAGCGCAGCTGGAAGTCGCGGTTCCAGAGGAACTGCTCGTTGAAGGTCAGCGGCAGGTTTGGCGACTCGGTGTTCTCGAGGTCGCGCTCCTGCAGTTCGCTGTAGTCGCGCGTCAGCTCGCTGTTGAAGGCGATGGTCTGCGGCAGGTAGTTCAGCCCGAGGGCTTTGGGGAAGTTGAGCCACTTCGACTTGCCCTTTAGCTTGCCGAACGGCTCCCACGTCTTGTAGACGGGCGAGTAGTTGTACGACAGTCCGCCGCGCCAGTGGTCGTCGTTCTCGAAGACGGTGGTCTCGCCGGTGGTGTGGTTGTGGCTGTGACTGTATGAGAACGAGAAGTTGGCGGGGTCGTAGGGCATGGGGTGACGCTTGTTCTTGATGCCCACGCGGACGTTGGAGAGCGAGAAGTTGCGCGACAGGCGCTTGCTGACGGCTATCGACTCCACGGAGTCGCGCTCGCGGGCACTCATGGCGTCGAGGGCATCCTCCAGGTCCATGTCGGTGTCGAGGGGGTTGTACTTCGGCCTCACCTCGTCCTTGGTCACGCTGTAGTAGAGGGGCATGTTCACCTGGGCCTTGTCGGGGAAAAACTTGCCCAGCTCGAGGTTGGCCGTCATGGAGTACGACTTCTGGTTCTCGTTCGAGCGCTGCAGCACGCTCTCCTCGAGTCCGCCGAAGCCGTCGGTCATGTAGCGGCCCGTCAGGCTGACGCTGCCGAAGTCCGACAGCTGCACGTTGAGATTGCCCGATGCTGCCCAGCCGCCCTCGTTGTTATACTCCTTCAGGCGCAGCTCGTTGACCCACACCTCGCCCGACTTTGCCGTGCTCGACAGGTTGCGCACGCCGATGACCATCGTCTTCACCTGGCCCAGGCTGGGGTTACCCATCACGCTCACCTTGTTGTTGGGACGGTCGTCGTCGTACTGCGAGAACAGCTCGTTGTAGCTGACGCCGCCTTCGCTCCTGAGCTTGTTGCGTGCCTTCTTGATGCGGGTGAAGACGCTGATGTCGACGTCGAGCATATTCTCATTGGGCCACACCTTCGAGCGGTCGTTGGCCGACAGCCACGAGTAGCGGCCCTCGGGGGTCAGCTTCAGCGGTATCTCGTACTCGTAGTAGTTGTTCTTGTAGTCGCTGCCCAGGCGGATGAAGACGGCCAGCTGGTCGTCCTGCAGGTTGGTGGTGTTGGGCAGCAGGTGGTTGGCATGGACGAACATCTGCAGGCGCTTGTACTGGCGCAGGTCGTAGCTCAGGTTCTTATAGACGGCCTTCGACTCGCCCTGACTCAGGTTGCGGACGGTCAGACAGAGGGCCTGCTCGTTGTTCTCGACGAGCTGCGGCTGGTTGGGGTCGGTGGCGCGGCTGATGCCCGGCGGCAGGGTGTAGGCCACGGGCTGGCGGTCGGTGTTCTCCTCAATGTTGACGGCGCTCATCTCCATCGTTCCCGTCTCGGCACCGGTGGCCGTCATCAGGCTCTGCTTGTACTGGCGCCACTCGCCGCGCACGAGGTCGAGGCTTCCGAAGCGCAGCACGATGGGCTTTTCAAAGCCGGTGAGGAACATACGCATGAAGCGGATTGAGGTGAAGTCGCTGATGCTGCCCACACGGTCCTTACACTCGGCCAGCGGTATGCGGAACTGATACCAGCGCACGGTGATGGAGTCGCCGTTGCGCAGCTTGACGTAGCTGTCGCGGCGGTCGGTGATGTAGCTGTCGGTAGCCGTACCGTTGTTGTAGGCCTGCAGCTCGTCGTCGCTGATGCGCACACGGTACTGGAAGTAGCGCTCATACTCGTTGAGCGTGAAGTCCTGGTTGATGTCCTCCACGTCGGGGCCGGTCTTGTAGCTCGTGTCGTAGGTCTCCGTGCGGTTGTCGGTGTCGGGCGAGTTGCCCTGCGGGTTGTTGATGCGCTTGTAGCGGTCCATGATGCTGGTCTCGGCCTGGTCGAAGTCTGAGCCGCGGAAGTAGTGGTAGTCGTCGCCGGCAGGGTCCTGTCGCCAGGCCTGGAGCAGCGAGTCGTTGGTGACGATGGTGCTCACCTGGTCGAGCCACTCCTTATAGGCGCCGTAGGTGCGCTCCTCCTCGTCGTTGAGTCCGTTCAGACCGACATCCTGGAGGGCGCGCGAGCCGGTGGTGGTGGCAAAGGCGTAGGTCTGCGAGGGCTGCTCGGGAATGCGGCCCCACTGCGTCGTGCTGAACGACGAGGTGCCGTCGACGGGCATGCCGCTCTCGTAGAACTTCTTACCGTCGCGCAGCACGTCCTCGCATACCTCACCGAGGTTGATGTAGAGGTCGCCCGAGTACTGCGAGGCGGTGCCCGCGCGGCGCTGGTAGATGAAGGGGTCCATCAGCCAGAACTCCACATATTCTATATTGGCCTGCTCGAAGTCGGTGGTCTCCAGACGGCGCATCATGCCGCCCCACTTCGCCGAGGGGTTCATCAGCGAGCCGTCGGGGTTCAGCTGGGTGGTCAGGTTGTAGGGACCGCGCTCCTGGGGATAGTAGGCCAGGTTGAGCACGTCGAGCTTCGACGTGGCACCGTTGTAGTTCGACTGGTCGCGGTTGGGGTAAAGCTCCTTGATGTAGACTTCGCGCACGCGATGGTCAGAGAGCTGTTCAAGGTCGCTCTTGATATGGCCGGGCGTGAGACTCGACGAGCGGTTGGTGAACAGCTGGTCGACGTAGTACCACGACAGCAGGGCGCGCCCGTAGCCGGAGCTCGTGCCGGTCTTGTCGGCGGCTTCGGGCATCATCGAAGGCACGCTCGACAGCGACCAGGCCTTCGGCTCCTTCACCGAGATGAGGTTCTTCGTGTTCTCGAAGTCATCCAGATATGAGGCATTGTCCTGCGTACCGCTGGCGCGCCCGGCAATGAGCTGGGCAAACTCGCCCGACAGCTGTATCTGCGAGGGCTGCGTCACGTGCAGGAACGGTATCTTGTCGAGCATATTGGTGAGCCACTGCGACTCCTTCTTCCAGCTCAGGTTCAGGCCCCAGATGGTGTTGTTCAGCGGCTCCTCGCCCATCGACACCTTCGTGGTCAGGGCCTGCTCTGAGAGGTGCATCAGCGTACCGCCGAGGATGAAGTTCTTCGAGAAGTCGTACTCCCAGTTGATGCCGTACATCGTCTTGCGTTGCATGCCGTAGTCGGTGTTCGACTCGAACGAGGCCTTCACGTCGGTCTGGGCGTCGAGGATGCTCTGGTTGATGATGGTCACCTCGCCGGCTGAGTAGTCGACGGTGTAGTCGGAGCCTTCCATCAGCTCGACGCCGCCGGCGGTCACCTTCACCGAGCCCTGGGGCACGTTGTAGGCTCCGAGCGAGATGACGTTAGCACTCGAGCCCTTGAACTGGCCCGTCATCAGGAACTTGTCCTTCTCAGCCGTCTGCTTGGCAATGGTCTTGGTCGAGTCGTAGAGCTGGTCGAAGACGTACTTGTCGGCCAGGTCGCCCAGTCCGGCTTCCTTCATCTTCTGGCGCAGGTAGTCGCCGAAAGGCTCGGCAGCAGGCAGGAAGACGCGGCCGTTCTGCACGGTGTAGCCGCTGACGAAGTCGAACTGGCCGTTGGCGTGCGGCTTCATATTGTTGTCCAAGCGGTCGCAGCCCAGCATCTTCAGCAGCGTCTGCGACTTCAGCTTCTCCTCGGGCAGGTAGCTCAGGTAGACGCCCGCCGTGTCGCTCTGGTACTTGATGTCCAGTCGGAACTTCTCCTTCTCGATGTTCGTGGCCAGATAGTAGACGTTCTTCATCATCAGGTCCCAGTTGCCCTGCGAGGGACTGTTCGACGTGTTCTTCAGCGACTTCACAAACAGGCACTTCTTCGTGTCGGTCAGGTCGCTGGCAAACTCACCCACCTGGAACGTGCGGCCTGCGTAGGTGTACTCGAAGGCCACGGCCAGCACCTGGTCGGTCTGCAGACCAGTCTTCAGCGTAATGTAGCCCAAGGCATCGTTCACCGTGTATTCCGACGAAGACAGCAGCCGCGCCGAGGCCAGCTTCTCGTAGTCGACGCCGCCACGAATGCGGTCGATGCCCTCCAAGGCCGTGCTAACGGCATCGACACTGCGGGCGGCAGAGTCTACCCGGCTCAGCAGCGTCGTATAGACATCGTTCGACAGGTTGCTCGGCACGGTCTCGCTGCCACCCGTCCAGCGGGGGTTCGACAGATGCTCGTTCTCACCCAAGTCGGTGAAGGCCACGATATTACGCGTGTTGTTGGTATTGGCTGTCTTGTTGGTCACCCACACCTCCACGCGGTTAATCTTCACGCCGGTGGTCAGGTTAGGCAGGGTCGACATAGCCCGGTCGTAAATCTGGCGGAAGTAGTGGGCCAGGAAGAAGTGGCGGTTCTCCTCGTAGTCGGCAGCGTCAATCTCGAATGGCGTGGTCTGCGTGCCGCCCCGCGACGAGACGCTCTTCGTGGTCGACTTCTTCTGCGACACGACGGCATCCAGTTTCAACTTGCCGAACTGCATGGCGGTGTGTATGCCGAAGAGGCTCGACGCGCCCTTTACCAGCGAGTTGTTGGTGGGGAACGAGACGTTGCCGGCCTCCACCAGTTTGATGATCTCATCCTCCTTGCCGTCGAACTTCAGCTTCAGGTTCTGCGTGTCGAAGTCGAAGGTGGCATCGGTGTTGTAGCCGAAGTTGAAGTTCATTTTGTCGCCCACCTTCGCGTTGGCCGTGATGTTGATCTTCTCGTCGAAGTCGAAGTTGGTGGTCTTGCGGTTGCGGATGGGCAGCGACGGGTTGTCGATGTTCTTCAGCGTGGCGCCAAGCTTCAGCTCAGCCGTTCCCTGCGTCTTCACGCGCACGCCGCCAGGACCGAAAATCTTCTCGGCGGGGCCCAGGTCGAAGTGCATGTCGGTGAACGAGAACTTCTCCTTGCCCTGCGTCTTGACGGCCTCGGCGTTCTTGCTCTTGAAGAATGCCGTGCGGCTCTGACGCTCGCTCCACTTCAGATACTCGTCGGGCGTCATCAGGATGGGGGCATTCAGGTAGCCATCGCCCATCTTCGAGCCGACGAAGTAGAGGTTCAGCGAGTCGTTATACTCAGCCTGCTGCTTGATGTTGTCGGGCATCTTCAGGTCGATGACCGTCGAGTCCAAGTCCTCGGTCACCACCGGTGCCGTCCGCTGAATCTTCCAGCGGGCGTGCAGCAGCGAGTCAGGGATGGTCTCGTCTTCGACCTCCAGCTTGGGCTGGGCTTTTACGGACCCAGCGGACCCAGCAGCCCCAGCAGACCCAGCAGACCCACCCCCGGCCCCTCCCTGTGAGGGAGGGGAGGGGTTACCCTGCTGCGGCTGGTTACGCTGAGGTTGGTTGCGCTGTGGCTGATTGGTCTGCGGTTGGTTGCGCTGCGGCTGGCGCCTGCGGTTATCGTCCTGCGGGGGCGTGGCAAACAGCGAAACGGCGATGAACAGGAACAACACAAGATAGAGCACACCTCCCGAAGAAGCGTACTTCCTAATCACCTTATATATATCGTTCCTCTTCATCCTCTTCACTATCTACTCCCCTCCCTCACAGGGAGGGGCCGGGGGAGAGTCTTTTATTTTATCTGCTTCAGCGCCAGCTTCACCACCTGCTCCACAGGCAGCTGGGGCTGCTCCTGCAGAATCTGCGTCACCACCTTATGCGTCGGCGCGGGCGAGAAGCCCAGCATCGTCAGGGCGGCCACGGCCTCGTCGCGCACGGCGTTGTTCACAGGGGCTGTCATCGTGCCGCCGGCGGGAATCTCGCTGGCAATGCCGAGGTCCACAATCTTGTCTCTCAGGTCGACGATGATGCGCTGCGCCGTCATCTTGCCCACGCCCTTCACGCTCTGTATAAGCTTGGCATTGCCCGTCGAGATGGCGTTGCACAGCTCCGCGACGCTCATGCCCGACAGCATCATCCGCGCCGTGTTCGCCCCCACCCCACTCACGGTGATGAGCAGCTCGAACATCTCGCGCTCCTTCTTATCCTTAAAGCCGTAGAGCACGTAGGCATCTTCGCGGATGGCCTCATAGACGTAGAGCTTACAGACCCCTCCCGTCCTCCCCTGTTTAGGGGAGGTGACCTGTTCTCCCCCTAAGCAGGGGGAGTTAGAGGGGGTCTTTTGTAGCGCCGTAAACGTGTTCAGCGAAATGTTCAGACCATACCCCACTCCGGCGGCTTCAACCGTAGCGTATGCAGGCGTCAGCTCGGTCAGCTCGCCCTTGATGTATTCTATCATTCTGTTTCCTTTTTTGTATTAATACATTCAGAATAACGGCTGCAACTCCCCTTTTATTGCATTGCGCAGCAGAAAAAGACCTCCCAACCTCCCGTTTTCTTCCGAAACGCCTTTGCAGAAAGGGACTTCGACACGGGAGGTCAAACGCAGAGAGGTCCCTTCGACCTCCCGTCGATCTCCCGCCTCGAGCCCTTGCATGTCGACGGGAGGTTGACGGGACCTCAGACGGGACCTTTGACGGGAGGTCTCAAAATCTCGAAATCCTTTATCCATCGGCGTTTCAGAGGACGGACGGGAGGTCTCGATACAGACGGCCCGATAACGAGGCGCCGCTTCACGATAATGAGGCGCCGCTTCACGATAATGAGGCGCCGCTTCACGAGAACGAGGCGCCTCCTCGTGTTGCTAACTCGGCCAGTTAGCATGACTAACCCGGCGGGTTAAGGGCGCTTACCCGCCAGTAAACGTGTCTGTACCCGCCAGTAAACGGTGGAAAAAGGTGGCGGGTAGTGGCGAGGCTGTGCTGCTTAACGTTGAAAGTAATTATTTTGTTAGTAATAAACTTGTTAGTAACAACATTATTACATACCATTGCAGCGGAAGAACAATTATTAAGTATATGGCAACAAACAGAACAAGCTTCGAAGGATTTAGCCGTAAGGAATAGAGATTGTCTACTAAACAATGTAGATGTCTCACATCAAGAACATGACCAGCAGGGGGATGGTGAGCATCGAGAGGAGGGTGGTGATGAACGTGACCTCGGTGATGACGGTGGTGTCGCGACCGTACTTCAGGCAGAGGATGGTGCCGTAGGTGGCCACGGGCATGGCGATGACCAGGGTGTTGATGTTGACTACGAACTCAGAGAAGCCCAACAGCGACGTCAGGTAATAGACGGCGACGGGAAGGAGGACGAGCCGGAAGAGCGTCGTCAGGTAGACGGTGCGGTTGCCGAGCATCGTGCGCAGGGAGAGCTGCGACATCGACGAGCCGATGATGAGCAGGGCCGCCGGCACGGTGATGTTGCCGAGCATGGTGAGGGGCTGGCTGACGAACGCGGGGATATTGTCGATCTCGAGGGCCACGATGGCCATTGTGAGGTAGGCGGCGAGCATCGGCGTCGAGTAGAGGACTTTCTTCTGGAACCGGCTGCCCTCGACCTCGCTGCTGCCCGTGACGAGCACCGTGCCGATGGTGAAGACGGCAAACGTGTTGACGACGTTGAGGACGGCGGCATAGAATACGGCCTCGTGGCCGAAGATGGAGGCGACGACGGGATAGCCCATGAAGCCGACGTTGCCGAACATCAGCGCGAAGCCCACGACGCCCTCGTCCTGCTGCTGCCGCGTCAGGTAGCGGGGCAGGAGGAACGCCACCGCCGTGAGCACGACGTAGGTGATGACGCTGATGGCGAGCAGCGGCAGGATGTAGCGGCGGTCGGGCAGCTGGCCCGTCATCGCCGACGAGAGGATGAGCGCTGGACAGGTGATGTTGATGACCAGCCGCGACAGCTGGCGGTCGAAGTCGCCGCCTAAATACCCTAACTTGCCCGCCACGAAACCGACGATGACGAGGGCAAAGAGGGTCATCATTACTACAAACATAATCGTTACCTTTTCTTCTATTAACGCAAAGAAGTGACATTTATTGCTAAATTTTTCCGTCATTTTGTTACGGTTTTCCCAAAATATGTGTAATTTTGCAGCCGAAAAAGACAAAACGGAAACAAAAACGAATACGAAAACGAAAAAGACAGAAGGAAGTATGAAGAAAATCAGAGCAGCCGTCGTTGGTTACGGCAACATCGGAAAGTATGCGCTCCAGGCCCTGGAGGCAGCACCCGACTTTGAGGTGGCAGGCATCGTGCGCCGCAACGGTGCCGCCGACAAGCCCCAGGAACTGGCACAGTATGACGTCGTGAAGGACATCCGCGAACTGAAGGACGTGGACGTGGCCATTCTCGCCACACCCACCCGCTCGTGTGAGGAGTATGCCCGGCAGATTCTGCCCCTTGGCATCAACACCGTCGACTCGTTTGACATCCACACCAGCATCCTCGACTACCGCGCAGCCCTCACACCTATTAATAAAGAGACAAAGACCGTCAGCGTGATTGCCGCCGGATGGGACCCGGGCAGCGACTCGATTGTGCGCACGCTGATGCAGAGCCTTGCCCCGAAGGGTCTGAGCTACACCAACTTCGGTCCCGGCATGTCGATGGGCCACTCGGTCTGCGTCCGCTCGAAGGCCGGTGTGAAGAACGCCCTCTCGATGACCATTCCCCTCGGCGAGGGTATCCATCGCCGCATGGTGTATGTGGAGCTTGAGGACGGTGCCAAGCTCGACGAGGTGACGGCAGCCATCAAGGCCGATCCTTACTTCGCCAACGACGAGACGCACGTGTTCCAGGTGGAGTCGGTTGACGACGTCCGCGACATGGGTCACGGCGTACACTTGGTGCGCAAGGGCGTCAGCGGTCAGACGCAGAACCAGCGCCTGGAGTTCAACATGAGCATCAACAACCCGGCGCTGACCGGTCAGGTGCTGGTCAACGTGGCCCGTGCGTCGATGCGCCTGCAGCCCGGCTGCTACACGATGATTGAGATTCCTGTCGTCGACATGCTGCCCGGCGAGCGCGAGGAGCTGATTAAGCATCTGGTATAAAAAGCCCCAACAGCCCCACCCCCGTAGGGAGGGGAGTTTTTTATATACAAAGACCTCCCAGCACAGCGACTGTGTCGGGAGGTCTTGTGTTAGGCGGGGAGGCTATTTACTCCGTCTTGCCGTTCAGGGAGTAAATCCAGGCCTTCTTCGAGCTGGTCTCGTAGGTCGAAGTGTCGTTCTTGACGTACTTCGTGAGCTTGCCCTGAAGCACGACCTTGTCGCCGACGGCAACCTGCGTGTTGCCTTCAACCCACGACTTGTTGCCGAAGTAGTAGACACTGTAGGCCTCGAAGTCCTTCGTGAGGTCGTCGTTGAACTTACCGTCCTCGGAAATCCAGAACGTGGCGGTGCCGTATTGCTCGCTGAACGTATAGACAATCTTCGAGATGATGCCCTCGACGAAGACATCGTCGCTACCACCGCCGTCGATGTAGGCAAAAGCCTCGGCCACGGTGAAGGGATTAGCCTGAGTGCCTGCGGGAGCCTCGCCGCCCTCGCTGGTCTTGCCGTTGATGGAGACGAGCCAGCTCTTCTTGCTGGCGAACTCAGGCGTTGTGCCGTTGTAGTCGATGACCTTACCGCAGACGATGACCTCGTCGCCGACGGCTATCTGGGTCTGGCCCTCCTCCCACGGCTCGTTCTCGAAGAAGTAGCTGCTGTAGACGGTGAACACGTCGTTCTCCTTGCCGTCGCAGGAGATGTTGTAGGTAGCTGTGCCGTACTGTGCACTGTAAGTGTACTTGACGCTGGAGATCTTACCCTTTACGTAGACATTACCCTCAGACTCAACGCTGGCGCCGAGAGAACGTGTGTAGTTCAGAGCGGCGGTCACGTTGAACGGGTCGGCGGCAGTGCCCTTGCCGGCAGGCGGGAAGGCGACACCCTTCTGGGTGACGGTATAGCCTACCTGCGAGCTGTTCTTGCCTACAGCCGAGCTGAACGTGATGACGCCCGAGCGCTTGTCGGCTTTGTTCGGGGCGATGTTGAACTTATAGATGGCCGTGTCGGAGGGGTTCTGCTCGAAGATGGTCTTCGTGCCGCTCTTGTACGACACGCCCTCGTAACTGATCCAGCTCTTGGCATCGTCGGCAATGGTGTAGTAGGCACCGCTGCCCTTGTAGGCCACCTTTACCTCAAGCGGTCCGCCATCCAGTTCGAGGGTAGGCTCGGGCGAGACGACGGAGAGCAGCGACTTCACGATGCTGACCACCGTCACGTTCACCAGCTCGTAGGTAGTACCGCTGTAGATGCTGAGCGGACCCTCGACGGTGATGATGTCACCGACCTCGAAGCCCCAGCCGTCGGCACCGTCGATGGGGTTCACCTTACCGGCTTTGCCCTTCTTGTCGAGCGTGCCGTAGATGTACAGGCCATCCTGATTCTTCGGGGTTGAGGCGAAGTCGTAGGTGCCGTCATCGAGATACCAGTTACCATACTCGAAGCCGGCAATCTTGGTGACGCGGCCCGTGACGCGGTAGTTCTTGCCGTCGGTGCCGGTCATAATCTCGGCACAGGTGGCAGCAGCAGCCTCAAGCGAGCCTTGGCGCACCTTGACGAACTGCTTCTGGCCGCCGACGGAGATGCGGAGCTCAGCCTCGCGGCCACCGGTGGTGGCACCGGCGTGGAAGGTGACCTTCGTCTCGCCGGCAGAACCGGAGAGCGTGCTGGCGGTGAGCCAGTCGGGAAGTTCGGTATTTTCTTTCTTAACAACGTTCACCTTGTCGAAGGCCCAGTCGGCGGTGGCCTTGACGGTCAGCGTGACATCGCCGCCGGTCTCGGGAATGACGAGGTAGGCCTGGTCGAGGCTGACAGTGGCCAGCGAGCCGATGGGGTCGTCGTCAGAGCAGGCGGCGAGCGTCATGAGGGCTGCGGCGGCGCCGCAGCACAGCCAACCTGCGGAAAGGGCTGTTGCGAATATTTTCTTTAGTTTCATACGTTTGTCCTCCTTTGATTAGTTGAAAATATACTTGATACCCACAGAAGCATACCAGCACTGGCCGATGGCGTGGTTGAGCACCCACGTATCGGTATTGCGGCTGACAGCCTTCGGCGTAGAGAATACAGGATAGCCCTGTGCGTCGGTGCGCTCATACTTCAGGATGCGGCCCTCGTTGAGATCGGGATTCATATACTTGCTGACGCCCCAGGCCGAGTTGAACAGGTTGAGCACGTTCTTGATGTCGGCGCTGAGCTGCAGGGTGTGCTTCGTCTTGCCGAAGTTCACCTTGAAGTCGTGCTTGTAGGCGATGTCCACACGGTGTACCCACGGCGAGTAGACGCTGTAGCCCTCGGCATATTCGCCCTGATGGTTGCTCAGGTAGTCGTCGTTGTGGACATAGTCCATGAAGCGCTGCTTGTCGTCGTCAGAAGCAAAGCGTATCTGGTTGGCAGCCACCTCGCCGTCGGTGGGAATGTAGAGGGCGTCGTACGAGTAGCCGTCGCCGTTCATGTCGTTCGACAGCATATAGGAGTACTTATAGCCGCCGCGCCAGGTCTCGTAGATCAGCGAGTAGTGGTTGCCGCTCTTGTCGTTCAGCGTGGCGCTGGCCACGAAGCGGTCGGGCGTCAGGTTGGTGGCGTTGTGCAGCATGATGTTGTTCGGACCCTGATAAGTGGGGATATAGGTGAAGGCCGACTCGGCAGCCGAGCCGGGCAGCGACGTCACCTCCTTGGCGGCGCTGTGGGTGTAGGCGGCCATCAGGCTCATCCACTCAAACGGCTGGGCGTTCAGCTGGAGGCTTGCCTGCCAGTTGTAGCCGCGGCTGGTGTTCTCGAGGATGAAGGCCTTGGTGCCCTGACGGAATGTCGTGGGATAGATGGGGCGGTTGTCGGCACCGTTCCAGCGTGCGAAGCCCTCGGCGGGCATCATGCTCCAGTCGGAGATGCAGACGTCGTTGACCATCTTGTTGAAGATACCCTCAAGCGTGACGGTGAAGGGGAACGAGACGGGAATCTGATAGTCGACAGCGATTGACGACTTCCACACCTGCGGCAGCTTGAAGTCGGGATCGACGGCCGAGATGCTGGAGGGCACGGTACCGTCCTCAGGCGTCACCGTCGTCGGGAAAATCTGCTTGCCCTCGGCATTGGTCATCGAGGTCAGCTTGTTGTAGAGGGCTGCGATGGTGGCCTTGCCGTTCTCGTCGGTCACGAGACCGCCCTTGAAGGTGTCCATCGAGTAGCCCAGCTTCTCGCCGTTCTTGGCGTTGAGCTGTGCCTGATACTGCACCATACCCGAGTTGGTGGGCATATTGGTGAAGAACACGAGGGGCAGACGGCCCATGAACAGGCCCGTACCGCCGCGCACCTTCAGCGACTTGTCGCCGAAGACGTCCCAGGTGAAGCCCACGCGGGGCGACACCATGACGTTGTTCGAGGGCCAGGTGCCGGTGTCGATGTGGCGGCCGTTATAGTCGATGTCGTAGATGGCCTTGTTGGTCATCAGGTCGTTGTTGTTGAAGAGCAGGGCGTCGAGGCGCAGACCGTAACTCACTTTGAGGTTGTCGAGCACGTTCCAGTCGTCCTGCAGGTAGAAGCCCAGCTTGTTGTACTGCACGCGGGCGGCAGGCTTCGACTCGCCGTCGTAGCCGTAGGTCAGACAGACCACCTCGGGCGTGGCACCCTTGAGGAAGTCGTCGAGCGAGAGGTAGCGGTAGTAGCCCGTACCGTTGCGCATATACTGGTTGTCGGCCATCTGGTGCTCATAGCTCAGACCGCCCATAATCTTGTGCTTGCCCAAATAATAGGTGACGTCGTCCTTGACGTTCCAGACGGTGTTGTGGACGGCGTTGTTCCAGGTGAACAGCTCGTAGCCCAGCGCCATGTAGTTGGCGGTGTTGCCCGTACCGTCGAGGATGTCGATGAAGGGGAATTCCGATGAGTCGGTGCCGCGCACGTCGTCCTTTTTAGAATAGGTGGCCAGGAACTGGTTCGAGAGATTCTCGGTCAGACGGCTGTTCAGGTCGACGGAGAACGAGTGCACGATGTTCTCCATCGAGTACATCGAGTTGGCAAAGGCCATCGAGTACTGCGACAGGCGGTTGAAGGCTGAGCGCGTGCCGCCGTCCATCGACGAACCGTTGGTGTTGTTCCAGATGTTGTTCTTCGTGTAGTTATAGCGCAGGGCCAGATGGTGCTTGTCGGTGATGTTCCAGTCAATGCGGGCCAGCAGCTTGTAGTTGTCCTCGTCGGCGGGGAAGTCCGTCCACGAGCCGGTGTCGTAGCCGTACTTGTCCATAACGTGCTTCGAGACGGCGGCCATGTCTGACAGCTTCGTGCGCGACAGGAAGTCGTTAGCATTGTAAGTGCCGTCCGTGCTGGCGCGCCAGCGGTTGACGATGGTGGGTGTCTTCACCATTTCACCGTTGACGAAGAAGAAGAGCTTGTCCTTCAGAATCGGACCGCCGAGGGTGAAGCCGTAGGTGGTCTTCGAGTCCTTGGCACGTGCACCACTGATGGTCTCACGGTCGACGGCATCGCCGCGCAGGTTCTCATTCTGGTGGTAGATGTAGGCGCTGCCCTTGTAGGTGTTCGTACCCGACTTGGTGATGGCGTTCACACCGCCGCCGATGAAGTCGGTCTGGCGCACGTCGAAGGGCGAGATGACCACCTGCACCTCCTCGATAGCTTCGAGCGAGATGGGGTTGCCGCCGCCGGGGAGCTTGTCGGACAGACCGAAGTCGTTGTTGAAGTTGGCACCGTCGACGGTGAAGTTTGCCGTACGTCCGTCGCGTCCACCGAAGGTCATGCCGTTGCCGCCATAGGGCGAGAGGCGCGTCACGTCGGTGATGGCGCGGCTCACCGTGGGCAGACTGGTAATCTGAGCCGCCGTGATGTTGGTCGAGGCGCCGGTCTTCTCAGCCGTGAACTTCGAGGCCTTGCCGCTGATGACGATTTCGCCAAGCTCGTTGGCATTTTCCGAAAGCCAGATGTTCAGGTTGTAGGTCTCACCGAGCTGGAGCACTACGCCCTTGATGGTCTTGGGCTGGTAGCCAACGTAGGTTGTGGTGACCTCATACGGACCGCCGGTGCGCATACCCTGAATGGAGAAACGACCAGTAGTGTTGGTCACTGCTGTGTAGCGCGTACCCGAGGGGGTATGCACGGCCACGACGGTGGCACCGATAATCTCTTCGCCGTTTTGTTCGTCGAAGGTCACCTTACCTGCCATACTTGATGTCGTGATTTGTGCCGTTGCCGTCAACGCGAGCGTCAGCAGCAATGACACCAGAAAGAGCAATCTTTTCTGCATAAGTTTTTTAATTGTTTTGTTAATGATATAGTAATTAGTCACTTTCTTCTTCGTACTCGAAGTCTTCGAGGTCCTCGATGTCGTCGGCATCGACAAACTCGATGTCGTCGTCCTCGCCCTCGTCGGCCATCTCGGCCTGGAAGCGGGTCATGTCCTTGTCGCGGTGGGCTATCGACTCGGTGGTGGTGATAGCCGCCAGCTTGTTGCTCTCGGCGTTCATCTCGGCCCAGAGCACATCCTTCAGCTCGTCGAGGCCAAAGCCGGTGACGGCAGAGATGAAGACCACGGGCAGGTCGGCGGGCAGCGTCTCGCGCAGCATCTCGATCAGCTCGTCGTCCAAGAGGTCGCACTTCGTCACGGCCAGCACGCGGTGCTTGTCGCAGAGCTCGGGGTTGAACTTCCGTAGCTCATTGAGCAGCACCTCGTACTCACGCTTGATGTCGTCGGTATCGCCGGGCACCATGAAGAGCAGCAGCGAGTTGCGCTCGATGTGGCGCAGGAAGCGCAGCCCGAGGCCTTTCCCTTCCGCTGCCCCTTCGATGATGCCGGGAATGTCGGCCATCACGAACGACTTCTGGTCGCGATAGCCCACAATGCCGAGCGAAGGCTCCATCGTGGTAAAGGGATAATTGGCAATCTTGGGCTTCGCATTGCTGAGGGCCGACACCAGTGTCGACTTGCCGGCATTGGGAAATCCAACCAAGCCGACGTCGGCCAGCAGTTTCAGCTCCAGAATGACCGTCATCTCCTGCATCGGCTCGCCCGGCTGGGCATAGCGCGGCGCCTGGTTCGTGGCCGAGCGGAACTGGAAGTTGCCCAGTCCGCCGCGTCCGCCCTTCAGCAGCAGCACCTCCTGACCGTCGTAGGTGACGTCGCAGACGTACTTGCCCGTCTCGGCATTGTAGCAGACCGTCCCGCAGGGCACGTCGATGTAGATGTCCTTGCCGTCGGTGCCGTGACACTTGTCCTTGCCGCCGTTGCCGCCGTGCTCGGCAAAGATGTGGCGCTCGTACTTCAGGTGCAGCAGCGTCCAGTAGTTATGGTTGCCGCGCAGATAGATGTCGCCGCCTCTGCCGCCGTCGCCCCCGTCGGGGCCGCCGTTGGGGTTGTACTTCACGTGGCGCAGGTGCATCGACCCTCTGCCGCCCTTGCCCGAGCGGCAGAGAATCTTGACGTAGTCTACGAAGTTACTCTCCATAAAACACTAGTTTTACTAGTTCAACTAGTCTGACTAGATGTTATCAACCACAGCACAGATATCACCGAAGATGCGGTCGAGGTCGCCCAGACCGTCGATGTGGTGGTGAATGCCTTCCTGCTTGTACCACTCGATGAGCGGCTGCGTCTGCGAGTGGTAGACGACAAGACGCTTCTTGATGGTCTCCTCGTTGTCGTCGGCACGTCCGCTCTGCTGACCACGCAGCAGCAGGCGCTTCATCAGCTCATCCTCGGGCACGTCGAGCTCAAGCATGGCAGCCACCTCGTGACCGCGCTCGGCAAGCATTGCCTTCAGAGCCTCGGCCTGCGGAATGGTGCGGGGGAAACCGTCGAAGATGACGCCGGCGTGGTCCTTGCCGAAGCCGTCATAGACGGAGGCAAGAATCGAGACCATCAGATCGTCGGGTATCAGCTGTCCGTTGTCAATAAACTGCTGGGCGGTCTTGCCCAGTTCCGAACCCTTCTTGATTTCAGCGCGCAGCACGTCGCCGGTCGAGATGTGGTTCAGTCCGTACTTCTCAATGAGCTTGTCGCTCTGGGTGCCCTTGCCAGAGCCGGGAGCACCGAAAATCACGATATTACGCATATTCTTTACTAAAGTGTATAAGTCTTTCAGTCCGCGTCCCTGCTGGTCGTAGTCCAAACCGTAGCCAAGGATGAAGTCGTTGGGTATCTCAAACGCCACATAGTCGAGCTTCAGGTCCTCCGTCAGCCGTTCAGGCTTGAAGAACAGTGTACAAACCTGCACCGAGGCGGGGTGGCGCGTGCCAATCTGCTCCATCATGCGGCGGATGGTCAGGCCGCTCTCCACGATGTCCTCGACGATGACGACCGTGCGCCCCGTCAGGTCTTCGTTGATGCCAATCACCTCGTGGATGGTTCCCGTCGACGTGGTGCCTTGATAGGAAGCCAACTTCACAAACGAGATTTCACAGGGGATGGTCATCTCCCTCATCAGGTCGGCAGCAAAGATGAACGCACCGTTCAAAACGGCAAGAAACAGCGGATTCTTGCCCTCCAGTTCACGGCTCATCTGCTGGGCCAACTCCCTGACCCTCTGCTTGATTTCAGCCTCGGTCATCGACACCCTGAATGTCTTGTCCTTGATTGTAATTCTGTCCATAGTATTACTGTCTTCTCTTTTCGTGTGCAAAGATACGAAAAAAAGAGTGAAACGCAAAGGGAATGATAAACTTTATTTTCTTAGGCAGAAAAAAGTAAAAAAGTTTTGTTGTCTGACGAAATTGCCGTATCTTTGCAGGCAGAATGAAGATCTTCACAAGCGCTCAGATACACGAGCTGGATAATTACACGATAGAGCACGAGCCAATCAAGTCGATTGATTTGATGGAACGGGCGGCAAAGGCATTGATGCACGCCATCACCGGACGGTGGATGCCGACAGTGCCGGTCGTCGTATTTGCCGGACCAGGCAATAACGGCGGCGACGCCCTGGCCGTGGCCCGCCTGCTGACAGAGCAGGGCTTTCAAGTAAAGACATATTTGTTTAACATTAGCGGACGCCTGTCGGCCGACTGCGCCGAGAACAAGCGACGGCTGTTGGAAACGAAGAAGGCCAAGGGCCTGTTCACCGAGGTGACACAGGAGTTTGACCCGCCACAGCTGGAACACGGCATGCTGGTGGTCGACGGACTGTTCGGCTCAGGACTGAACAAACCACTGAACGGGGGCTTCGCCTCGTTGGTGAAGTACATTAACTCGTCGAAGGCCGAGGTGGTGAGCATTGACATGCCGTCGGGCCTGATGACCGAGGACAATACCTACAACGTGCGCCAGAACATCATCCGTGCCACGCTGACGCTGACGCTCGGCCAGAAGAAACTCTCGATGCTTTTTGCCGAGAATCAGCCGTTCATCGGCGAACTGCAGGTGCTCGACATCGGCCTGAGCCGCGAAGGCATCGAGAAGACAGACTCACAGTATACGATGCTGACGCGCGACGACGTGAAGCCGCTGCTGCTGAAGCGCGACCCCTTTGCCCACAAGGGCACGATGGGCAACGCCCTGATCATTGCCGGCAGCTACGGCATGGCAGGCGCTGCTATTCTAGCCACTGAGGCCTGCCTGCGCTCGGGTGCCGGCAAGGTGACGGCCTACTCGCCCCGTAAGAATGTGCCTATCTTACAGACGGCAGTGCCCGAGGCGGTGCTGCACATCGGCAACGAGGAGACCGCCTTTGTCGAGGGCATCGATACCGAGGACTTCCAGGCCGTGGGCATAGGCCCGGGACTGGGAACCAGCGAGCAGACGGCCATTGCCATCATCGCCCAGCTGCGGCGCACGCAGTGCCCGCTGGTCTGCGATGCCGACGCCATCAATATTCTGTCGAGCCACCGCGCCTGGCTGCAGCAGCTGCCCAAGGAAATCATCATGACCCCACACCCCAAGGAGTTCGACCGCTTGGAGGGACACTCCGCCGATAGCTTCGAACGGCTGTCGAAGGCCCGCGACCTGGCCCAGCGCCTCAGCGCCTACGTCATACTGAAAGGTCACCGCACGGCCCTGTGCTGCCCCGACGGGCACATCGTGTTCAACTCGACGGGCAATGCGGGCATGGCCACCGGCGGTAGCGGCGACGTGCTGACGGGTATCCTGACCGGTCTCTTAGCGCGTGGCTATAGCCGCAAGAGTGCTTGCATTGTGGGCATGTACCTGCACGGTCTGGCCGGCGACATTGCCGCTGCAGAGATGGGTGAAGAGAGCCTCATCGCCCGCGACATCATTCGCTGTCTGCCAAAGGCGTTTGGCATGCTTAACGCAAAATAATGAATAGAGAACAACAAACATAGATATTGCGATGAAACGAAGACTGATTATAGCCGCATTGGCATTATTCACTTTCCACTTCTCGATTGCCCAGACACAGATAGAACAGTACCTGCCGGGCATGACAACGGAAGGAGCCATCTATGCCCTGCCCAAAACGGCAGTGTGCATAGCCGTACAAGTAGAGAAGACAACCTACACACCAGGCGACCTCGCCCCCTATGCCGAACGGTTTCTGAGGCTGACAGGTGTTAGTCAGGAACCGTCGACAAGCTACCGCATCATTTCCATCAGACAATCGGCCATCGGTGTGAGCGATTCGACGAAGTATTACGCCATCAGGTTCAACAACAAGACAGCGGCCATCAACGTTGCAAGGGCTGACGACGGGGTGCTGCTGGCACTCAATGCCGAGCCCCGATACCAGTCGGTGCCCGAGGTGTTCAAGCCCTGGCCGAAGCCGGAAGCCGTCAATCCGCGCCAATATATGAACGAGGAGATTCTGGCGGCTGGCAGCACGGCGAAAATGGCTCAGCTGACGGCCCAGGAGATCTACGACATACGCAGCAGCCGAAGCGAACTGGTGAAAGGCCAGGCCGACTTCATGCCCCAAGACGGTGAGCAGATGAAACTGATGCTCAGCCAGCTGGACCAACAGGACCGCGCCCTGACGAGCCTGTTTGCTGGCACCACCGTCAGCGATACCACCGAGACGGTGCTTACCATCATTGCCGACAGTGCGATGCACCGTAAGCCCCTGTTCCGCTTTTCGAAACACTTCGGACTGGTAGAGGCCGACGACCTGAGCGGTGCACCCTACTATATCAGTATCGAGAACCTGACCAAACTGCCGCCGGTTGATGAGAAGGGGGCCGCAAAAAAGAAGAAGGCTGCCTACGGCCTGTATTATAACGTGGCAGGAAGGATGCGCTCAACCATCTATAATGCCAATGAAATAGCCGACGAGGCTGAATTCCCCGCCGGCCAGTTTGGTTATGTGGAGCTGCTGAGCGCCGAGCTCTTCAACAAGCACTATGGCACCCGCCTGTGGCTGAACCCCATCTCGGGCGACATCGATAAGTTGGAGGCCGAGCAGCCAAAATAGGCCCCCTCCAAACCTCCCCCCGAAGGGGAGGCTTTTTTTAGAAGTCGAGGGGACGGCCACGGTAGAACTGGATGAGCGCCTGCTGGTAGAGCAGTTCGTAGCGGGCCTGCACACAGTCTGACTCGGCACGCAGATAGTTGTTTTTCGCTTCGTTGAACTCCGTG
>JAEEGK010008596.1_pt1 | contig 24050 bp, 25 predicted proteins | sample 8958771 | NCBI WGS metagenome assembly JAEEGK01 (sample SAMN16246547, study PRJNA631951) | gut metagenome | biome: gut microbiome; feature: rumen; material: SC-attached | host: Bos | place: Iran: Karaj | collected 2018-10
CCTGTACATTATTAATAATATAAAGGCGCTCGCTTCTTGTACTACTTCTGTCTATGTAAATCTTTCAAAGAACTCTTTCTTCATGCCCTCATCTCTAGTTTTTGAGCGAAAGCGGGTGCAAAGGTACAACAAATTTCAATACCCTCCAAATTTTTGAGCAACTTTTTTTTATGAAACACTAAAGTTTTCGGGATTATTGACAAAAAGAAGACCTACACCTTGTAAATAATATATAAGGCATAGGCCATTTGACGTTACGATATTAGAAAATTACTCTCTTCTACCCATGATGCGAAGCAGATAGATAAAGAGGTTTATGAAGTCAAGATAGAGAGACAATGCTCCCACAAGAGCCAACTTCTGAGATGTTTCTCCAGCATCTGGTGCCATCTGCAACATCTGCTTGATTTTCTGGGAATCATAAGCTGTCAGACCGACAAAAATCAATACCCCGACATAACTAATAATCAAATCGAAGCCAGAACTCTTCACAAGAAACAGATTGACTAACGAAGCGATGATGAGTCCAATGATAGCCATCATCAGGATTTTCCCCATCGAGGTTAGATCCGTCTTGGTGGTATAACCGACAAATGCCATCACCGCAAATGTTCCCGCCGTAATAAAGAACACGCTGGCAATAGAGGTCATCGTGTAAACCAGGAAGATTGACGATAGTACAACTCCATTAATGACGGAATAAAGGACAAAGAGCAGCGTTGCCGTAGTCAGCGAGAGTCTGTTGATAGCTCCGCTAATGGCAAAGACCAGTGCAAGCTCTGCAATCATTAGTCCCCAGAAGATAATCTGGTTACTAGAGATGGCAGATATGACACCCGGACTATTAGCCACCCCAAAAGCAGTAATGCCCGTTATTGCCAATGCCAGCGACATCCATACATACACTTTTCTCATTAAAATAGGAAATGCCTGCGACATCGAGAGTTCACGATCCCGCGTCATCGTTCCGAAATTCAGTTCGTTGTTATAATCCATATTCATTTCATTATTTAGTTTCACATGTAATTATCTACAAATATTATGCCACAAAGGTAAGCATTTACTTTTAATAAAACATAAAAACACAACACAAAAGAGCAATTAATTAGGATTTTTGGATTATTTTCACTATATTTGTGCCATCGAATAACTAAAAAAGGAATCATAATAATACACAGACAATATGAAGATCGGACTATTTATCCCCTGCTATGTAGACGTGGTATACCCTCAAGTTGGAGTAGCCACTTACAAGCTACTGAAACATTTGGGCCTTGACGTCACCTATCCGCTGAACCAGACTTGTTGCGGACAACCGATGGCAAATGCCGGCTTTGAGAAACAAGCAATTCCCCTGGCTGAAAAGTTTGAGGACAAGTTCAAAGAGTTTGACTATGTGGTAGCGCCCTCAGTCAGTTGCACCGCCTTTGTCAAACTGAACTATCCCCGTTTGTTAAAAGGCAAACACGAATGTACCACCTCGAAAAAGATCATGGATGTGGTGGAGTTTCTGCACGATGTTGTAAAAGTGAACCATCCGCTCGGCACCTTCCCCCACAAGGTAAGTCTGCACAACTCCTGTCACGGTGTGAGAGAATTAGGTCTAAGTTCACCGAGTGAGGAACATGTAGCACCATTTAACAAGATCAAGGACTTGCTGAATCTTGTGGAGGGGATTCAGGTCCTGGAGCCGGAACGTCCAGATGAGTGTTGCGGTTTCGGCGGTATGTTCTCCGTTGAGGAAACGGCCGTCAGTGCACAGATGGGATTAGACAAGATTCAGCGACACATGAAGACTGGTGCACGATTTATAACCGGACCTGATTGTTCATGTCTGATGCATATGGCAGGCATTGCCAAGAAGCAAGGTCTGCAGGTAGAGTTCAAACACGTCGTGGAAATCCTTGCGGCAGGATTGTGATAAGTGAAGAGTGAAAAGTGAAAAGTGAATAGTTATGAGTACAGGACATAGTAAAGCAGCGAAAGAGTTCTTAAAGAACCAGACCTACGCAAAGTGGCACGATGCCACATTCTGGGCTGTCCGCACGAAACGTGACAATATGGCATACGGGCTCGAGGAATGGGAACAGTTACGCGAGAAAGCGAGTGCTATCAAGCGCCATACGATTACCCATCTCGACGAATATCTTGACCAGTTTGCCACCAAGGCCGAAGAAAACGGCTGTATCGTACATTGGGCTAAGGACGCTCATGAATTCAACGAGATTGTATATGGCATATTGAAGAACCATAACGTAAAGAAACTCGTCAAGTCGAAGTCGATGCTCACCGAGGAGTGCGGGATGAATCCCTACCTGGAGCAGCACGGCATCGAAGTCGTAGAAACCGACCTCGGCGAGCGCATCATCCAGTTGAAGGGGCAGGCACCGAGTCACATTGTGATGCCCGCCATCCATCTGAACCACGACGACGTGGGCGAACTATTCGAGGAAAAGCTGGGCAGTGAAAAGGGAAACCACGATCCCACTTATTTGACATACGTCGCACGTTTAAGCCTAAGGAACGAATTTCTCACAGCCGATGCAGGCATGACAGGCGGCAACTTCGGCATTGCCGAAACAGGCGACATCGTGGTCTGCACCAACGAGGGCAATGCCGACATGTCGACTTCCTGTCCAAAACTACACATCGCTGCCATCGGACTAGAGAAAATTATCCCGAACTACGACTGTCTCGCAGTTTTCCAACGCATGCTCTGCCGTGCTGGAACCGGTCAGCCAACGACAACGTTCACATCTCACTTCCGCAAAGCTCGTCCGACTGCGAACCCGATGCACATCGTTCTGGTAGATAACGGACGCAGCGAATGGATTGGCAATCCCGAGCACTGGGAGGCCTTGAAGTGCATCCGTTGCGGCTCGTGCATGAACACTTGTCCGGTATATCGTCGTAGTGGCGGTTACTCTTACAGTTACTTTATCCCTGGCCCCATCGGTATAAACCTTGGTATGCTTCGCGATCCACAGAAACATTCGGGTAACGTCAGCGCCTGCACACTATGCAACAGTTGTCAGACGCTCTGTCCGGCGAAGATTAACCTCGGTGACCAGATTTACCTATGGCGTCAACAACTTGATGATTATGGTACGGCCAACCCACAGAAGAAACTGATGTGCAAGGGCATGAGCACCGTATATGGCAATGAAGCCATCTATAACCTTGGCACGGCACTAGCCCACTGGGCGAATATCATCCCATCACCGCTAATGAACTGTGGTCTGAACCCTTGGGCAGAGGGTCACAAGATGATGGAGTTCCCCAAGAAACCGTTCCACAAACTGTTCAAAGAGATTAAGAAGTAAGATCAAGAATTTGAGAATTAGAGAATTATTAAGATGAGTAATAAGGAAGATATATTAAAAAGATACAGGGCGAATGTCAGGGAGAAATACGACATGCCCGACCTGAGTGACATTGCGGCCATCACGTACAATGACCCGTTAGTACAGTTCATTAAGATGACCGAGAGTGTGGGCGGTCACGTGATTGAGGTCAAGGAAGGTCAGGACATTAATGCGCTCGTACACGAGATGTACCCCGATGCCAAGGAGATTGCCTCGAACCTGCCGGAAATAACTATTGCCACACGCAATCCTGACGATGTCGGCCGCGCGCGCGACCTCAATGGCACTGACGTCGGTATCATCCGCGGACAGTTCGGCGTGGCAGAAAATGCCTGCGTGTGGATTCCGCAGACGATGAAGGAGAAAGCCATCATGTTCATCTCCGAGAACCTCGTCATTCTACTACCGAAGTCGCAGATTGTCAACAATATGCACGAGGCATACCGCCGGATTAAATTCGACGAGACATACGACGGCTACGGTGTGTTTATCAGTGGGCCGTCGAAGACTGCTGACATTGCGCAGGTTTTAGTGATGGGTGCACAAGCTGCACGCAGCGCAACGATCCTGCTGCTTCCAGAGTAAACGACTCGAACAATTAGGAAAACGAATTCAGGAGGTCGGCGATGATGCCGGCCTCTTCGTCTGTCATAGCCGGATGGCAGGGAATAGACAATTCCTGGGCATGAATCTGCTCGGTGACGGGGAAAGAGAGGTGATTCCACTGACGGTAGCACTTCTGCTTGTGGGGCGGAATCGGATAGTGGATCTGTGTCTCCACGCCGTGGGCGGCAAGAAAGGCTTTCAGTTCGTCACGACGCGGTGACAGAATGGGGAAGATATGCCAGACGCTATCACGATATCCCACCTTATTATTATATATGCGCGCGATGTCACGACGGCGCTGGTTATCGGCGTCAAGATGACGGAGCTTGACATCAAGAATCGCAGCCTGAAGCTCATCGATACGAGAATTGCGGCCGATATGGTCAAAGACATAGTGACGCGCCGATCCATAATTACCCAGAGCACGAATGATCTCCGCCAGATCGTCATCGTTGGTGGTCACAGCACCGGCATCCCCCAGAGCACCTAGGTTCTTCGTTGGATAGAAACTATGTCCGGCAGCGTCACCAAGGGAACCTGTCCGACGCTGTGAATGGCAACAAGCCATATCGTCACGCTCAACGAACGTACAGCCATGCGCCTGGGCATTGTCCTCGATGAGCTTCAGTCCGTGCTTCTTGCATATCTCCCCTATTTTCTTGGTGTACGCGCAAATACCATACAGATGCACAATCATCACTGCCTTCGTACGTCCGGTTATGGCCTGCTCGATACGCGCATCATCAATCTGGAATGTGTCAAGACTCGGCTCCACAAGAACGGGCACGAGTCGGTTCTCCGTAATAGCAAGTATTGAGGCGATGTATGTATTCGCCGGCACGATCACCTCGTCACCCTCCTGCATCACGCCCATTTCGATGTAGGCTCTAAAAATCAGCGTCAGCGCGTCAAGTCCGTTGGCCACCCCAACGCAGTGCCTAGTACCGATATATTCCGCGTAATGTTCCTCAAACCGCGTCGTGGCATCACCACGTAGATACCAACCACTATTGGCAACACCGGCGATAGCCTCGCGAATCTCTGTCTCATAGCGGGCGTTAATCTCCTTTAGGGGTAAATATTTGATCATAGGTCGTATTCATAATGGTCATAACAGACACCGCGCGCGCCAAAGCCCTCCTTCTGGTAGATAAGCGGTTCGACGAGGATACGGCCGTCCTCTTCGTTCGACGTGCCGAAGTCAAACCAACGCGAAGACCACTGACGCTCGCGCAGCAGATAGTCGAAGAGTGCATCTATGACACGCAGACGCTTACCCTCCGCACTAGCAGAGATATACTGGGCATGAGTCACCATCGGCATGACGTAAATCACTGTTCCACCAAGTATCTCACCGTCCTTCGTGGCCGTAAAGAGTCGGATCTGTTCAGGGAATCGTGCATGAAGCAGACCTATCTCGTCAAGCGTATGCACAGGCTGTGCGCCATACTTATGCATCAGGTTATCGGAGAGCACTCGCCAAAAACCAGCCCAGTCATTACTTTCGTCCACCATTACACCATTAGCGAAGGCCTTGTTCACCCCATAGCGACGGTCGCGATGCCACTTCAGAGGCTGACCGAGATCAACCGCCGACGACAGACTGCGGTCTACGAGTTTTGCGTTGCAGACACTGAAGAGTGAATACCAATCCTCTTCGGCAGGGACACGGTGGAAAATATGCGGCACGGTTTTATAGACCACACGACGGAAGCCCTCTGCACGAAGGTTCTCATTCAGTTCGCGGAAGAGTTGCTGCACCCTCGCCGCCGTGGCAACAGCGGAGAGAATGATACCGCCATAAGTCAGTCCACGGTGTGAGCAGAGCACCTCGCCCTCAGCATTGGCCGGTAGCAGGGCAAAGAGCTTACCATCACGATAGAACATCAGCGAGTGGTCTTCAAAGCGGTCGGCGTGATAGTCCATGTAGCGACGATCAATAAGGAACGTACCGTTCTTCGACTGTGCCACAAAACTGTTCCAATCTTCCGCTCGTTCAGCTGTATATCTAACTATCTCGAACATCTCAAGAACTCATCATAATCGTAGATATATTCCTCCTCATCAAACAACTCCGAGGCTAATACCAGACAGACGGCACCAGAGGAGAAATCCTCGAGTGTACGCCAGACTCCTGTGCCGATGTAGAGTCCCTGATAAGGATGATTCAGGTGGAACGTCTTTCGCTCGCGACCATCGAAGACCTCCACATCAAAAGATCCGCTAACGGCAATAACGATCTCCTCGCAAGTGCGATGGGCATGGCCACCTCGGCGTTCACCCGATGGTACATCATACGTCCAGTAAACGCGGGCGATGTCGAACGGGATGTTCTTCATCTGCTCTGCCACCGTCAGGTTCCCCCTCGGGTCCACAATCTTCGGCAGGTCTATAATCTTATATCTTTCCATACAATTATATAACGGATTTTATCAAGAAAGCGTATATCTTATCCACAAAAAATCTTTTCAACAGCCACGCCGCAAGCACGATCATCCCAAGACTGAGGGTTGTCGTCATGATGACGTTCTCGACGCCAGCCGACAACGCCACGCTGTTAACGAGACGCAGGATAAGCATGTGGACCAGATAGATTTCAAGGCTGATGCCGCCTAGCCATTGCAATACGGGGTGATGCAACAAACGCGTCACGCGGCCTCCCTGTTGGTCAGCCAGGGCATAGTAGAGAATGATTGGCGGTATAAACAGCCAGAAGAGTGCAGCACAGCGCAACCGACATGTTATCGATTCATACAGGAAGAACGAAAACACTAGCCACAGCACCGTGAACAATTCCCACCGCGTAGCAACAGACAGGTTCATGTGACTGATCTGTGCACGGCCACGTTCACCCACCGCCGACTGATACAAGCGACAGAGCAAAATGCCCATACAGAAATCTATCAGACGAGTCCACGGTGCAGCATAAAGAATGCTGTTCACCATATCAAGGGGAATGAGGAATGCCAACGGCAGATATACAGCCAACATCACCCCCGACAATATCAAAAGTCCCTTGAGGGAAAGTCGATGAAGCCAGCGGAAAACGAGGCAGAACAAAAGATAGAAAAACAGTACGTCGCAAAGAAACCACGATGAGCCATTAGCCACGAAATAATATTCGTCGAAAGGAATCCAACTCTGCAGCAGCAACACGCTCGGCAACAGATGCTGCCAGTCGTATGTAACGCCAAGCCTCGCATCAAGCACGACAAAGACGACTAGCATCAACAGGTGCAAGGGATAGAACTTCGACAACTGGCGTAAGAGAAACCGACGCGTACTGAATTGTCCTGCCCTTACGCTATCGCCATAGCCCAATGACAGTACAAAACCGCTAAGCATAAAGAAGAACGACACTCCACACTCCCCACCATAGTCGAAACACTTGCCGATAATATGCGAGAAGACAATCAACATGATAAATACGAATCGCAGGGATTGAAATGTCGCTATTCTCATTTATCAATGTTCAAACTTGGTGTAGGGATCGGTACCGAGGACGGTCTTCGCCAGACGCTTTGCCTTATCGCGGAGGGCATTTACATTGTCACCGACTTCGCCATAGCAGAGGACAACACCCATACGACGGCCTTTGTGAGCCTCGGGTTTGCCGAAGATACGGATACGCGTGCGATCTTCCTTCAGGGCATCCACAAAGTTGTAGTCCAAGAGCGAGCGGTCGACGGGCGTTGAAGCCTCCTTCGGCGAGAGAATCACAGCCGATGCGCCAGCGTGCTCAAGATGGATACCGGCGATGGGTAAGCCCAGTACGGCGCGCAGATGCAGCTCGAACTCACTTAGGTTGGTGGTGTGACCCAACGTCACCATACCCGTGTCATGCGGACGCGGCGAAAGCTCGGAGAAGATTACCTCTCCCTGTTTGGTCAGGAAGAACTCCACGCCCCAGATACCGGCGCCCGTCAGCGCCTTCGTCACCTTGTCGGCCATCATCTGTGCCTGTTTCAAAGCCTCGTCAGAAATTTTATAAGGCTGCCACGACTCACGATAATCGCCAGCCTTCTGCACATGTCCGATGGGCGGACAGAACAGCGTCGGCCAGCCGTGCTGCTGTGTGACGGTGAGCAATGTAAACTCAGAGTCGAAATCGATGAACTCCTCGATGATGACCTCCTTCACATCGCCGCGTGAGCCTTCCATCGCCTCGCGGAAAGCCTGTTCAAGTTCGCCGTCGTTATGGACGTAACTCTGGCCGTGACCGCTCGATGACATCAGCGGCTTTACCACACAGGGGAAACCGATCTCGTCAGCGGCCGCCTTGAACTCCTCAAAGGTCTTAGCATAGAAATACTTAGCCGTACGCAATCCCAATTCTTTGGCAGCGAGATCACGAATCGCACGACGATTCATCGTAAAGTTCACGGCACGGGCAGAGGGCACCACCTGAATACCCTGCTCCTCGAACTTAAACAGCCGTTCCGTACGGATAGCCTCGATCTCCGGCACAATGATATCGGGATGATGCTTCTTGACAACTGCCTCGAGGGCATCTCCGTCGAGCATGGAAAACACTTCGCGCTCGTCAGCCACCTGCATGGCGGGCGCATTGTCGTAACGGTCACATGCAATCACATACTGTCCTGCACGCATGGCGGCAATCACGAACTCCTTACCGAGTTCACCTGAGCCTAATAAAAGAATCTTTTTCATCGGTTAGCGTACATGTTATCGTAATACTTCTGATAGTCGCCACTTGTCACGTTGTCGAGCCATTCCTGGTTGTCGAGATACCAGCGGACGGTCTTCTCGATACCTTCCTCGAACTGAAGCGAGGGCTCCCAACCGAGTTCCTTCTGCAACTTAGAGCTATCGATGGCGTAGCGGAGGTCGTGGCCGGCGCGGTCGGTCACGAAGGTTATCAGGTCCATATCCTCTCCCTCTTTACGACCCAGTAGACGGTCAACAGTCTTGATGACCACCTTGATGATGTCGATATTCTTCCACTCGTTGAAGCCGCCGATGTTATAAGTGTCGGCAATCTTTCCCTCGTGGAAAATCACGTCAATAGCACGTGCATGATCCTCGACGTAGAGCCAGTCACGCACGTTTTCGCCCTTGCCATAAACCGGCAACGGCTTGCGATGGCGGATGTTATTGATAAAGAGGGGTATCAATTTCTCAGGGAACTGATACGGGCCGTAGTTGTTCGAGCAGTTGGTCACGACGACAGGCATGCCATACGTATCGTGATAAGCACGGACGAAGTGATCGCTCGACGCCTTCGCGGCGGAATACGGCGAGTGAGGATTGTACTTCGTGGTCTCCAAGAAGAACTTATCGCCGTAAGCCAGATGATGCTCCGACGAAGAAGCCGTCGTGGTGAATGGCGGTTCAATACCCTCTGGATGCGTCAGCTCCAAGGCACCATACACCTCATCTGTCGAAATATGATAGAAGCGTTTACCCTCATATTTCTCAGGCAGGCTCTCCCAATAGAGTTTCGCGGCCTGCAGCAGCGACAGCGTTCCCATCACGTTGGTCTTGGCGAAAGTGAATGGGTCTTTGATCGAGCGGTCGACATGACTCTCTGCAGCCAGATGGATGATACCATCTACCTTCTTGTCCTGCATCAGCTTATAAAAGGCGTCGAAGTCGCAGATGTCCATCTTCACAAACTCGTAGTTGGGTTTGTTCTCTATGTCCTTGAGGTTTGCCAGGTTGCCGGCATAGGTCAGCTTGTCGAGGTTAATGATATGATACTCGGGATACTTGTTTACAAACAGGCGCACCACATGACTTCCGATAAAGCCTGCGCCACCAGTAATGACGATTGTACGTTTCATAATCTAAAATATTGTTTTATTGTTTCCTAATGCTATAACTTCCATGTCTCTGAATTCCTTCCCGTCGATGACGAGACGGACGAGTGTTCGGTCCTTGTGCCAACCCTGGATACCCGCAGCACCCGGATTGATGTGCAGCAGACCCAGAGTCTTGTCGTACTTCACCTTGAGAATATGCGAATGTCCGGCAATAAACAACTGCGGGGGATTGGCAAAGAGCGTCGAGCGTATGCTGGGGTCGTAGTTGCCGGGATATCCACCAATATGCTTGATTAGCACATCAACGTCCTCGCACTTGAAGCGGTTCAGTTCACGATACATCAGCCTGAGATCTCCTCCGTCACAATTGCCACAGACAGCCCGGAAGGGCCTGAAGGCAGCCAGTTTCTCTGCGACCTCCACACTACCGATATCACCGGCATGCCAGATTTCGTCGCACGGTTCAAAGTAGTGCAGATATTTTTCATCCCAATAGCTATGGGTATCACTCAGAATACCTATTCTCTTCATAGACTAAACCGTTTACGAATGAATCCCGCAATCAGCTTCTCCGACTCTACCAGTCCGAGGATGCTGGAGTCAATGCACAAGTCGTAGCTGGAGGAATGTCCCCACTTCTTTCCCGTATAATAATTGTAATATGCTGCACGCGTGGCCTCGCCCTGTTCTATAAACTTACGGGCGGCATCGGCGTCAATATGTTGCTTGTTCATGATCTGATTGATACGGTAATTCATCGAGGCGGTGATGAAGACGTTCACCGTGTTGCCGAAGTCACGCAGCACATAGTCAGCACATCGTCCCACAAACACACACGAACCTTCTTTTGCCGCCTTCACGATAGCATCACTCTGAAACTGGAACAATGTTTCCTGTGAGAAGCTCGACTTATAACCACCATCACTGTTCACATGAGGCGATCCCAGATTCAGCAGTCCGCGGAAGAAACCCTTCTTCTCGTCGTTTTGCTCAAAGATCTTCTCAGAGAGTCCGCTCTCCTTGGCCGCCAAGTTCAGCAACTCGCGGTCGTAGTATTTGGCCTGGAAATCAAGGGCGAGCATCCGACCGATGTCGTGACCACCACTGCCCAATTGTCGGCCTACATTAATAATGATGTGTTTCATATCTTCTTAACTCCTTATCTTTTTCATATACCACATAAGCATCGGAATCGTCATCGCAAACGAACCGAAGTCGCTGGCCGGCATCGCATACCAGACGCCATCCAGATCCCAGAATAACGGGAAAATATACGCCATCGGCAACAGCAGGAAAAGTTGTCGCGACAGCGAGAGGAAAATCGAAACCTTCACTTTACCGATACACTGGAAGAAGTTGGTAATCACCGCCTGAGAGCCTACAACGAAGAACACAAGCATATCAATCACAAGTCCTCGCGCCGAGAGATCGAGCAGCGTTTCGTCGGTGGTGAAGATGCGGGCGATCTGCCGTGGGAAGGCCATCGACAGTCCCCAGCCGACCAGCAGGATGATGGTGGCACAGGCGATGGTGATCCACAGGCAGCGGAACATGCGGTCGAATTTCTCGGCACCGTAATTATAACCTACGATAGGCTGCATGCCCTGAATCATGCCCATGACGAACATGAAGAACACCATGACCATCGAGTTGGCTATCGAGTAAGCGCCCACGGCCATGTCTCCGCCATAGCGCACAAACTGATTGTTCATGAAGATGACAATCACACAGCTCGTGGTCTGCATCAGGAAGGGCGAGATGCCGATGGCGACGATGTTCTTCACCAACTGCGATTTCAGCCGGTAGATGCCGCGCTTCAGGTGCAACAGCTCCCGCTTGTCGGAGAATATCCACATCTGCCAACACATCGCCAGCGACTGCGAGGTGACTGTAGCGAGCGCCGCGCCGCGGATACCCCATCGGAACCACCATACGAATGCCACGACGAGTACGATGTTCATGGCCACGGTGAAAAGCGTGGCCCACATGGCATGACGGGGCTTGCCGGCAGCGCGCAACACAGCATTCATGCCAAAGTACATGTGCGTCACCATATTGCCAAGCAGGATCACCTGCATGAACTCACGGGCGTAAGGCAGCGTCACGTCAGAGGCGCCGAAGAAACGCAGAATGGGATTGAGAAAGATGAGGCAGACAACCATAAACGCGAATCCGATCATCAGATTCAGTGTCACCGTATTGCCTAGCAGATGCTGCGCCGTCTGATAGTCCCTCTGTCCCAGCTTCACCGAGATGCAGGTTGATGCGCCCACGCCCACGGCGGCACCGAAGGCCGCGCTCAGATTCATGAAGGGGAAAGTGATACCCAGACCCGCAATCGCCTCGGGACCCACCACCTGACCGATCATCGCGCGGTCGATGATATTGTAGAGGCTCGACGCCGTCATGGCCACGATGGCTGGCAGGGCATACTGCCAGAGCAGTTGACCTACGGGCTTTGTACCCAGTGCGAGAGCGGCTTGTTTGTTATCATTCATGTCTTTATTTCCTAACATGTTGCAAAGGTACAAATAAAATTTGTATCATACAAGCATTCGCGGAAATATTTGGCCGTATCAGAAATAATTTGTACCTTTGCAGTCGAAATGCGAACGATCAAGCAACTAACGACATTACTATGCCTCCTCGCCGTGCTTTTCGCCTTTGCGACATCCGTCACGGCAGCACCTCCCAAGATGAAATATCCTGGAGGAAAATTTTACATTTGGAGATATACGCTCAAAGACAAGCAAGGTTCCTCCTACACCCTCGACCATCCCGGACGATGGCTTTCCCACAAATCGATTGAACGCAGAAGACGACAAGGACTCGAGCTCGATTCGACCGACTTGCCCGTGAGCGCACATTATCTGAAAGATTTTGAAAAGATTGCCAATGGTATGGCGCACAGAGAACGGAAATCTTCTGCTGAATGGACGATGATCGGTACCAGCAGGTGGCACAACACCGTACTCATCCGTTCTAACGATACAACACTCTTGTCACACCTGGCAGAACTGAGTTTCGTCAAAGAGGCCAGAAAGGTGTGGGTATCTCCCGACAGCGTCGAACGCGGCTCATTGAAAGTGAAGGTCCACGAGCAGTTTAATCCCTGGGACAGCGTCAAGGGCGAGTACTACGGCAATGCCAAGGAACAGATCGAGATGCTTGCCGGTCACAGGCTGCACAATATCGGCATGAGGGGCAAAGGCATGACGATAGCCGTTCTCGACGGCGGTTTCCAAAACTGCGACCAGATACCGGCCATCCTCCGTACCAATATCGTGGAGATGAAGGACTTTGTCTACCCCAACAGCCTGCATTTCTTCCGCGAGACCGACCACGGCACAAAAGTTTTCTCCGCACTGGCCGCCAACGAGCCGCAAGTACTGGTCGGCACGGCCCCCGAAGCCAAGTACTGGCTACTGCGCTGCGAAGACCAGCAGACAGAACAACCCGTGGAGGAAGACTACTGGACGATGGCGGCTGAATATGCCGACTCCGCCGGTGTCGACATCATCAGCTCATCCGTAGGTTACAACGAGTACGACAGACATCTGGGCGATTACCACCAGCGCGACCTCAACGGCCAGCGGGCGCTCATCTCACGTTCGGCCTCGATGCTGGCGCAGAAAGGCATCATCCTCGTCAACAGCGCAGGCAACAATGGCATGGGTCCGTGGAAGAAGATCGTTTTCCCCGCCGATGCCAACGACATCCTGACCGTCGGTGCACTGAATACGGACATGAAGAACGCACCCTTCAGCGGTGTCGGTCCCACGCAGGACGGACGGGTAAAACCCGATGTGATGGCGCTTGGCGCACCTGCCTGTCTGATTTCCGGTCGGGGCACTATCGTCAGGGATATGGGCACCTCGTTCTCCACACCCATCGTGGCTGGCCTCGTGGCCTGTCTGTGGCAGGCGCTCCCCGAGAAGTCTGCGCTGGAGATCATCAACCTCGTCCGTCAGACCAGCAGCCAGTATCAGGAGCCCGACAACATCTACGGTTACGGCATCCCCAACTTCTGGCGCGCCTATATGATAGGAAAGATGGATCAAAACGACAAGAATAATTAACGACAACTATGACAACTATGTTGTCGTAAAAATATATGAGCAGTAAAGAAATAGTATCACTGTTGGAACTCAACCTACTAGTACGTGAGGTGATTGAGTGCGAGATGCCCAACGAATATTGGGTAGAGGCCGAATTGTCGGAATGTCGCGAGTCGAGAGGCCACTGCTACATGGAGCTCGTGCAAAAAGACGAACAGACCGCCACACCCATTGCCAAGGCTTCAGCCCGCTGCTGGGCTTCGAAGTGGATGCTCATCCGTCCCGGGTTCGAGCGCACCACCGGCCAGCGCCTCCACGCCGGCATGAAGGTGCTGTTGAAGGTCTATGCGCAGTTCCACGAGGCCTACGGTTTCTCCTGGATCGTCACCGACATCGACCCCACCTATACCCTTGGCGATATGGCCCGCAAGCGTCAGGAGATCATCCGCCAGCTGAAGCAGGAAGGCGTCTTCGACCTGCAGCGCGAACTCCGTCTGCCCCTCTTCTGTCAGCGCATCGCCGTGATATCGAGCGAGACCGCCGCCGGCTACGGCGACTTCTGCAACCAGCTCGCCGACAATCCCTACGGTTTCCGCTTCGAGACGCGCCTCTTCCCCGCCATCATGCAGGGCGATGGTGTGGAGCAGAGCATCATAGATGCACTGGAAAAGATTTTCCAGATGCAAACTGAGAACGGAGACAGTTCTCAGTTTGACTGCGTCGTAATAATAAGAGGTGGCGGTGCAACGAGCGACATGAGTGGCTTCGACACGCTGGCATTGGCCGAGAACGTTGCCAACTTCCCCATCCCCATCATCACCGGCATCGGTCACGACCGCGACGAGAGCATTCTGGATATGGTATCCCACACCCGTGTGAAAACCCCTACTGCCGCAGCCGCCTTCCTCATCGACCACCTGAAGACCGTCCTTGATTCCCTCAACGATTCTCAGGAACAGATCCTTCGACTGGCACAGCAGAAACTCACCTATTACAAATCACAGTTTGCCACCGTAGCAGAGCTATTGCCCAGACTGTTCTCCAACGTCAAAATACGCCAGGAGGCCCGCCTCGACGCCCTCAACAACAGCATCGCTCACCATGCGCAGCAGAAAATTCTCAATTCTCAATTATCAATTGTCAATTTAGAGAATCGCCTCCCCATCCTCCTCGACCGCCGGCTGATGACGGAAAAGCACCGTCTGGAACTCCTCGAGGAGAAGACCAAGAGCCTCGACCCCGCCCTACTCCTGAAGCGTGGCTACAGCATCACCCTGAAGGACGGCAAGACAGTCCGCGACGCCCAAGCCCTCCGCTCCGGCGACGAGATCGAGACCCGCCTTGCCAACGGCACCGTCCACTCCATAGTCGAATAAACTGTTAATATGTTATTATGTCTTTAAAAATACGTTCTTATGTCTGAAGAAATGAAATACGAAGCCGCCTTTGCACAACTCCAGGACATCGTGCGCAAAATGGAAAACGATGAGTTCAGTATAGACGAAATCGCTGTGCAACTCAAGGAAGCACAGCGATTAATCAAGTTCTGCAAGGACAAGCTGACCAAGACAGAAGCGGAGATACAGAAGATCCAGTCCGAACGCGAATAGTCTTTAGAAATAAAGACCGAAGGCCAGCGACTTGAACTCCGGACCGCGATCCGTCTTCAGCACGCTCATCGGAGAGTATTTGCAGTAGATACCGTACTTGTAGACATGTACGATACCCAGAACGTCTACTGTGAAAGGACGCTGACCGATTTTCTTGGTATCCTCAGTGATCTCGATGTCACCTTCTTCATAATAGTTGTGAAGGTGAGCACGGAAATTCCAGTTCAGCTGGGCACCGACAGAAATCGCGAAATTCTTGCTGAAGCTCTGCTTCACCAGCAGCGGCATGGACAGTGATACGGTATGGATACGAGATGAACGGGCATCACACTTATCAACAGGAGTTACCACATACACACAATCATTCGGTTGTTTTATCTTACTCGCAGGAAACTTTTCAAATGCATTATCATGTCCCTTCAGGGTGTAGTTACGCCAGTCGAAACCCAGACCGGCAGAGAAGGTGGTCTTCCAGTTCTTCGGCGTATAGTCATACTGGAGCACCGTCACACCGATTTCCCATGAACGGAAGGGTGCAAACTCTATATCATCAGGAACGCTCGTCGGCACATTCACACCGAAATTAACGTGCAACGTCCAACTGTCGTTCTCGTCCACGCCATCACCAAGGTTGACGCCACCGGCATTTCCGAACTCATTATTCTTGTCTTCTAAGAACTGGGCATTGGCAGACATCCCGACTGCCAAGAGCGCCATCAAAAACAGTTTTCTCATTTTCACCTAAGTTATATTAATAATGTTAAAAACTGCTGCAAAGGTAGTCATATTCTTGCAATCCGACAAGAAAAGTGAGGAAAAAGGACACTTTTCACGTAAAAATGTTGCCCATAATCAATAATTTGATTACTTTTGCAAGCAAAATTGAAACTTTAACATCAAAAAGGAATATGAAGAATTTAGATTGGGGTAGTCTGTCATTCGGCTACATGAAGACCGACTACAACGTACGTTGTTACTACCGTGATGGTAAATGGGGCGAGATCGAGGTCTGCTCCGACGAGTATCTGAACCTGCACATGGCTGCTACCTGCCTGCACTACGGTCAGGAGGCATTCGAGGGTCTGAAGGCCTATCGTTGTCCCGATGGTAAGGTGCGCATCTTCCGTGTCGACGAGAATGCAGCCCGTCTGCAGTCTACCTGCCGCGGTATTATGATGCCCGAGGTGAGCACAGAGTTGTTCACTGAGATGGTAAAGAAGGTGGTTCGCCTGAATCAGGAGTGGATTCCCACCTACGAGAGTGGTGCTACGCTCTACATCCGTCCGCTGCTCATCGGTACCAGCGCACAGGTGGGTGTACATCCCTCGAAGGAGTACTGTTTCCTGATCTTCGTCACCCCCGTAGGCCCGTACTTCAAGGGTGGTTTCGCTGCTAATCCTTACGTGATCATCCGCGACTACGACCGCAGCGCTCCTCTCGGCACAGGTAAGTACAAGGTGGGTGGTAACTACGCTGCTTCTTTGTTTGCCAACAACCTGGCTCACGAGAAGGGCTACGCCTGCGAGTTCTACCTCGACGCAAAGGAGAAGAAATACATGGACGAGTGCGGTGCCGCCAACTTTTTCGGCATCAAGAACAATACCTATATCACTCCGAAGTCAACCTCTATCCTGCCCTCTATCACGAATAAGTCGTTGATGCAGGTGGCTGAGGATCTCGGCATGAAGGTGGAGCGCCGTCCGATTCCTGAAGAGGAGCTCGAGACCTTCGAGGAGGCAGGTGCCTGCGGAACAGCCGCCGTCATTTCACCTATTTCTTATATTGACGACCTCGACACCGGCAAGCGTTACAGCTTCGGCGACAAGCCAGGCCCAATGTCGAAGAAACTCTTCGATACCCTCCGCGGTATCCAGTACGGTGAGATCGAAGACAAGCACGGTTGGACAACAGTAGTCATCGAGTAACAGAGCATCAATATGAAACAATTACCTACATTGGGCTTTATGGAGGCTGTCAAACTGGCCTCCAGCCGCATTCTGGACTTTAAAGGCCGCAGCCGCCGCTCAGAGTTCTGGTGGTGGATGCTGGTCGTCCTCGTTGTCGGATATCTTCTGACGATATTTACCACCAACCTGATGGTCAATGCCGTCATCTCTATCGCCTATATGTTCTGTGGCCTTTCAGCGACAGCCCGTCGTCTGCAGGACTCTGGAAAGAGTGCCCTCTGGGTGTACATCAGCTATGCCCTGGGCTGCATCGTCCAGATTCTGACGGCGTCATCAACGGCCATCAACAAGATGATGGAAGAACTCAGCTACGGTACCGTTAACGAGCATGCCATCGAGAAGATCGTCGAAAACAATGCTGGCGAGTTTGCCGCCCTCAGTGGCGTGGGCTTCGTCACAGGTATCTTCGCCATCATCGTGATTGTCATGTGTCTGCTCGACAGTACGCCCGGTCCGAACAAGTACGGCGAGTCACCCAAATACGTGCAAGAGTAGATGGGAAAAGGCAAGCTGGCGAAGTTCGCCGACATGGAAACCTATGAGAACGTGTTTCAATACCCCTATTCGGTGGTGGAACACGTTCCATTCGCTATGCAGGGGCACTGGCACGACGAGTACTTCCACAACCAGAACCCCATCGTGCTCGAACTGGGCTGCGGCAAGGGCGAATACACGGTGGAACTGGCGAAGCTCTACCCCGACCTCAACTTCATCGGCGTCGACATCAAGGGCGCCCGCATGTGGACCGGTGCCACGCAGGCCCTCAACGAAGGTCTGAAGAACGTGGCCTTCCTCCGCACCAACATTGAGATCATCGAGCGTTTCTTCGCCGAAGACGAGGTGCAGGAGATCTGGCTCACCTTCTCCGACCCCCAGATGAAGAATCCCCGCAAGCGTCTCACCTCCACCTACTTCATGGCGCGTTACCGCAAGTTCCTCACCGACGGCGGTATCATCCACCTGAAGACCGACTCGAACTTCCTCTTCACCTACACCACCTATATGGTGGAGAAGAACCACCTGCCCCTCGAATTCAGAACTGAGGATCTCTATGGGGATAATAATGTTCAATGTTCAATGTTCAATGTTCAATTATTATCCATCCAGACCTACTACGAATCGATGTGGATTGCCCGCGGACTGAACATCAAGTACATGAAATGGCAACTGCCCCGCGAAGGCGTTCTTGAGGAACCAGATGTCGAAATCGAGCTCGACGACTACCGTTCCTACCACCGCTCCAAGCGCAGCAGCCTCGATAAAGCAAAATAAAGGCAAGAAAGTAAAAAGGTAAAAAATGAAGATTATGACAAACAATGGTTTTATGACAAAGGTAATGGGATTGGCAAAAGGTATTTTACCTTTTTACCTTTTTACCCTTTTACCTTTCTGTGCCTCCGCACAGATTTCAAAACACGTGACGGTGGACTCCGTCGGACAACTCGCGAAACAAATCGATAACGAGGAAAAGTTCAAGATATCGTCGTTGACCGTCAGTGGTCCACTCAACAGCGCCGACGTGAAACTGCTGCAGCAGATCGTCAACCGCGCGAAGGCCAGTGAAAAGAAAGGCGAATGCGTGGTCACCAGCGTCGACCTCTCCGGAGCCGTCTTCACGGAAGGCAAGGAGGCCAAGGCCACCACGACCCTGCCCAACGGTCTCTTCAGCGGTGCCAAGCAGCTGGTGAAGGTCATCCTGCCACAGGGCATCACCGCCATCAGCAAGAGCTGTTTCGACGGCTGTTCTTCGCTCCCCGACATACAGATTCCTTCGAGCGTCACCGCCATCGAGAACCAGGCTTTCCAGGGCTGCGAGAGTCTGACGGCGATTGCCATCCCCTCGGGTGTCACCGCCATCGGCAACGAAGCCTTCGAGAACTGCAAGTCGCTCACGCAGGTGGAGATCCCCGAGAACGTCACCGAACTCGGCAATCAGGTCTTCAACGGCTGTAAGTCGATCACCAGCGTCAACATCGTCGGTAAGTTGAAGAAGATCGGCAGCGCCGCCTTCAGGGGTTGTGAGGCCCTCACCACCGTCAACCTGCCCGAGACCGTGAAGAGCATCGGCAGCGAGGCTTTCCGCGACTGCAAGAGCATCCCCACGCTCACCCTGCCCGAGGACATCGATGAGATCGGCAACAGCGCCTTCGAGGACTGCACCGCCCTTTCTGCCGTCGAGATGAACAATGTCAGCAAGATCGGCAGCGAGGCCTTCCGCGACTGCAAGAGTCTCGTGGGTGTCAGTCTGGAAAAACTCTCCAAGCTTGGCAGCAGCGCCTTCAAGAACTGCATCGCCCTGAGCACGGTGGAGATCAAGGGTAGTCTCGACGAGGTCAGCTCCAACGCGTTCCTCGGCTGCACCAGTCTCACCAGCATCACGCTGCCCAAGTCGGTAAAGACCATCGGCAGCAGCGCCTTCGAGAAGTGTCAGAGTCTGCCGGAGTTCGAGTTCCCCGATGCCCTCCAGAAGATTGGCAGCAGCGCCTTCGAAGGGTGCTCCAGCCTGCGTGAGGCCTTCATTCCTAACATGGTGAAAAGCATCGGCGGCAGCGCCTTCAAGAGTTGCGCCGCCCTCGACACCGTGTCCATCAGCGGTTTCCCGGAGGAGATTGCCGGCAGCACCTTCATGAAGTGCAGTGCCCTGCGCGGCATCAGTCTGCCGTCGTGCATCCGCAAGATAGGTACGAAGGCGTTCCAGGAGTGTGTGCTGCTCTCCGGCATCAGCCTGCCCGCCGCCCTGATATCCATCGGCGACGACGCCTTCGAGAAGTGTTCTTCGCTGAAGAGCATCAAACTGCCCGTCGGTGTGACCACTGTCGGCAGCGATGCCTTCCTCGAGTGCGGCACGCTGTCGCATGTGGAACTGTCGGTAGCACTGAAGAAACTGGGTGGCGAGGCCTTCGCCAAGTGTCCGTCGCTGCGTGAGGTAGTCCTCAACAGTCCGGCACCGCCATCCATCACCCGCACGACATTCAAGGATGTCGTCAGCTGCACCTTCTGGATTCCCAAGGGCTGTCAGCCGCTCTACGCTGCCAACAAGGAGTGGACCAAGGTCTATGTTATCAAGGAGAAGGAGTAAAGGAGAGAAGGAGTAAGGAGAGAAGTAGATATGACATTATATCCGAAAATGATTATGGACGCGCTGGCAACGGTGACGTATGCCGGCACGAAGAAAAACCTCGTGGAGAGCGGGATGGTGGCCGATACGCCTGCCGTCAGCGCACCTGCTGCCGAGGGTGAACCGTGGAAGGTGAAGGTGGTGCTGGAGTTTCCGCGCGATACCGACCCCTTCCTGAAGTCCACCGTCAAGGCCACCGAGGCTGCGATTAAGTACCACTGCGGAAAGGACATCGACGTCGAGATCGTCACCGAGTTCAAGAGTGCGCCGCGGCCCGAGGTGGGTCAGATGCTCCCCGGGGTGAAGAACATCATCGCCGTCAGCAGCGGCAAGGGTGGCGTCGGCAAGTCTACCGTCTCGGCCAACCTCGCCATTGCCCTGGCCCGTCTGGGTTATCGCGTCGGACTGCTCGACACCGATATCTTCGGACCCTCGATGCCTAAGATGTTCGACGTGGAGGACGAGCGACCCTACGCCGTGAAGAAGGACGGCCGCGACCTGATCTGTCCCATCGAGAAATACGGGGTGAAGCTGTTGTCGATAGGTTTCTTCGTCTCGCCCACCACGGCCACGCTCTGGCGCGGCGGTATGGCCACGAGTGCGCTGAAACAACTCATCGCCGATGCCGACTGGGGCGAGCTCGACTATTTTATCCTCGACACGCCGCCGGGTACCTCCGACATACACCTTACTTTATTACAGACGCTGCCCATCACGGGAGCGGTCATCGTGTCGACGCCGCAACAGGTGGCACTGGCCGACGCGCGCAAGGGTATCGACATGTACCGCAACGAGAAGGTGAACGTGCCCATCCTCGGACTGATCGAGAACATGGCGTGGTTCACGCCCGCCGAACTGCCCGAGAACAAGTACTACATCTTCGGTAAGGAAGGCTGCAAGCAGCTGGCTGAGGAGATGAACGTGCCGTTGCTGGCGCAGATCCCGCTCGTGCAGAGCATCTGCGACAACGGTGATGCCGGCACGCCCGCCGCCCTCTCGAGCGACACCGCCACCGGACTCAGCTTCATCAATCTGGCGCAGGCCGTAGTCACCGTGGTCAACCGCCGCAACCGCGAACAGCCACAGACCAAGATCGTCGGAATGAAATAGTCTTAGAGACAGAAACCTATCGCTGGGGCCAGGCCCGAGTGATAGGTACATCATAAAGCCCCGCCAATTTGATTGACGGGGCTTTTCCGTGTTAATCCGTGTGGATCTGTGGCTAGAAGGGGCCGTAGCCCATACAACTCGTGGTTGTAATCGCCGTGACGAACGCCGTGAGCGCAGCTACTATCATCTTCACCGCAATCTCAATTATCCGGTTCTTCTTCATAGGCAAACCTTATTATGCATTATGCATTATCAATTATGCATTGTTATTATGCATTATGCATTATTAATTATGCATTAATTTTGGTCTCCCTCCTCGCCATCGCTGCCTGAGTTGATCACCAGCGTAGAGGCCTGTGCCGGCATCTGGAACGTACCAACATACTCACCGTCGTTCTCAGTCAGCGAGACATTCGAACCGTTCAGCGTAGCCGTCGGAATCTGTCCCTCGGCTGGAGTCACTGCGATGTAGACATTCGCACCGCTCTCCAGGCTGTCACCACTGTTGATGGTCTCTTCGCTGTCGTTCTTTACGGTCGAAGTACCGCTACCTGACTTCGTGATGGTCAGTGCGAAGCTGGTTGCCTGATTCTGGTCGCCGCTCTGTGAGCCGCCATTGCCACTCTGCGATCCGCCGTTCCCTGAGTTCGTGGATCCATTTCCCGTGGTGCCGTCCTCCTCCTTCGGCAGGAGGCTGTCCACGTTGATGAACTCGGCCTGCTTCAGGAACTGTCGGCTCGAGATGTTCTGCTCCTGCTCCTGCTCAGGCAGGAAGCGGATGTGCAGACCCTTCACGTCCTTCAGGATGTTAAACTTGTCCTTGCTCACAGCGCCGCCCTTGACGCACTCCAGCGTGGTGTAGAACGTACCCAGGCCCTCGATCTTCACCTTCTTCGAGTTCAGCAGCATCTCCAGCAGACAGCTGCGGAACTTCTCCATCACGCCGTACACGACGTCGGGGGTGTAAATCGAGCCGTGCTCCGCGATGTGATTCGACAGCTTACGGGTGTTCATACTCTCCAGATACTTTACTCGGCCGTACCACTTGCCGTAAGCAGCATTGTGCTCGTTCTGGTTCTGGTACACTTCATAGATAATCTTCGCCATACTAATAAATGTTTTTCATGGTATTAGACTTTGTTTCGGCCAGCTACATCGGGTGACCGACTCCCGCTTGTTTCAGATCTGATTTCTGATGCAAAATTACTAAAAATATCAATGCAAAACAATACTTTCCCCCAATTATTTTCGAAAAATTTGAAATTTCTCTCGAGCTCTGCTCGCTTGGCTCGTCCAAGAACATTTCGCCTATTCTTGCGCGCGAGGAGCGTAAATAATTCAATCTCCCTCGATAAATATTTCAATCCATGAGATTCCAGTATTCGCGCATTTTAGGGGGTGTTCCCATCACGCAGTTACGCAGTTACGCAGTTACGCAGTTTCATTTGCCGTCAGCGCAGTTTCATTTCTAATGGATATCTATATTATATTATATATATAATATATTATATATATAATATAAAATATTTCTTTCTTCCCAAAGTCACAGCCCAGTTACACCTTATGCAACTGCGTAACTGCGTAACTATGTAACTGCGTCAATGTTTGACAATTATCTCGATGATTTCTGGGTCAAAGAGGGCTGCTCTTAGCATTGACAACTCGTCCATGTCGAGTTGCAAGGCAGATAAGTGGTGGATGGCACTGCGAACAAGATGCCAGCGATATGACTTGATGGCTTCAGGACTTCTGCCGTTTTCGATGAAATCTGTAAAGTCGGGGACTTCAGGCCAGTTCTTTATGCTGCCGTCGCAATTGACGCGAATGTCCAGATAGTCACCCCATCCTTCATCAAAGGGTGGAACCAACTTGCAAGGCACAAAACCGTGTATCTGCCACAGCGGTTGTTTGTCGCTGTCAAGCAGTGTGTATGTCCCATAGTGTTTCACCTTGCCCCATATCCTCCAATAGCCGTTCTTTGTTTTCCAATCAGTAACTCTGCGTTCTTTCAAGTCTATCACCAGATTGAGTAGGAAGTTCTTTCTGTCAAGCATGGGGATTGTGTAGTTGTCTTTCTTCTCCAACATTCCATCTTCTGAGTTGCTGAACTCCAAGAGATTGTACTCTTCACGCGAGTCATAAGGTAGTGAGATACTGAGGAAGCATGTCTCCCTTTGCAGTCTTTCCAATGTCATTTTCTTTATTTTCTTTGCCATGATGTTTTCTGTTTAAAGTTTCATGAGAATTCAACATCCCACCATATGGAACCGTCTTCTGCGACTTCCTGTGGAGGAGCAAACGTGTCCCTATATTTTTCTTCTGGATACATTTCGTAATAGTCCTCAATCGTCATCAGGTCCAGAGACTCGCGTACCATTTTTTCAAAATCAACAATTGTGATGGTTTCTCCATATTCATCCATCAATCTCCATT
>JAEEGK010008603.1_pt1 | contig 24037 bp, 14 predicted proteins | sample 8958771 | NCBI WGS metagenome assembly JAEEGK01 (sample SAMN16246547, study PRJNA631951) | gut metagenome | biome: gut microbiome; feature: rumen; material: SC-attached | host: Bos | place: Iran: Karaj | collected 2018-10
TATCTTTGCAGCGTCAAAACGGAAGTACCCAAGCTGTACGAAAGCTCGCCCTTCGACCGCGCCTGTACGAAACCCTTCCCCGATGATTTGCAATAGTCGGGTGACTGCACGATTTCTCGCATTGTGGTAGTCTTTTACTACTGGCTAGGGATGCTGCACGAAAATCACAGAACACTTCATCCGTTCTCGTGGCTACCTTTGGTGGTCACGAGTTTTTTTGTTAAGAAAAGAAGAAAAAAATAATATTCATTCTCGCATAAAATTCGTAATTATAAGTGTCAAATTCTTTCTTTTGACAAACAAATAAGTAAAAAATACTAAATTTCCTGCTCCTCCTTTTGAAATATGACTTTTTTTCTATATATTTGTACCGAATTATGGGCGGATTTTGGTGTGACCTTAATTCTATAAAGCTAACTTTAGCGAAGCTGTGGCAGTCCACAACAAAACACGGCCTATTCAAATTATTATATTTCTTCTTTTCTAGAAAAAAGCTAATCGATGAAAGCTACTTCACATAATCACTGCTTAAGCAAATGTCAATCTGCGCCTTTGCATGATTTAAAATCTCCATGAGTCTCAGATAACAAGATGCTTATGTTTTTCAATGTGGAAGCCCAGTGCGATTTCCATTTGTAACTCATAACTCATTTCTCTGGTGGTAAGAGTACTTCATGAGTAAAAAAGTATACAGTATCTTGTACCTCCAATGTGGGAATAAGTCTAATTCTAATTTTTTTTATGACTACATGGTAGATAGCCATAATTCGTTAGAATGACCTAAAAATAAGCAATTTAGGAAAGTGTGTCGGTTTACTCGACAGTAATATTTTGTTTCTATGAGCAATAATAAAACTATCCAAAATAAAACACTAGATGAGTTAGTTTATGATATTGATAATCCACGCATCCCTCTGTCTATTAGACATGAGGCACGGAGTGTCGTGTTAGAATGGATGATCAATAAAGAGAATGTGATAGACCTTATGTATTCTATTGGTGAGAAGGGTTTCTTCCCTGGGGAACCATTGTTGGTTATTCAGCGACCGGAAGATGGCAAATATGTTACTGTCGAAGGAAATCGACGTTACACAGCAACATATCTCCTTCAGAACCCAGATCAGGCTCCGGTTCGAAAAAGCACAATTAGCGAAGTGGCTAAAACTGCTAAACATCGCCCCACTAAACTACCTGTTTTGGTTTTCAACTCTCGAGAAGAGATAATTGATTATCTCGGATATCGACATATAACTGGAGTTGAGCCATGGGATGCCCTTTCCAAAGCCCGTTATTTGAAGGTATTATATGACCGCCTTGGAGGCGACATGCGCCCTTTAGACAAATATCGTGCCTTGGCTCGTCAGATAGGCAGTCAATCATCATATGTACGACAAATACTTATTGGCGGTCTTCTTGTTGAAGAAATAGAGAAAGAGAGTTACTTCAATATTCGTGACCTAAACGACCAAACTTTTGAATTTGGTTCGTTTTATACTGCCATAGTCAAGCCTAATATTGGCAAGTATATAGGTATTGATTTAGATTCCGAAAATCCATTGAAAGACCTTAATAAAGAACATCTTTGCGATTTGGTGAAATGGATGTTTGAGAAGAATAGCGAGAATCAAACTCGCATAGGGGAGTCACGTAATCTGGCTCGTCTGAATAAAATATTAGACCCTAAATACAGTCAAGCTCTTCAAGTATTTAAGTCGGGGTTAACCTTATCTGCTGCAGCTGATTTAACCGATGAGGCTGATGAGATAGTAAGTAAGAAAATCAATGAGTCTTTGCAAGCAATCAAGCTTGCATGGGAATACTTCCCCCAAATCAAAGAGTATAATACAATCGACAAGGATCAGGTAAAAGAAATAAATAGGACTGCTGCTGCTTTTTATAAGGCATTAGAAGCTAAGTTGTTATCAGACACTGGACTGGAAAATATAGAATAAAGATGAAAGACATTATCAGTAAGGCTAAATTAGTAAAATCGCCAGAGATGTCTTCTTCCATTAGTATATGGACAGATTATTGCGAGTTGCAGTGTCTTGCAGATGAGCATCATCAGATAGACCGTGACCAGTTTAGCAGTATCGTAATCAAATCGGAGGATTTTGCTAAGGTGAGTGAAGGTGCCCAAAAGAACCGTAAGGAGAGACTATCCACATTAATTCAGGATGTTTATACACATGTGTCATTGCGCGAGCAAATGTTAGCAGATGCTTATCCATTTGTGGTAAATGACGATGACCAGTTATGCATGAAAGAAAGGGCACTAACTGGACGGGGAAAAATGTATATATTTCTACTTTGTGCATCGAATTTAGAATATATGCAATCCATCCATGAATTGACGAGTGATTTTGAAGTGATGTGTTTAATGTATATGCGCCAGCTCTTTCCTTCTATGATATTCAAGCTTTTTGGTAGTAGCAATAACAATACTAAGCTTCAAGCAGAAGATGTAATCAATGATGTCAAGTTAAGTGATCGCATAACCAGTCTTTCGGAGTTTATCGCCGTTTCTTTGGATCGAGAAAGTGTTAACAAGATCGACAGCCGGAACCACGGTGATGGAGGATTGGATCTTGTCGGTATTCGACAAATGGGAGATGAACGGAAATCGATTCCTATCATATTTGGTCAGTGTGCTTGCAGTAAAGACCAATGGTCAGCCAAGCAACAGTCTATAAGTGATCAAAAATGGAAGAGATATCTTCGCACCTGGGAAACATCGATTCAGACTTATATTTTCATACCAATTTGGAATATGAATAGTGAGAAACTGTTTGAAGACGATTTATATCTTTGTCACTGTGTGTTGGTAGACCGTCAGCGCCTTCTTCATCTTGCAAATGATGGTTTTTTACAGTATTTGACGTCAGTATAAACCGTTTTATGTATGAGACTATTATCATTTTTTAGTGGGTGTGGTGGGTTAGACCTTGGTTTCAGGAAGTCTGGTTTCCAAATAGTTTGGGGCAATGACAACGCACATTCTGTAAAAGAAACATACCAATACAATTTTCCAGAAACTGAGTTTTGCGAAACAAATATTAATGAAATTAAAATAGAAGACCTTCCTGATGACATTGTAGGTGTTATCGGCGGTCCCCCTTGTCAAAGTTGGAGTAATGCAGGAAAAGGAGGAGGGTTTAATGACCCTCGTGGAAAGGTCTTTCTCACTTTCATAAACATTTTGAAGGAGAAATCTCCACTATTTTTCGTGGCAGAGAATGTCAAAGGATTATTAGCTGCTCGTAACAAGGAGTCTTTTCAACGAATTAGAGATTCGTTTGAAGAAGCAGGATATGATGTCAGTGTAGAATGCCTAAACGCTAATGACTATGATGTGCCACAAAGTCGAGAGCGTGTCATCTTTGTCGGGTTTAGGAAAGATCTCCATGTTAGTTATAGGTTCCCTGAGCCAGTCCAGAAAAAGCCGGTCGTAAGGGATGCTATAAGAGATCTTCAGTCCACTGCTGTAGCAATGGGGAAAGGACCGGTTATTAATGCCCATGAATACTGGGAAGGTGGGTATTCATATATTTACATGTCCCGAAACCGAGTATTGGATTGGAGTCGTCCCGGTTTTACTATTCAGGCCTCCGGGAGGCAGACTTCTATACATCCTCAGGCACCTAAGATGGTTAAGGTTGGGAAGGATCATTTTGAGTTTGTAAAGGATTCATTGCCATTGTATAGACGTTTAACAGCTCGTGAGTGTGCCCGTTTACAAACATTTCCTGATAATTTTATATTCAAATATCAAAAGTTGAATGATGTGTATAAGATGATTGGGAATGCGGTGCCCGTAAATTTGGCTTATCATCTTGGTTTGTCAATAAAAGAAGTGTTAGATAATCTCAACAAATAAGGTTTTATTGCTGTCCGAATTTTAATCGGACAGCAATAATTGTAAAATATATATATTTTTTTTGGATATTTTCATAATAATGTATATCTTTGCACCAATAAATACGCATCACTAACTTAAAAATCTAATAATATGGGAATGTTAATGAATCGATTTAATATGCTTACACAACTACGTAAGGATATTAAGAACCATGAAGATCATGGATTGAATTACAATAGGTTCGTCTTAAGTGCTATTATCGTACATGACTGTAACGATAAGAATCTAACTGATTGTATCAGTAGAAATTTTGTTCGATGGGCAGAAATGACTGGAGAATATTTTTTGTTTATCACGTTTGTCCATCCTTCTAATGATTGGAAACAAAGCAGGTATTGTCATGATGCTTATTGGATTGATAATGAATCACTAATGGTAGACAATAACTGTACAGAAGAAGAGGAGGAACGAACAATTCCTTTGTTGCGTGATTTTTTTGGACTTTCACAAGAAGGTTCTTATCTGATTATTACAGAGAATATTAGTTCAAAGGATTTTCAGATTGTTCCGATAACTACTAATACCATTGAAAATCAATTACAACTATTAACTGAATACTGTAATGTTGAAGCATCAGGAAAAGAACATACACCAGCTGAATATAAAAATTTACTTAACAGTCTCAAGGCAGATGCATGTCATATTAATATGTCTATTTTGGATATATTAATCGATTTCACATCTATTACCTCGAAAATTATAAATTATAAGGAAAAAACAAATCAATTAAAACATGCAGATGGCGTAATAGATAGACTTAGAAACGAATTAAAAAAATACAATGGTCCTTGCCTTGAAGATCAATTATTCCATTTATTTGAGGCTATGATCATAGTATTTACTAAATTCCAAAAGAATGATATTTCACTTCTTAATCCTTCTTTTCGCAATTCAACATATTCGACTTCTATATCTGAACAATATTTGGATGATTATAGTAAGAAGTTATATAAATCTTATAGTTTGCTCTCATCCTTTTTCAAATATAAAGCAGAGGACATAGATTATTCTGGACTGACTATCTATTTGGGTAAAATTGTAGAAAACGAACTAAATGTATCTATTTGCCAGATGCTAAGATGTTCTATGGGAATTATCATGCCCGAATATTTCAATAAATACTGCGAGATTAAAGATGATGTTAACGTACGTGTAGGAAATCAGAATGTTAAATTAAATGAAGCTATTAGCGAAGGGTCTACAAAACTAAAAGCCATTCCTATGGGGCCACTTTTGTTTGCTTATAAAACAATGTATTGCCACCCTGAAAGAATTTCACCTAGGCCACAAACAGATAAAATAGAGGAACTAGATTCAACAATGCTAGATTTTTTAAATGATTATCGTTCTAAATATCGCAACGCAGCAGCTCATATCGATTCAAATAGTGATGTAACTTACCAAGGTGCAAAAGTAGCTTTTAAACAGTTTCTAGATGAATTCATAGAAAAACTATATAATATTAGAATAAAATTATCTACTCCGAAAGAGGCATAGGTTTTCGTCGCAAAGATAAAGCCTCACCTCGACATCACAAATATTATAAAACTTATTTTTCTGCGATAGCGATTTTCGGCATGGAAGAATGATTAACCCAAAGGGTGACGGATGTGGAGAGATTGGCAGAGGAAAGCTCGCTTTCAGATGTCAAGATCACCATATACGTCAGAGCTTCATTTTTGCTCTTCATTCTTCCATGCCTATTTTTCGTCTTTTTTGAATATCATTTTTCGCCTTTTTTGAACAAAAGAATCAAATCTGCAAAGATACAACTTTTCTCCCATCCCCGCAACGAACAATAGTGCAGGAGGAACATTTTACCACGAAAAAACACTCATTTTCGGCAATTTTTTTCCGGTTTCTGCTCATTTTATATCCAATTTAGCAAATAATTGTATAAACAAAGTTTATAATTCGGAAATTTTTCTTATATTTGCGCCCAAGTTAACTCTCTATTTCCATACTATGGCAGCTACGCGCTTTTACTATCATGACACAATTGACCAGTTCCTTCAGCGTGAAGAGAACTGGATAATTGGTGAACTCACAAAGGCAAGTGTGCATGATATCAATGACGAAACAACAGATGCATGGCTGGAAGAGATATATGTCTTGCGAGAAGTTCTTGCGCCATATAAAGGTAGAGGAAGTGTATTTTTCGAATACAATATCCCTCGAATGGGCCGGAGGGCAGACGTTATTTTGCTTATTGATGGAATTGTTTTTGTCCTGGAATTTAAGGCTGGAAGCAAAGAATTTATAAGAGAGGGTTATCTGCAGGTTTGGGACTATGCAATTGATCTAAAAAATTTCCAAGAAGGTAGCCTAAATCGTAGTTTGATTCCTATCCTTGTTTGCACTAAAGCAAAAGATAAAGATTGCACTTTCAAACTTGAACAACGAGAATCTAATCCCGATAATGTCTATAATCCTTTAAAATCCAACAGCAAGAGGCTTGGAGAATGTATAGAACATGTTTTATCGGAATTGCAAGATGAAGAAAGAATAATTGATTTGATTTTCAATAGTTCTCCATCAGATGATTTGACATGGGCAAAGAGCGGTTATTCTCCTACACCCACAATCATTGAAGCAGCAACAGCACTCTACAACAATCATTCTGTCGAAGAGATTACAAAACATGGAGGTGATATTGACAAAACAGCTGAAGCAATAGACAAAATCATTTGCTATTGCGAGACTAATCATAAGAAAGCCATAATCTTTGTTACTGGAGTTCCAGGCGCTGGAAAAACTCTCATCGGACTTAATACTGCTATCCAAGAATTTGAGAAGGGCAGAAAGGCTGTTTATTTGTCGGGCAATTTCCCACTTGTAGAAGTCTTGCAGGAAGCCCTTGCACGTGACTATTTGAAAAGGGCTAAAGAAAATAATGAGAAGGTTACAAAGCCCGAGGCTAAAAGTAAAGTAAAGGCTTTTATTCAGATGATACATCATTATCGAGATCTTTATCTTGAAGGAACTAAAGTATCAAGAGGTAAAATAGTCCAGATTAAAGGATATTTCCAGAGCCATACTGATAAAGCCTACATTCCAGCGGAAAATGTGGCTATTTTTGATGAAGCCCAAAGAGCTTGGACCAAGGAACAGTTGGCAAAGTTTATGAAAGACAAAAAGAAGATACGTAACTTCCCTTATAGCGAACCTGAATATCTCATATCTTGCATGGATAGACAACCTGAGTGGGGTGTCGTCATTTGTCTTGTTGGAGGAGGTCAGGAAATCAATAAGGGTGAAGCTGGCATGATAGAATGGATTAATTCCTTGAATAAGTCTTTCAGACATTGGGATGTTTACATGTCAGATAAACTTACGGAGGAAGAGTATGCAAATGGAAAAGCATTAAAACTCATAAAAGGAAAAGAACGTTTGCATGTCGAGCATGATTTGCACTTGAGCGTATCAATGCGTAGTTTTAGAGCTGAAAAAGTTAGTACGTTTGTTCATTATCTACTTGGACTCCGTCCTAAAAAAGCAGCAGAGACTTTTAAGGAATTAGATCGATATCCGATTGTTTTAACCAGATCATTAGATAAGGCTAAGAAATGGCTTAAAGATAATGCAAGGGCTTCCGAGAGGTATGGAATTTTGGCAAGCAGCAAAGCAGAAAGGTTAAAAGCCATTTCTATTAATGTGCGCTATCAACCAAATTTTGTTCATTGGTTCTTAGATGACGATACTGATATACGTAGTTCCAATTGCCTCGAAGATACTTTGACTGAGTTTAAAGTGCAAGGGTTGGAAATAGATTGGGCCTGTGTTGTGTGGGATGCAGATATGCGTCTTGATGAAAAACACAGCAAATGGGACCATTATACTTTAAGAAGTGGGGCCAAATGGAACCATATACAAAAAATGGTTGACAAATCATACCAAATTAATGCTTACCGTGTACTCCTCACTCGAGCACGTCAGGGTATGATAATTGTTGTGCCTGATGGAGATAAAGGCTTCCCTCCAGACGAAACACGCAAGCCTGAATTCTACGACAATACTTACAAATATCTCAAGGGTATTGGGATACCAGAAATATAAATAGATTCAACATAATGACAAAGCAATATAAATACAAGTTTATTGACCTCTTTGCTGGACTTGGTGGTTTTCACTTTGCCCTTCAGGAGTTAGGGTGTGAATGTGTGTTTGCATCAGAAATAAAAGAAGACTTGCGAAATTTATATCGAATTAATTTCCCCGGTACAACTATAGAAGGTGATATAACCAAAATAAAACCAGAAGATATACCTGCTCACGATATACTATGTGCTGGGTTTCCTTGCCAACCATTTAGCCAAGCTGGTAAACGACAAGGATTCTATGATGAAAAAGACAGGGGTAACCTTTTTTACATTATTTGTGATATACTAAGATATCACCATCCTCAATATGTGATTCTTGAAAATGTGTCTAATCTTAAGGGGCACGATGGAGGTAATACATGGAATACTATAAAGCAATTGCTTGAAGACATCGGCTACGATGTCGCTGAACCTGCTATCCTTTCCCCTCATCAATGGGGTATACCTCAACATCGACGTAGAATATATATAGTATGTCGATATAAGGAATATGGCGACCTTAATGGTTTTTCTTTTCCTTCGGTTTCTCATAATCGCAAATGTGATATCAAGGGAATCATTGATGAAACTGATTTGGATTATATAAAACTGAAACAAGAAACACGTGATCAACTTAATCTGTGGCAAGAGTTTATAGATTTAACTATAGCACACAACCAAAAGATACCTCGTTTCCCAATTTGGGCAATGGAATTTGGAGCTGATTATGAATACAAGAAAAAGGCTCCAGCATTCCAAACTCTTGAAGAACTTCGAGGCAAACGCGGTCACCTCGGTCGATTGATTGATGGGGATAATAAAGCTGATTGTATAGGTTTACTCCCTATTTATTCACAAACTGCTAAAAATGAGGTGTTCCCCAAATGGAAAATAAGATATATAGAACAAAACCGCAACTTTTATAAAATAAATAAAACTTGGTTAGATTTATGGATGGCTAAAATTATTAAACTGGATAATAGTCATTTGAAATTTGAATGGAACTGTGGTGACAATGCTGCACCGACATTAGATGATAAGATTATTCAGTTTAGGGCTTCTGGAATACGTGTTAAACTCCCTACTTTTTCTCCAGCACTAAATCTCGTTGGTACACAAATTCCAATATTTCCATGGATTCATTTGCCAAAGGCTTCCTTGCAACCAGGAGAACCTGACCGAGGTCGTTACATGACGCGCAAAGAAGCAGCGAAATTACAAGGCATGAAAGAACTGAAATTTGGTGACGAACAATACGCTCTTTCTATACCACGTTCTTTTGAGGCTCTAGGCAATGCAGTAAATGTAACGATTGTAAAACACATAGCAAAAAACCTTTTAAATTCTAAATAATATGCCAACAGTTAGTATTGAGATTACACCTGATGTTTTTGACAGGTTCTCGGAGTTAACTTTTAAACCGTCCCAAGCGATAGCTGAGTTTATTGACAATGCTATACAATCATATCTTGACCATAAGGATAATAATATGTTCTTTAAGCCTGGATATAAACTTGTTGTAGATGTTTTTATCGAATGGGGGGAAACTAAAAATAATAAGACCTATGCCAAATCAATTACCATTAAAGACAATGCAGCAGGCATCTCTAAGTCCAGATATGATTGTGCTTTTGAAACAGGTCATAAACCCGAATTCAATGAGGGTCTTAATGAATATGGAATGGGTATGAAAGTTGCAGCTTTCTGGCTGAGCAAAAGATGGACTATTACTTCAAAGAATTTTGCTGAACCCATAGAACGAACTCTCGTCCAAGATGTTGTAGAGATAATATCAAAAAAATTACGCAGTCTTGAATATACCGAGAATAGCGTCAGCAACAATTCCTCTTATACGATTGTACGCCTTGAAAACTTATATTCAAAGAATAACTTTACAAAGGCAAAGCTAAACGATATTAAAAAAGAGTTAGCCAGTATTTATCGTACATTCCTTCGTAGAGGAGAAATACAAATAAATATAAATGATGAAGCACTTGTTTTCGAAGATCTTCAAATGTTGAGAGCCCCATATTTTGCTGATCCAAATGGCAAACCGATTGAATGGAAAACTTATATTAACAAAGCTGTTTTTGGTAAAGAAATAAAAGGTTATATTGGCATTTTAAAAGAAATGTCCGAAAACAAAAGTGGTTTGGTGATCATCAGAAGAGGGCGTGTTATAGTGGGAGAATCGAGGGATCATTTATATCATCCTAATACGCTTTTTGGGAAAGCTCAAAATAGTCACTTGTATAAGCGTCTTTATGGTGAAATAGAAATAAAAGGTTTTAGTGCTTCATTCAATAAAAATGGTTTTTCAGATGTTGACGAGCTAGAAGAAATGCTTACAATGCTAAAGCCGTATTTATTTATAGAAGGTTTTAGCATTTTAAAGCAGGCTTCAGAACTTCGAATAAAAACAACGACCCCGGCTATTTATACAGTAACTTGGGTGCATAATAACGGTGAATCAGACATTGTTCAGTCCTATCAGTCTGGATCCAATATAATAATGCCCAACAATCCGACAAAGTCTAACCATATATTTGTTGGATGGGCACCCAACCCCACAACGGTAGTAACATCCAATGTGACATATATAGCGCAATGGAAAAATATCAATATTAATGAACCTGAGTATCTTATCCGTTGGATATTTGGGAATGGATCTCCAGAATTGTGCGCAAAATACAAAAAAGGTGAAGAGATAACTATCCCATCAGATCCAATTAAGGAAGGCTTTACATTTATAAAATGGGAACCTACACCAACTAAAAAAGCTTTGATGAATGTTAGTTATGTAGCTCAATGGAAAAGGATTTTAACTCCAATCCCAACCAGCGATATTATTGCGACTAAGGAGTTTGTTTTTAATGGAGAGAATATATGTATGAATCTGATAAAAGATTCTGTCCAAAAAACATTGATGGTCCTTGATATGACTAAATATCAGAGTCAAAAAATTGTTGAATGCAAACTAACCATTTCATTACTCCCCGTGGTCGACAAAACTCTGAGTAATTCAGACGTTAAAAATTTATTATTGTCCATCGCAATCGCTTTCTTTGAAGCACAAATGAATGACGAGGATACTTGCGAAGGTCTTATCAAATATATAAAGTAGTAATATGTCAGAGCAAGTCATTATAAAAGGTAATATGGACTTTGGTTCGGAAGATACCAATCCATTACAGAATGTTGTATGTGGTTCTCATATACAAGAATTCATCGAATACCAGAAGAAGGAAGCAGGAATCGATGCAGAAGGAGCATTGAATCTTCGTAACTCAACTTGCGATATACTAAACTATTGCAATCCTCATGATGCTACATCAAACGTCCCTACAACACATCTTGTTGTGGGTTATGTTCAAAGTGGCAAAACCATGTCATTTACTTCCCTGATAGAACTTGCTTTAGACAACCATTATAAGATTGTAATCGTTTTTGCTGGTATCACATCAAATCTTCTCTCTCAAACGGACGATAGGCTTGGTGAAGACTTGGTTTGTGGTAATGATAAGAATTATAAGTATTTTAAGATACATAAAAATCCTAATTCGGATAAGGTTTCAGAAATATTAAGGACTTTGAAACTAAAGGATTCTATAGTTGTAATTAATGTCCTAAAACACCCAACAAGAATTAGTAATGTAGCCAAGGTATTTGCTGATCCGCTTATCCAATCGGCTTTAAAGAATGAGACGGCCTTGATTATTGATGATGAAGCAGATCAAGCATCTTTGAATAACTTTGGAAGAGTAAATTCCAAAAAAGATGATGGACAAGATTATCAAATGTCGAGTACATATGAATCCATTTTAGAATTAAGAAATCTTCTTCCAGGAAATTCATATGTGCAATATACCGCTACGCCACAAGCTAATATTCTAATTAATACTACAGATATGTTATCGCCAAAGACACATACTTTGCTGACTCCTGGAAGGGGCTATTGTGGAGGCAAATTGTTTTTTGGTGTCGGTGAAGAAGGAAAACGATTTGGAAATAGCTTAATAAAAGAAATTCCATCGGAAGAAGTCTTTAATGCTAAAGAAAATCCACTTGATTCCATCCCGGGTTCGCTAAAATATGCTTTGATGCTTCATGCTTGGGCTGTTGTTATCAATACTCGTTATTATGATAATGTTTCACAATTATCAATGATGGTACATACAGATGTCTCATTGCAGTGGAATTCAATTTTTTATAACTGGATTAATGAAACTCTTAAAGAATGGAGCGATATATTCGATAGCACAGGATTTGGCATAAAAAAATATAAACTTGAGAATGATTTGAAAGAAGCCTTTTCTGAGGCTACTCGATTATATGACGACCAAAATTTATCGTATGAATCATTGAAAGATTATGTTCCAGAAGTTCTAAATGATACAAAGGTCTATTTAACTACAGGTGACACAAATGACATGGAAGAATTGGATTGGAAACAATACACTTCAAACATTCTCGTTGGTGCGCAAATGTTGAATCGAGGTTTTACAGTAAAAAACCTTACAACAACATATATGCCAAGATATACTACTGGAATAACAAATGCTGATACAATAGAACAGAGGTGCCGTTTTTTCGGTTATAAAGAAAAGTATATACGATCATGTAGGGTATTCCTTCCTAAAATATCTATAGATAACTATACTCATTATATCGAAAGTGAAGAAGAATTGCGCTCTATTATGGCTACTACGAAGTCTTTGCAAGAATGTGGTCGCAAGATATTATCTTATCCTAAACTCAACCCAACTCGTAAGAATGTGCTACCCGTAAGTGTTGTTACATCAAAACTGACGGGAATGAAGGACTTCTCGCCTTATAACAATCAGCAAATGATGTCATATAATTTACATATCATAGATGCACTTATTGATATGAATAAAGAGGGTATAAAGCCATTTAGCCGTTTCCAGTATAACTATTCTGATTATGATGCCATAGGTTATCGTAGACATAGGTCATTTAGAATTCCAATCGGATTAGCTGTTGGATTTTTAGGAAGACTTCAATTCGGTAATTCTTCTGATATAATGTTGAGAGGTGCAACCGTGCGATACCTAACATATTTGAATGAAAGTGGCTCTATCAAAGATATAGAAGTAGTCATAATGTCAGAGGGTAAATACAAATCTCGTACTTTAGACGTCAATACCAAGTCATTGACTTCAAACCTGTTTAATGGCCCTAGTGCATCAGGTGAAGGCACATATTATCTTGGGGATAAAGCTATGTATGCCAATGACACTATAACTATTCAACTACATCATCTTTCCTTTGAAAATCTTCAAGGTCTAAAAACTGGGTCAATCGCCATATATTATCCTTCTAATTTATCTGTAGAATATACAAATAATTGCTAATTATTATGGAGAAAGAAAAAATTATAGAGGCCTTTAGCTATCCTAGTAAGTTCGTTGATGGAGAAAAATATAATGTTCTCTCTATAGAGAGAATGAAACATAAAGTGGGAATGTCTTCAGAAGGCTATCCCAAGGTATTTGTCGTTACTAAAAGGTCAAAAACAGCGATTCATAACCTAAATGCAGAACTCATAACTGCAGAATATAATATACAATGTTCGCTTGTAGATGATAATGGGGAAGAAACAAATACGATCTTTTCCATCATAACACTGAGAAGTACAGATGAATACCTTAGAAAGATTTTTTTAGATGTATTCATAATGATGCTTTATTCTTTGCCAGAGGTTCCAACAGATTTGGACTTGGCATTGAAGATAGAAGGTTTATTATCTATTTTCGCTGCTCTTAAACGCAAACCTTTACATAAGATTCAGGGTTTGTGGGCAGAACTTTTGGTTATTGAAAGAAGTAAAAAACCTGCCATTATTGCAACCGCATGGCACAACTCTCCAGAAGCGAAGTATGATTTCGTGAAAGGAAAAGAAAAAATTGAGGTTAAAAGTACATCATCAGAAGAAAGGAAGCATAGGTTTTCTTTAGATCAACTTAACCCTTCTCCTTCCTCTAAATTATTAATTGCTTCTGTAATCGTTAGAGAGTCTGCACAGGACGAGAACGGTCTCTCAATAAATGACCTATATGATAAGTTATGTAGTCGTATTAGTAATATTGATATAAGGATGCATATCTATACGGTCATATTAAATACATTAGGAGAGGAATATGAAAAGGCTAGCTCTTTGTATTTTGATTATGTTTCTGGAAAAGATTCCTTGTTATATTTTGAATCTGAGGATGTCCCAAAGATTGATAAAAGTTTAATTTCTATATTTGTCACAGGTGTAAAGTTTGATTCTAATCTTAGTTATATCGATGATGTAGTAAAAAAAGGGATAAAATTTGATAGTGAATCTTTATTCGAATCAATATAATGAATAAAATGGATCGCAGGGACATATTTAATCTGTTCGTCAAGTCATTTGATGAGCAAGACTTTCGTGTGATATCTGGTTTGAATCCATGTATAATTATTTATAAAGAACAAAGATACAATGTATATATTAAAAACTTGACACCCGCTCAGTTATCAAATAATAATCCGGATGTTTGGAGGTGCCAGTTGCCCAAAAGACCCATTTTTTCGGTTTTTAAGAATTCTGAAGATTTGTTCTTGCTATTAGGCTATGATGCAGCCAATGATGTATATGCGACATGGAATCCTTATTGGGCAAAGCAACGATTGAATGTGGGTGAAAGTGTTTCAATGTACTCTAGATATAGTATTCAAGAAAAAGCATCGAGGTTTAACGAAATAATAAAATATGACCTTAATCATAATGGTTCTGTGATAGTGTTTCCACGTCTATTGTTACCATTATTTTTGGATAATATTAGTGATTATTTCTCAGAAGTGACCCAATATATTGCGGTTGGTTCTAGTTTAAGGAAAAATAAAACAAAGGAATCTGATATGAATAAAGCAGAAGAGTTATTTCAGTATTTTAGTAATCCAAATAGAATCGATGATTTTATTAAATTTCTTAAGGATACTTATCTTTCTGAGAAAACACAAAAATCGTATGCGAGATATATTGAGTTCGTATTGGAAAGAGACTTCTTTAATAAGTATAAATACATCTTTCTTAAATATGGCAACATTTTAGACTATAAAACAGCTGTTGAAGAATTTTGTTCAACAGATGAAATTGCATACATAGACAGACAAGGGAAAGGTGGCTGGCATGGAGCTATTAAAGCTGCAATGAAATATTATTATATGGCTTTATTTAGTTCGCAAGTTAAACGAGAAGAAGATAAATCAGAAGAAGATAAACCAGATGAAGTTGATTCTGAAGAAGAACTAACATTAGATGATCTTTTTGATTTGCCAGAAGAAGTAGCTGACGATTATGATGCCCGTAAGGAGTCAAACGATATTGAAAAGCCAAATATAACTACACCAGATTTATTAGAAAAGTTACTGCCTTTAATGTGCCAAGAGGAGCCTAATGAATTGGAGGCTCTTCAAATAATTGATAAACACTTTGGTGATACTTATAAAGATAGCATGAAGTTTTTAGATTGGGTTAACCTCTTAAGATCTATCAATTGGGCTAATTATTCTGACAAACCAGCAAATACAAACCATCAGATAGTTGAAGATTCAAAAGAATCAAAACAAACCATTTTAAAGGTAAGACTGTCTGATGGAACGGAAATATATAAAAATAGGTCAATCGATACCTATGTGGAAACAATTGAACATCTGTTCCCGGATTTGATTTTAGAAACAGGTATAACATTGAGAAGGGCTCCATTAGTTAGCAAAGAACGCTTTAATGACAGACAAATAAAACTAAAAGATGGTTATTATTTGAGCGTCTGCTCTCATACCAAGGATTTGGCAGAGGTATTACAAAAAGTTGCAGAGGCTTTAGGTGAGCATATTGAAATTGAGATAGTAAGTAAGAAAACCATTGTAGACAAAAAAATAGAAGCCTCCATTACACCTGACACCTCAAAAAATGAGATCGAGACAATGCCTCGGTCGGGTCTTCGCCATTTCTTTATAAAAAAGGGGAATGGATCCTTCGGAGAAGGTGTTTATGATAAGAAAAGTAATATGTTTACCCTTCTTGCAGGTAGTAAAATATATGCATCTTACTTCGGTAGCTTTAATCATAAAAACATATACGATGAACTTACAAAATTTTATTGTAAGTACGAAGAACCATTTTACATTTTAATGAAGGACTATTCTTTTTCTTCGCCTAGCACGGCTGCATCTATTATTCTTGGTCGCTCATCTAATGGTTGGCAAGTCTGGAAAGATGAATTTGGTAATTCATTAGATGACATATATAGATAATAAATTGAGTTTAAAAGAAATTCGAGCTATAGTTATTTTGAATAAGACAATATGAATAATTTGACATTATCAATTACCACCATTGGTGATCTGTTGTTAGAAAATAGAATCACAAAAAAGAAAGATGGTAAGCCTATAGATAACGTGAGGCTTACTATCCCCGTATATCAGCGGCCTTATAAGTGGACAGCACGAAATGCTATACAATTATTGGATGATATTATCGAAGCAAAGAGTAATGACAAAGAAGTTTATCGTGTGGGTACACTCATCTTGCATAAAAGCTATGATTCTAAAGGTCAAGAGATATATAATATAGTTGACGGTCAACAACGAACTATTACTTTTTCATTATTGCTTCATGCATTGTATGAACTGGAAAGTCCAGAAGAAAGGCGAGAAATTGGTTTCTTAAATCAGCAAGTGTTCGATAACCGTTTTAGTCGTCACAATATACCTAATAACCTAAATGCATTCAGACGTAGGACATGCAAGAAATCCGATGGAGATGAGAGCATAGATTTCAAAAGAGACATGCAACGTCTGCGCGGGTTTATAGAGAAACAGTGTGAACTTATTGTTGTTATTACAGATGATGTTTCTGAAGCCTTTCAATTCTTCGATTCTCAGAATGCGAGAGGGAAAGCCTTGTATCCTCATGATTTGCTAAAAGCATACCATCTGCGTGAAATGGCAGATATCGATGATGCCAAAACAGAGCAAATCGTTAAGGAATGGGAAAAAATTCCACAGAAAGATTTAGCTAATTTTTTTGGCAATTATTTATATCGTGTCAAGGAATGGATGAACGGGAATTGGGCATATAAACTCAGTGAGCAAAACATCTATAAGTTCAAGGGAATTACGAAAACGGCTAGAACACCTTATGCTCAATTTTACAAGAGTGCCTTCTCCTATGCAGAGCTGATTAATTCTTCTGCTATGCCTTTCGTGTCAGGAACAAGAGAGGTAAATGCCTTTCAGTTGAATACTCCTATAATTGCAGGTAAGCCATTCTTTGATTATACAAGGCATTACTACGAAATTTTGAAGGATATACAGGATAATAGTCAGTATGAAGGATTCTATATTAAGGGTGATACGATAGTCAAGACGCTCGACAAATTTTATGCTAAAGGTGTTGGCAACAGAATCACGCGATTGCTGTTTGATACTGCATTACTATTATATGTTGATCGTTTTTGTCCTGCCACATATCCGACAAAAGTCGATACCGAACTGTTTGAACAGTTCGTTACTTTTGCTTTCATTTGGGCATACTCTCTTCGAGCCCAATACTCACATTTAGGTTGGCAGTCAGCCCAAAACTATGTACTTGAAAGAAGTGACAAGATTAATTCTCTCAACATCTATAAGATCATTACAGATTCAGATTCTCCGGTTTCATTGCTGAGTATCATGGCTGATAAGTTAGGGCCATTGTCATACGGTGATATATTTGATAAAGTAAATCAAGATATTAATGAAGGGACTGTGGATGAAATTGAAGACGATATATTTAAGAACTATCTGCATTTTTTTGAAGTGAACAATTTTTTAACTAAATAAATATGGAAAAGACTTTGCCGCTTGAAGAGCGTTCTATATATCAGATTTATCTGGAAAGCCAGGAAACCAAAACTTATATGATTCCTGTATATCAGCGTAATTATGCTTGGGAAGAAGACGAGATTACGGCCTTAATTAAGGATGTTTATGATTCTTCTCAAAAGAAACCATTAGCTCCATATTATATTGGAACATTAGTAACCTATAAGCGTGGGGATAGTGTGTATGAAGTAATTGATGGCCAGCAAAGACTGACGACAATCTATATTATCTTAAAGGCACTGGGCATCAAGGATATTAGAAACAAACTTACTTATGGCGCTCGTAAAGTCTCTGCTTCTACGATTCAAAAGTTGGATAATTATCCAGACTTGGGTGATGAGGTGGATAGCGGTATCCAAAATGGTTATAAGTTTGCCGTAAAAGCAATTGATGCTATTGTAGAAAAATCAAATATTAAAGAATTTGAGCAATATCTCCTTGAATACGTGCATATTATCCACTACAGTGTGCCTAAAGATGTTGACTTAAATCACTACTTTGAGGTAATGAATTCTCGTGGAGAACAGTTGGAGAAGCATGAAATCGTAAAGTCAATGCTCAGTCAGTATCTTCGGGATAAGACGGAGTTGGCAACATTCAGTCGTGTGTGGGAGGCTTGCAATGAAATGAATGTTTATATACAACAGGTTTTCCCAAATCAGGAGGTGTTTGGATATAATCTTAATAAGTTCGTTATTGATAGTTTTGATGAAATACCTGCCCAGGATGAATCAGAAGGAAAGTCCACAATAAAGAAACTTATGGAGAAGCCTATCGGTAAAATGGAAGATGCTTCAACTACTGAGCAAAGCGACAAATTTCAGCCAATCATTGACTTCCCTAATTTTCTTTTGATTGTTTTGAAGATCATGAGGATGGAATATTTGGACTTTGATCCTAAATCATTCATTCTTGATGACAAGGAGTTACTCAATGAATTTTCAAAAGCATTGAGCAACGAAAAACACAAAGCGGCATTTGCAAAAGATTTTGCTTTCTACCTCTTAAAAGCAAAGTTCTATCTTGATAACTATATTGTTCATCATTCATTGGATGATAGGGAATTATCTGGTGATAATCCCTGGAAATTACAGTACTATTTTCTTGAAAATAAGAAAAAGAAATACCCAAAGAATCTCTCGAGTTCAAAGGATCCTGTCATTCAAGATGAACTTGTTCATTTGCTCTCTATGTTTGAGGTGTCATTCACACCCAAGCAGCGCAAGAACTACTTATTTTACTGTCTGATGTATCTCTTCGACAATAATGAACCAGGCGCAAAAGACTATTTGAAATTCCTGCAAAGTCTTGCTAACAAGTATTTCTTCGATGTATATTTGAATGCCAAATACCTTAACGAAAGGAAACAACCATTGCCAAATGCTTTTGACGAAGTTCTTTTGGCTGATGGAGAATTGAACGTTGAAGAGATTGGAGAAGTTGATATAAACTATAGAGAACTGTTTGAGGAAAAGATATATATACAAGGAAAATCCGATATTCCATTATTTGTATTCAATTATACAGACTATATCCTTTGGAGAAAGTATGCGTATGACCTGCGTGGTAATAAGACCAAGAAGGGGTCGAGAGAACGCACTAAGTTCTTTGACGAACTTGGATGCAGCGACTTTGATCTTGAACCATTCAATAGTTTTTATTTTTCGCGTACAAGAAAGTCCCTTGAGCACTATTATCCCCAAGCTAAAGCAGGCGAAGGCAAAAAACTAAGCGCTGATGATATAAATTGTTTCGGAAACTTCGCGATGATTGGTGCTGAAGCCAATAGTTCTGGTTCAAATTGGGACCCAAGAACTAAACTCGAACATTATATAGATTCAAAAGCAGACCAAGTGAGCGTTGCGTCTTTAAAATTCAGGATTATGATGCAGATATGTCAAGATAATCGTAAAGCGATGCTCAATGGTGAATTGATTAGAGATGTCGGCATGGAATGGAATGCAGATGATATCCAAGAACATCAGGATAAAATGCTTGATATAATTATTCCTTGAAATGCTAGATTGCCAGGAGCTGGAGAAGGGGCCTAATATCCTTCAATCATCCTCCTCGTCATCTCCGTGATGAATATCCTGTGATCTTCTGCAGAATAAAGATTGATGCCCAATAGAACAGCAAGCTCATCTACCTCATCATCTGAGAGTAGGTGAGTTTCTGTTTTCTGGTCTTTCCGTTTGCAGATAATCATCAATGACCCTAAATCATCTTCCGTCAGTTCTTTGAACCTACATTCCCGATAGGGCACAAGACCCCTGATCACAGATTTCGCCTTCCAATCTTTTGCATCGGTTATATCTCGACGTATTATCCAATGATAGAACGACATCTTCGCTTCTACTATCGCCTTCGCCACCATCCAGACATTTCTGGTAAAACCGTTCCCTTCCATCTTTTTTCCGCAAAGGTACACAAAATTCCCTCTCCCTCCAAATCCCTTAACTCTTTCCAGGAATTGCCAGGAATTTTTAACAGATTCCTGAATGTAAATTACCAAAATTACTTTTATCATTATTATTTTTCTCATTTCTTCCCTATCAAACCCAAAAGAGTAAGAAAAACGGCAAAATATTTGGAGATTCCATCGAAATCCTTTATCTTTGTGCCCAAATACATAATGATTTACTCAAGATACTATGATACCTGACAACATCATCAAAGAGCTTAATCAAGCGTTTCTTGATTTTACTAACCATTCCGATACTTTGTCAAAGAATATCGGTGACTCTATTAGTAATATAGACGTAAAAATAAGGGAAATAATAACAAAAAGAATTCCCCAAATATTGCGTGCAGTTTTTGATGAAGCACATTACAAAATAAAAGGGTCTATAGGCCAAGGTAGGCAAACTGCATCACCATGGGTAGCTATAATGGATAAAGATATAACTACTTCGACACAAGAAGGAGTATATATTGTGTTCTTGGTTGAAAAGAATTTTAAAGGTGTATATATAACTTTAGGTCAAGGAACAACTAAAGCTACAGATGATGATATAATCAATTTGAGAGAAAAAGTTCGTTCAAGTTTGAAGTTGGATAGCCATTTTCTTCAGATAAATAGTGATAAAGTAGATGTTGCAGATGCTCGATATCTGAAGAGCTTGATTTATTCTTATCCTTGGGATCTTGGTACAATTGAAAACAAATCAGAGATACTTGAGGAGTACAAAAAAGCATATAAAAAATATAAAGGGACATTCTACAATAATGGTATTCCAGATCCGAGTGATAATGATGATCCATATCAGATACTGATTGAAAATTTCAAGAAAATCCACGCTCAGAATCCTTTCAATGGTTTTGAAGAACTATATAAATGGAAACTGATTAGCTTGTGCCAAGGTAAGTCGAACATCGAGATCGCTGGGATTATATCCAAGAATCATAGGAATTTGCTATATAGTTTAGATGCATCTTCTCTAAACAGAACAATTCTGGCTTCAGAAGATAGTAAAAACAAGTTTAGCATTATTCTTGATCAATTGTTTGATGAGAGTGCAGACCTTGGGGCGCGACTGGTACAGTTCAGGAAATCTGTAAAAGAGAGCTGGCCAGAAGAAAAGAACCTGCCTAATGGCAATCGTTCAGCATCAGTATTCCTTGCCTGCAAATACCCTCAGAAATACACTTTTTGCATAAAGCATAGAGTCTTCTTGCCTTTGTGCAAGTATCTGGGCGAAACAGAAGACCCAGGGCCAAACTTCTATCCCAAGTTTATGAATCTTATTCAGCCATTGGTTGAAAAGATTTCAGCAGATCAAGAGCTGAAGGATATGATAGAAGAATCGACAAAAGGGAATCTGCAATCAGATCCTCTGACAGCTCAGACAATAATTTATACTACTCTGTTCCATGATACTATCAATGTGGATGAGGCAGAAGACGACTCAGATGCTAGCAATATGATACCGCCTAAATTTGAACCAACCCAGAAGATATTCTTCGGCACTCCAGGAGGAGGAAAGTCATATCGTGTGAAGAAATTTATTGAAGAAGAAAGGGGAGCCAAAGACAGGTATTTCAGAGTTACTTTCCATCCCGATACGGATTATGCTTCATTCGTTGGCTCGTATAAGCCAATTATGAAGGGTAATGAGATCACTTATGAATATGTGCCTCAAGTATTCACAAGGGCATATATTGCTGCATGGAATGACCAAGAGCATGAATACTTCATCGATATAGAGGAAATCAATCGAGGTAACTGCGCTCAGATATTTGGCGATTTGTTCCAGCTTCTGGATAGGAAATCAGATACCGGGCTTTCTGAATACCCAGTCAAAGCTGATGCTGACTTGTGCAATTATTTGACGAATGCCGTTGATGAAGATGGTAATCCAATCTTGAAAAATAAAGACGGTATCGAAAAGAATGAATTGCGTCTCCCAGCAAACCTTAGTATCGTAGCTACGATGAATACCAGCGATCAGAGCCTTTTCCCCATGGATAGTGCCTTCAAACGTCGTTGGGACTGGGAGTATGTGCCCAGCACTTTCAAGGAGGAAGACAACTACAATATTACCATTGGGAATAAGACATACAAGTGGCACAAGTTCCTGAAAGAGGTAAATGATAAAATCAAGGATGTTACCGACTCGGAAGATAAGCAGATGGGTGCCTATTTCATCAAGAGGAACGTCGATGAAGAGGCTTTCAAATCGAAAGTCATGTATTACCTTTGGAGCGAGATCTGCAAGGAGGAGTACAAGACACAAAACAACTTCTTCCGCTACAAGGTAAAGGATAATGACCAAATTATAGAAAAGGAGTTTACCTTCAACGAATTGTATCCAGATGGTGCAAAGCTTCTGATTGGGTTCATGAAGTATCTGAAGGTTAAGCCCGTTGAGCAAGCAGAAGAGGACGAAGAAGAAGATTCAGAAGACGAATAAATGAAGATTCTATTCGAAGGATACCAGTATAGTGTAGATGTGCTTCAAAAGTATATCAGCAGCCATTTCTACACAGTTAACCGCGCCGGAACAATGGGCGTGGTCAACTTCGTCGGCTATTTCTTCAATTATAATCCGCAATATCCTGAGAATACTGATGCTATTTTCATCCTTCCGAAAGTCTTTCTGAACAGCAAATCCGAACCTTTTGAATTTGCAGGAAAAAGGCCAGAAGACTTCTTGGACCTGAATGATGAAAACAATAAGATGCTCAAAGAGAATGGTGTTGCCGAAATGGTCTTTGAACTTTCGGTTTGGTTATACCAGGCAATAGCATTCTACCATCAAAGGATCCTTGATACCCAAAATCTTGAGAATAGTTCGATCCAAAATGTAGTGTCAAATAGGGGCGAAGACTCGGCAACCTATCTTGACACCGTTCTGCAGCTGCGCAAATTCTATAAGGATCATCGGAATCTTTTTACCTTTGTCAGTATCATCAACAGTTCGGGGCACAATAAGATTCATTGGGCCAAAACCATCAGCCACGAACAACCTATCATCAAGAACAACCGCCCTGCCTATGTGAATTTCAGGACAAAGGAAAGGGTGATCAATTTTGATGAAGAGATAATTGTGCTCTTCTATTCAGTTCTGGATTTTCTGAAGCATAGATTTCATTTCCAGGTCAATGTCAATATCCAATACCAGCTATTGTCGAACAAGCGCATCCAGGGAATGATAGAGAGCTGCCGAGGAACCCGATACCTTAAGAAGATTCGCAAGAAATACTTTACGGATGAATTTGTGGCCCTTTGGAAGCTGTTGTACGCCTTTTTCGAGAAAGCGGAACGTGTCGCCAGCAAACGCTACCATGAAGAAACCTTGCTGACAAAGGATTTCAATACCCTGTTCGAAGACATGGTTGATTATCTCATCAGTGACGATAACAACCCCAAAGAGCTGGTTGCTCAAAGAGATAACAAGCTGGTTGATCATCTCTACCATGAGGAATCTTTGGTGTATAATGAGCACATCTATTTCGTGGGTGATAGCAAGTATTACAAACAAGATCAAGGTCCGAGAGATGATTCTGAATCGGTCTATAAGCAATATACTTATGCCAAGAATATCATTCAGAGGAATATCAATGTCATCGAAGGTTTTGAGTATGGAGATAGCAAGCACTATTTCCATAATCGAGACGA
>JAEEGK010008604.1_pt1 | contig 24035 bp, 22 predicted proteins | sample 8958771 | NCBI WGS metagenome assembly JAEEGK01 (sample SAMN16246547, study PRJNA631951) | gut metagenome | biome: gut microbiome; feature: rumen; material: SC-attached | host: Bos | place: Iran: Karaj | collected 2018-10
CATCACGATAATGAACATACATTGCGGCGAAATTCTTCTCCGGCGAATAATCGTATGTGAAGACACCTTTGTCGTTACGCATCTCGAACAGCTTCGTGCCACGATCATAGCGGATGACACCTTTTGTGCCGATCAAATCATAGGTGAACAGATTCACCGGTTGCTGGCATGTATGGCAGTACGAATAACTGATCTCCACCATCGTATGGACGCCATTGGCATGATCCATATGCAGATACATGTGATCGGGAGCCTCATATTCGTCCACCCACGCTCCCGCTTCCGACCATGCGACGACTTCGCTCCCCGTCCAGAAACGCGCCAAATCAATCTGATGCACGCCGCAATCCACCATCGGGCCGCCTTCCAGCATGCGGCCTTTGCGGCGTTCATTCTCCACCCACTTGCCGTTTTCATCAAACGCACCTTTGCCGTGGCAGTTCCAGATGTATATCAGCCGCAACGACTTCAGTTCGCCAATCGCCCCATCGCGAATCAGTTCGCGGATTTTCAACGCCACAGGGCTGAACCGATAATCAAATCCTGTGAACAACATGACATTCGCCTTGTTGGCCATGTCGATGATTTCACGGCATTCATCTTCGCTCATGCCCAACGGCTTTTCGCAGAGGATGGGCATCCCGTATTTACAGGCGGAACGAATGTTCGCCAAATGGCACGGTGCGGGTGATGTGATACTGACGGCATCGATGCCACTTTCGAAAAACGCCTTCTCATCCGTGAAGCCCAAAGCGATGTCATGCTTCTCCTGCATCTGCCGCAACCGCTCCGGATTCGGATCGAAAACAGCGTGCAACGACAGCCCCTCCGTCGATTTCAACACAGGAATATGCCCATAGTCCGCCACGGTCCCGCAGCCCATCAATCCGATCTTTTTCATGAATCTTCCTTTTGTTTTTACCAGCAGCCTTCGCTTTTTCATCATGGGAATCCCATGTTCTTCTGACGACCACTGTTCCGTTGACAACATGTAAAATCACTTTTTAGTTTACCATGCCAAACCGTAAAAACAAACTCCCGCCTAACTGAAATCTCCTCTTGACGACTTCCAAAGTCCCATGCCATCGCCCCAAATAGACAAAAAGAAAGGCACTTGAGCAAACACCCAAGTGCCAGAATGGTCGGAACGGAGAGATTCGAACTCTCGACCTTTTGACCCCCAGTCAAACGCGCTAAACCAGGCTGCGCTACGTTCCGATTGATTTTATGACATGCCTCCTTTCAGAAGCAACACCATTAAATTACATGGGAAAATGGATTTTGCAAATGCAGGCAGTTGATTTTTTTCGTAACGGGCAAAAACGTCCCCAAGCAGAAGCCAGTGAGGGCTAAAACATATGAACTTTCGAACTTTTGTCCCCCAGTCAAATGGTCGATCTGTTCCCCCAACAGGCCTCTTTATCACACAATTCATGCAGAAAATGTGATTTTTTACACGAAATCCACACGAAATTGGTGATTTTCGCCCCAAATTCCTCAGCCCCGTTCTTCATTCATTTTTATTTGCAATGCATTTGATATTGAATTATTTTATACTACATTATGAGCTGTTATAACCACAAGGAGATTCGAAAATGGCAACTCTTACTCAAAACAAAAATTTCACCATTCGTCTGGATGGTAAAGTCAAAGAAGAAGCAGAACGCCTCTTTGCCGACCTCGGGATGACACTTTCAGGCGCTGTGAATATCTTCCTTCATCAGGCACTAATCGTACGCGGGCTTCCGTTCGAGGTGAAACAAGAACGTCCAAACAAGACCACCCTTGCTGCAATGGAAGAAGCTATTCGCATTGCCAATGATCCTAATACCAAGCGGTTCTCAACGGTCGATGAACTGATGGAGGATTTGGAGAAATGAGCTACGAGATTGTCCTCACCTCTCAATTCCGCAAGGACTACAAATTGATGAGAAAACGCGGCAAGGACAAACAGAAGCTCGAAGAAGTTCTCCGCATACTTGCTGATGGAGGACAGCTTCCACCTGAAAAGCGCGACCATGCACTATCAGGTGATTATGCGGGATTCCGTGAATGCCATATCGAGCCTGACTGGCTTCTGATCTATTGCTATCTGCACAACCAACTTGTCCTTGTCTGTTCCCGTACAGGCACGCACAGCGATCTGTTCGGCTAGGCAATAATTCTGGATTACAACTCTTTCATATCCGTGAATCCAAATACTTCTTAATTTTTCGAAAGTAAAAATATTTCTACTTTCGAATTTTTATTTTACTGGATCACAAATACATATTTTTTGCGCTCTTGCCACATTTCCTTTACTACAATATTATAAAGAGTGATGAAATCAGCTAGACATAGTTGCTTCAATCATTCCAGCAGCGCATGGTGTTCCGCCATGGTTGCACGCAATTGAGTGGAATCAAGCTCCTTCGGCGAGCATTTCTTATCCTCACACAGTGCGGCGGCGAAACCTACCGCCTGACCAGTGATGAAACAGCCCGGAATGACACGAACAGAAGCAAAAACATATCGGTCACAACTGATGCAATGACCGATTTCATCCGCGAAGGAACATCGCGCAAGTTAATCCTCACATGCTAAATTAGTTCAATAGGTATTAAAGTTTTTCATGATTTATAACATCTAAAATCATTGATTAAAATGGGATAATCATATTATCATCAGTATAATATTTTTTAACAATATATGAAGCAACATGATCAAAATCACACCAAAGTGTTTTTTCATTATATCCAAATTTATCTAGTGAATGTAAAATCTCTTTCTTATTCTGTATTTGAAAAAGCACTTCATCAAATTTAAAATACTGAAATGATATACTATAATATTTATTATTCTTCCCATATGGCCCCATAATATCATTTACAAAAGGAAAGTGAGATTGGAAAAAGAAGCAACCATCTTGCTTCTGTCCCCTTTCAAACTCTATTACAGGCTTATATAAAAGATTGGGTAAATAACTTATGAATTCTTGATCATCACCCAAATTGTTCTTTTCTATATGTATATATTTTGAAATAACGTAAACATAATTAGCCACATCGATATCATATTGATTCTTTGCCTTGTCAATACTATAAAAAGATTTAGATAAAAAATTATAAAGACTCTTATGATTAATATTGCTCTTCCTCCAGTCAAATATTTTAAATAATTTAATAACATCTTCATATCCATATGCATAAAATTCCTCTGTTGTACATGAAATAATATGTTTAAGTTCTTGCCACAATTGTTGAAATGTACTTTGATGTTTATCTTTAAAATTCTGAATCAACGGTAAAATATCAAATAGACGTTCTTCACTACTCAAAAAGTAATAATCAATAAAATTTTGACCACCAGTTTTTTCTATGAGATCAGTAATATCAATATAAGCATTTGAAGTTAAAACATATCCCCAATCTTCAAAATAATGTTTATATAATTCTTGATATTCCTTCTCTTTAAAATGATGGGAAACGAATTCTTCAAACTTTTTCTTCTGTATGTTTTGTCTACCTATTTCTCGTGTATTTGGTTGACATGCAAAGAATAAAGCAACAAATGGTGATCTTGTCATATCAAGCAGGTTTGTTGGAATGCCATAATGTTGAGCAAATGCCAAAAATGATTTTCGCTCTTTTTCCGAAAGTTTATATGAGACTTCAGAATAAAAAAGTTTAATAAGTTGCTGATAATCAATTATTTTATCACTATTATCACCTTTCATTGTTCTAAATGCACTTGAATGATGTTGCTCATTTAATGCATTTTCACCACGATATAATGTGTTATCCTCTATTTTGCATATATAATCAACATATTCAGCTAATGTATTAATTGGAATGATTTTCACTTTATGCAACTCCTTTCTATATAGACAGATAATATGAATATTAGATAACCTATTTTTATATAAAACAGTGCTTTTAATTCTTGTTCGCTATTCTGACTTGCCCAACATATATCCATGAAATGCAAGATACAAGTATACCGGCTTTTTATCCTAGTAGCCGATGAAGCATAGCCTTGACATTGACAACTGAAACTGGAAGACGAAGTTCCCTGCCGTCTATCGGTTCATTGTCATAACGTGCCCAAAACTCATGCATATCCAATTGGATGGATTCGGGCATGACTGGACGAGCAGTAACAAATGGCGTGAGCCGCGCAATGTCGTTCTTGTGTTTGGTGACATCCCCAGATAAAATCTTTACGCCTCTAGCCCTGACATCTGAAAGGTTCATCCAAGCCTTCGCCTTCAAGCTCTTCCCTATAGCATTTTCCTCTACTATAATATTATGATGATATCAACCAAACATAGTTGCTTCAATCATTCTAACAACGCATGATGTTCCGCCATGGTTGCACGCAATTGAGTGGAATCAAGCTCCTTCGGAGAGCATTTCTTGTCCACACATAGCGCAGCGGCGAAGCCAGCCGCCTGACCCGTGATGAAACACCCCGGAATGACGCGGACGGAAGCAAAAACATATCGGTCGCAACTGATACAACGACCGCAAATCAAAAGATTTACGGTATAGCGCGGGATAAGCGAGCGGTATGGGATGCCATAGCTTTCGCCAACCTTGTAGCCTTCCCCACGGAAACAACGTTTATGCTCTTCGAGCATTTCGCGTGTCGGATGCGCAGGATGGATGTCGGCAGGGAAATTGTAGCGGCCGATTTCATCCGCGAAGGAACGTCGGGCAAGATAATCCTCTCGACAAAGCACATATTCGCCGAGAATACGACGCGTCTCGCGGATGCCCAGCATGGAACCGCTGGCCGCGATGCAGGCGTGTTCGAATCCCGCGATATGCTTTTGGTAGAACGCCTCGTATTCCACTAACTGTTGTCGTGCAGTAACAAGAGCCTGTGAAACGGACCGTTCATCCATCACATCGACGTCGAAAACGTGTCCGATATTAGCGCCAGCGAGTTGCGGCGTCAGTCTCGTCATGCCCGTATGATGCCAGTCCGGTGTGCTCAACTCCCCAGACGCGAAGGCCGCCGATAGTTTTTCCAACATGTTTTCGTCGTTGTGGCTGAATGCACCGCCTGCGCGATACGCCTCCCAGTCGAATCCCGTCCACAGGGAACACAACGTGGGCGGCATGGTCTCCCCTGCTTCACCGCCAACGACATATTCGCAACCGACCGCCACCGCTAGAGCGCCGTCGCCGCTCGCGTCGATGAACAGTCCCGCCTCCACAGCAAAGTTTCCAGAAATCGACTGGAAACAGGCGGAACGGATTTGTCCATTCTCGCAGTCCGCCGCAAAGAAATGACAGCCATACAGGACGTCGACTCCCGCCTCGCCAAGCATGGCGTCGAAAACACGTTTGACATGCTCCGCCTCCAACGGTCCGCGTGTGCCAAGCCGTTGCAGAAAATCTTCTCCAAAGCCTTTCATCAGAATTCGATGACCGTCGGAATACGGCATCAGCACAGGAACCCGTGCCGCCGTGCTAAGCCCTCCAGGAAAGGTATTTGCATCAAGCAGAATGACCTTTTTACCCAATCGGGCCGCGCTCACCGCCGCCGCGACGCCAGACGGCCCCGCGCCAATCACACAGATCTCCGCGCGATATTTGACAGGAATTTCAAGTGATAAATGAATGGTAGAGGACATAGGAGGAATCATTGGAATGAATGGTAATGGCTAGTCGTTTGAGTCTTGTGTTTCATGTCTCATATCCAGCATTTGGGCAACGTATCTAGCCTGAAAGGCGATAGTTGCGGTAACCCCGCCCTTCAAGGCGGGGGAAGACTGTACGCAGTGCCATCCCGTCTGGAGGACGGAACTCGCCTGAAGGACGTGAACCATGAGATTCAAGACATGAAGTTTGTAACAGCCTTGCATGGTCAGAAGTTGTGGATCACAACTCTCAAGGCCAGAATAATATAATCATTGGTTGTATCACTGCAATCCAGCTATTCTCAGACAACACATATATTCGAGAATATGGTCATGCACAGATGCTGATTTTTATGCAAAAATCATTTTTCATGTTTACTTTTATAGCAGAGTTCGTTATATTACAATATGACAAACAAAATTGTAGGGCCATTTGAAGTCAGTAGTAAAAATCACGTTCAAAGGAGTAAAATCAACCATGATCAGAATTCTGGATTATACCCCCCAAGGGAAAGCCACTGTTGCTATAAGCAATACTCATGGAAATGACCCAAACTATGAAATCTGTGAGTTCTGTGGGCAAGAAGCCATAAAAATTCTCATGGGAAAATTGCAGATAAAAAATTCGGGAAGGCTTTATTTTGAACGTGAAGGTATTTCTTACCGCTTGTATGGAGGCCCTAGCAGGGCAAAGACAATACCTGGCAAATATTGTTTCCATGTGTATAAATATAGTGGGAAATAGGCAAGACCATGCTTCTTCAAAGAAGTTGACATCATGTAAAAAACAACAGAATACAATATGAACTAAGAGAACATCCGACAATCGCTTTTATGGAATAGTTTTTTGACATAGAAAGCTAATGAATATGAAGTTCTGACTAGCCTGAAAGACAAACCTTTCAGGTTAGTTTCATCTTCAAGATACAGTCTTGTCGAAAGTACGAAAAAGGGCTGTTGTTTATCTCTATTGCCAACCTCCTGATTTTCAACAGATAATATAGAACAAGAAACAGTAATCCCAAAATCTTTGACTTCTCAGCTATATTCTGTAGGATGCACAGAAGTTGCCAGGAGGGACATATCCACTATCTGAAACATCCTTCCCTTGTCCAATTCACTTCCGTGTCCAAGGGAATACAACCTCCTGCAAATCAATATCGTCGAACAGACATCCCTTGTCCCTGCCCGTGGGATCCTGAAAGCCAAGAACGCCGACGTAAACATTGATTGTGGCAATGTTATGTCCTTTGGGCACGGTGATATGGAACGTGGCTCGCTTCCATCCGTCGGCATCGTCCTCCGTGAAGGCGATGGAGCGCTGCCCCCACACGCCGGTATCCGGATTGTCACGGAAGAAATAACTGAGAACTGGCGTGGCGAAATGGCTCTCGTTCTTGCATCGCGCACGCAGGATGAACTGCCGGTCCGCCTTGATGTCCGAAATGGCCTGCGCAATGCCGCCGTTCGTGACATTGACGAGCCGCAGCCTGCCGTTGTCGTTGCTGAAAGTTCCTTTTGGCGTATCTTCCGCCTGCCATGTGGCCCAGGACTTGACGATGCCGTTTTTCTGATTCGCGCCCTCATCAGCAGGCTCCAGACCGCCGTTCTTCAGAAGATTCGTGCCACTGGCGTATTTGTCCATCCAGACGCGCATGTTCCGCCCCGCCTCGATGGCCTCCACGCAATGCGGCAGGAGATCCCCCCAGAATGGATAGTTTGATTTGAAGATGCCAGGCCAGAAATTGCCTTTTTCACACCAAAACCACACGTATTCATCCGAATAATCAAGGGCGTGGCCGACGTTGGTGGCGAGCAGTTGCGTCGGATTGTCGGATTTCGCAAACAGATCATATCGGCCAGGCTTGTCACGCTTCACATAGCTGTCCAGATAGAAGGAAACGCCCATGGATGTAATCTTCCAGAACTTCTCATGGTTGGTCTTGTCAATCCATGAGTCGGCAAAACGGTGGTATCGGCCCGTGATTTTGGCATAATCCTCCTCCGACGCGGCATGATACCCCGCCCCTTCGTTTCCGTCGACGATGGTCATCGTGTCGGACGCCCCGTCGTAGACGCCATTGAAAAAGGCGATCATCAGCCCTGTTTTGGAATTTTCAAGCAGTTCAGGATGTTCCGCCATGAGAGTCGATGTGCATTGCGACGTCCACATGAACGTGAACAGCGTGATATCCGGAAACTGCCGGTTGATTTCTTCAATCCACTCCTTGCCGCGGCGACGGACTTGTCGGGCGGTCTCCTCAAAGGAATGGCCGAGATTTGGGCGGTACATGAACGGAAGTTTCGTCAACGCATACGGTTCAATGTCGAGACAGATGCCTGCGAAGCCTGATTCCTTCGCGGCCCATGCCAACATGCCGAAATTGTTGAGCGTCCGCTTCCATGCGTCGTCATCGAACCAATCGCCGTTGAACGGCGACGAATTGAGAACAAAGAAATTGTGCTTCAGTCGAGTCGCCTGAAAACGGCGGAACATCGGGATCAGTTCGCCAAAGTCCTCCTTCGTAAGCAGATAGGGTGAACCGACGTGATGCAGCGGATGGTAGTCGAACGTTTTGCCGTCCCGCGTGAGTTTGATGACCGGATTGATTCCGATGCCGTCGAACGGACAGGTGGCATCCAGCTTCGCAAGATCTTCTCCGACAATCTGTTCGGGAGTCGACGGCGACACGAAGCCGAAATGGATGATTTTCTTCTGGCCCGACGGCACACGTCTGGAAAATGCGTCGTGCGAAAGGAGAAGGACGGCGAACGCCAATAGAAGGTATTGATGAAAATGCTTCATATCGAATCTCTTACCGAACTTGTGTTTTATTACGTCATGCATCCGCCACCCACTGGTTCGGACACGCGGGCTGTTCAAGAGGACGCATGGGCCATGATTCATCCATGACAGAACGGATATCGCTCTGTCGCTATACATTATATTATAGGCTAGATAATGTGCTTTGCAATTGGATTGATATCATGTTTTAGACAGGTGTGTGAATTTATCCGTTTTTGCATATCATCATCTCATAATAAAAATGTCTTCCCTCTATGTAACATATTCTATCTATCCCCTCAAATTACTAAAAATGGTGGTTAACTCTGAAAATGCTGATGACTAAAAATGCATAATACAACGTTTTTGTATATGTCAAGCAGATTTTGGTTTTTTACTTACATGTGATTTATCAACCTAAAAATCTTATGTTTTGACAGCAATGCATAGTCAGGAACTGGAATTGTTGAAATATGATGTTATTGTATTGTAAACTATAAGAATATAGTGCAAAAACAAGTAATTCATTTAAAGATTTCCAGTGTTCATTTTTATATATGTTTTTTGATTGATACGTTATCAATATAACTTATTAGGAACTTGATTAGATATGACTACACAAAAAATGAACAGCAATAGATGCATGTACAAATCAACTCTAAAAGAGTTTCTCTTGAATAAGACCAATGATACACTTGGAATAATCGTGTCATCATTTCATGGCAATGCACAGACTACAACTATTGATGCCTGGGTAGGAGAAATTAATCTATTAAAAGAATCATTGAAACGATGGATAAATGAGGATGCATATATTTTGTTTGAGTATGATATTCCACGATTAGGGAAACGTATTGATGTGGTATTACTTCTACGTGGAATAATTTTTTGTTTAGAATTTAAAGTAGGTCAAAAAGATGCAATTCAAGCAGATGTTGAACAAGTACTTGATTATGCTCTTGATTTAAAAAATTTCCATCTTTATAGTGAAGATAAACAAATTATACCAATACTTATACCCACAGAATATTCAGGAAAATGTAATGCATTTCAAACATCACCATATCATAATCAAATTTTTAATCCCTTGATTGTTGGTTCTTCAGATTTAACCAAAGTGATTCACAGTATAGCAGAAAATTATAATTATCCAATTAATCCTGAAACATGGGGAGAAAAATGGCTAATTAGCCCATATTCCCCGACGCCAACAATTATTGAAGCGGCACGTGCATTATATGAAAATCATTCTGTAGAAGATATCACACGCCATGAAGCGGATAAAGTTTCAACAGATACTACGATTGAATACATTCAGAAAGTTATTGAAGAAAGTAAACTGAAAGGGAAAAAGAGTATTTGTTTTGTAACCGGAGTTCCGGGAGCAGGAAAGACTCTTGTTGGCCTTGACGTTGCAGTAAAACAAAAATTTAAAGAAGGTGAAACCGCAAAAGAAAATCAAGCAGTGTATTTGTCAGGAAATGGTCCTCTCGTAGCTGTTTTATCAGAAGCTCTAGCCATTGATAATAAGAAAAAATGTGATCAGAAAGGTATTCCTAAAAAGCTTTCAGATGCTCGTCGCGAGGTTGAAAAATTTATACAGATTATTCACCGATATCGTGACAATATGTTGGCAAAGATAAAAAATCCTGTTGAAAATGGAAAACTTGAAATAGATCCATTAAAAGCCATCGAAAATGGTGTTGCTGGTTATGGAGAAGAGGAACATGTCGTAATCTTTGATGAGGCCCAGAGATCATGGACTCATAAAAGATTAGCTGAATATCTAAAACGTGGTGGCACCTATGGAAATAAACTAAAAGTTCCTAACTTCCCAGTTTCAGAAGCAGCATTCCTGATTTGGTCAGTAGATCAGCATACAGATTGGGCAGTGATTGTATGTTTAGTTGGCGGGGGACAAGAAATTAACACAGGAGAAGCCGGTATTTCCGAATGGATAAAAGCTCTGAATGACCATTACCCAACGTGGGAAATTCATATATCCAATAAATTAACTGAACCAGAATATGCAGAAGGAAAGGTTAATGATCTTCTAAAAAACAACATGAATGTAATTTTTTCAGAAAAATTACATTTATCTGTAAGTCTTCGCTCTTTTAGAGCAGAACGTTTGTCAGATTTTGTACATGCTTTGTTGTCCTTTGACTCATCAGCAAAACAGCTTTATGATAATGTAATAAATAATAAATATCCAATCTACTTAACACGAGACATAAACAAAGCAAGATTTTGGCTCCGAGAAAATGCACTAGGTACATCACAGACTGGAATTCTTGTTTCAAAAGTAGCTGCACGCTTTAAACCTCAGGCTGTAAATGTACTAGCGCAAGGTGATGAATATGCAGTGCATTGGTTTCTAGAAGACAAGAATGATGTCAGATCATCCAACTATCTTGAAGAAGCTGCAACGGAAATTCAAGTACAGGGACTTGAATTAGACTATGCGTGTATTCTCTGGGATGCGGATCTCCGTTATAAGGATAAGATGTGGGAATACTACAAATTCAATGGCCGAACAGCATGGATTCCAGAAAAGAATGAAGAATCTCAACAATATATGCTAAATGCATATCGTGTTCTTCTCACTCGAGCTAGACAAGGTATTGTTATATGTGTTCCAGAAGGTAATCATCGTATTAATCCAGAAGGATATCCAGAAGATCCTACTCGATTACCTGAATTCTATGACGGAACATATCAATATCTAAAAACATTAGGGCTTAAAGAATTATAATAAAAATTGATATTTCATAAAATGATACAAACAATGCCTCAAATAATGACAATGTCCAATTAAATCAATTTGAACTTATGATCACATATCAATGCTCTAATGCCCGAATTCAATATACAAGTTGAAGAACAACTCCAAGCATTGTTTCCCAACACGATATGCAAATCATAGACAAAACACTTAAATCGTAGGACATGGTAGAAATTATTCAGTGAAATCCTCTGCCAATATTTTATTAAGTCCTGTTTTTATATTACTCAGATTTAGTAATAATTGTGGTTCAAAAATATATGCAGGTATATTATCATAAATAGTACAGACGATATTTCGCACAAGACCTGTTTTGTCCACAAGTGCATTTTCTCTTCTTGCCCATTGCATTATATTAATCTTTGGTCCACTCTTAACTTCAAATACATAAAAGCGTTCTTGTATTTGCACAACAAGATCGAGCTCACTATAAAGATCAAATTCATCCTTGTTTTTAAATTTAACATTATTAAATACTTTATGACTTATTTTGTGGAGATTACAGAACGTATGTACTGTATTCATAATTATATGCCTAAATACAAGCTCCGCCCATTCAGAGCGGAAAAAACGACGTTTATGTTCATCCTCTGTAAGTAGCACCTTGATTCGGAACCCTTTTTCAATTGTCCACTTCACTACCAGTTGCTTTTCCGCCAAGTTTTCAAGAAACTGCTTTAGAAGTCCCAGTATATACTTCCGAACTATTGATAGATCCTTTCTAATAGGCACATCATAACAAATTGGTTGTTCATTATTATCAAGTGAATTAAGTCCAACTGCCATTTTACACAAAAATGGTACTAACACCTCTCTATTTTTGTAAATAGTTGGAGCAAAAGAATATTCATCAGGCGTTTCCTGAGTAATATCCATTTCATTTGCAATTTCATATCCTCTCTCATCTAACAATGTTTTAAAGTCTTTTAAAAGGTTTTTATTCGCCATAATGTTTCAATTCCTTTTATATTCATTAATTTTTCCCATTAATCAAAAGCAAACTGATTTACAGAAAAACCATGCATCAAACTCCCCAAAGCATCTTCAAAACATTCTATGATTGATGGATATTAATTTATCTCAAAAAAATTGAATTTCAAATTCACATGTAATCTATTGATTTACATGTACTTCGAATAGAATACACAACTGATTAACATTCAAAAATAGACATTATTTTATTCTTCTTGTACAATATTGATGACAGTCTATCCATAAGCCTCTCCACAAGACCATTCCATTTCCTTGACTGGAATATCCGATGAGGCAGGCTATCTTATCATACATTACGTGCAGAAAATGTGTTTTTTTTACACAAAAACTGCACGAACATGTGATTTCCATGGTTTAGAAGACAATTCTTGACAAACGGAAAAACTTGTCAAACAAGAAACCTTTCCTCCAGCAAGACACAAGATTGGTAAATTTGAACAAAAAGCATTTTCAGAATAACAACTACAACAAAATTCATGAGCGAGACCACAATGCATACAAAACAACCATCTAAAAAACTTCTCAACCTGTTGCTACCCTGCCTATTAATGGTCTGCCTTGCGTTCACAGGTTGCGTCCATTGCACGAATAACGGTTGGCGTGAATATAAAATATTTTGCGGCATGTCCTATAAAGACGGAGAAGTGACTGAAGCGGATTGGCGGCGGTTCTGCGACGAACATGTCACGACGGCGTTTCCCGACGGTTATACGTCCATGGAGGCGATCGGTTACTGGAAAAGCGGCGCCTCCACAACGGAACGAGAGAACTCACGCATATTGTTGATCGTCGCCCCAGCCGACGCCAAAGAGAAAGTGCTGTCCATCGCCAAGAAATATCGTGAGATATTCAATCAAGAGGCGGTTCTGGTCGTCACATCCGCAGGGGAAGCCATCTTCGTGGGGGATGGTCAATGAACGTCACCCTCTGCAACATGTGCATGATCGAAGATATGGCGACAGGCCGCGTGTTGGTGCAACATCGTCTGCCGAAACCGACGAATCCATGGTGCGGATTGACCTTTCCAGGCGGTCATGTCGAATTTGGCGAATCCATCACGGCATCGACCATCCGCGAAATCCGCGAAGAGACAGGGCTGACTGTTTCACATTTACGGATGTGCGGCGTGGTCGAATGGGAAGTTCCAGAAAAGCCGCAAAGCACTGTCTGGCAGAATAATATTCCAAAATCCAAATATATCGTCTTCATGTTCCGCACCAACACGTTCACGGGCGAATTGAAATCATCCGCCGAAGGACGGATGGAATGGATGACGTTGGACGAAATGCGCCACGGTGGCCTCGCGCCAAATATGGAAAAATACATCCGTGTCTTAGTGGACGATGATGTTCCCCAAGCCTACGGCATCAGCGGAAACGGCGGATTGAATATTATACAATAAAGGAAGCGGAAATGTCATTCAAAAATAAAATCGTTGTCATCACAGGCGGAGCCCATGGAATCGGAAAGTGCTGCGCGGAATGCTTTGAGCAAGAAGGGGCCATCGTCCATGTGATCGACACCAAGCAGAGGCCATGGTTTGTCGGTGACATCGCTGACAAAGCGACGCTTGAACGCTTTGCCGACGACGTTTTGGCGAAAAGCGGCCATGTCGATGTTCTCGTCAACAACGCCCCGCCGCTGTTCAAAGGCATCGACAACTGCACATACGACGAATTCATGCGCGCGCAAGCGGTCGGCGTGGCCGCGCCATTCTATCTTGCCAAATTGTTCAACAATCATTTTGGACCAGACGCGTCCATCATCAATATTTCGTCGTCACGCGACCGAATGAGCCAGCCGCAATCGGAAAGCTACACGGCCGCGAAAGGCGGGATTGCCGCACTTACGCATGCACTCGCCGCAAGCCTGTCTGGCCGTGTAAGAGTTAAATCCATCTCGCCTGGCTGGATCGACACGTCGTTCAAAACATATGAAGGGGTGGATGCCACACAGCATTTCGCGGGACGCGTCGGCAATCCGCTGGACATCGCCAACATGGTGCTCTTTCTCGCGTCGGACAAGGCTGGATTCATCACGGGTGAAAACATTTGCATCGACGGCGGGATGACTCGTAACATGATCTATACAGGCGATTTCGGCTGGAAACTGGAACCATGAAATACACGATAACACAATGTTTGGAAACCACAGAAGACACAGATTTTAACCACAACACACACAAAACAAACAAAAAGCCTCGCCGCCGTCTGCAAGCTTGCTAAAATGTTTGTATTTGCTTTAAGCTTTCAGCTTTAAGCCTTTAGCTTAGCGAATGAGCTTGGCTCCGGCGGCTGCGGCGGTTGTTGAAAAAACAGAAATTTTCTTCGAAGAGCCATCCTGTTTATAAAAGTTTTGAGAGAAAAGATTTCGCAAAAATTCTTCACGAAAACAAGTAAAAAACGTAATAAGAGGTATCTCAGATGCCAGACAATACCATCACCATACGCTATGCGACCAAACAAGACGCGCCATTCATCAAGGCGTGTATCCATGAACTCGCGGAATATGAACGCTCTGCGGAAAAAGATGAATCGACGGAAGAGTTGCTTCAGATGAATATCTTCGAAAAAGGTTTTGCGAAAGTTTTGATTGCCGAATACAATGGCGAAAAGGCTGGTTATGCCTTGTGGTTCAACAACTTCTCCACGTGGCTGGCGCGGCCGGGCATCTATCTTGAAGATTTGTATGTCCGTCCGCAGTTCCGTCACAAAGGCGTCGGGAAAGCGCTTCTCAAACGGCTGGCGGAAATCGCCGTGGAGAATGGTTGGGGACGGTTGGAATGGAGCTGTCTGAAATGGAACACGCCCAGTCTCGACTTCTATGAATCGCTGGGAGCCCGCCAGATGGATGAATGGGTCCAATTGCGCATGGATGATGAGCGGTTGAAACAATTTGGGACAAAAAAATAAAAAGTATTCCTATTATGACATAAGACTGAATATACCTATAGGAGTAAAAAATGACAACAAATAATGGTAGATCCAACCAAAGTTGGCGAAAGAATCCTGAATACCTTGAGTATTGCACTAGCGGAGAAGCTACAGCTGTTTATATTGTTCGCGATTTATGCAAACGTCAAATTAATACCCATCATAAATGGATTGACTGTATAGAACTTGACTGCTGGCAAGACAGAAACGACAATTGGAAATTCAAATTCATTGTCGTTGAATTATTTCCTAGAATAAATAATCCTGAATATACTGATGATGTGGATTACAACAGATATCTTACTTGGAAAACAGCACATGAAGATATCGCACAATACCGTGCGGCAGGTACACATGGGCCATTGTTCCGTGTTAGATGCTGGTTAATTGACAAAAATGCAGGAAAATTTACAACTGAACATGTATGGTATGATCTTATAGATAAGTGCTGGATCTGCGATGGGCGACTTGTCCATCCTGAAAATTCAGAAATACGCGAGAGGCATTATCCTCTGGAACCTGAATGGACTTACAGGATTGATGAAGCAATAGAAATTACCCAAAAACAAGCCCAGAAATATATAAAGAGATGTGGATATTAACGATTAAAAAATGTTTTTTAAGAATACATAACTTTCATAATTATACTAATTTTCTTCACATTTGAAGTAGTTATAAGAGATCCCACTCATGAAAACGTTTTTACTTTTGGCAAGTATGGTCATATGTTTCACAGGATGCAGGACGATGGAAAAGAAAGTCAATATAGATAATATGAAATTCGAACGGCTGTTCTCATGGGGGCCGCCCACGAATGAAGAAACCGCTGAAAAATATGCGCAGGCCGGTGTGACGGATATCATCGTCTATAGTGAAAAACAACTCGAACTGGCCACAACACACGGCATGAGAGGCTATTGGACATGCTTCACGCCAGACGGGCCCCATTGTCAGGTCATGAACGAACAGGAGACAAAACATTTCAATTACATCAACGGAAAAGATCTTGATTCGAAGATGCCCCGTGAAGAGCGAATGAAAATCACCAGCCTGCGCAAGGGGGAGAAAAACCACCGTTACGGAGGTGAAATGGTGACGGATATCGACACACTGAATGATGCGGAAATCAAATGCTTTATCAGCGACGACGATCTGGTTCTCACGAAGAAGAAACTAGATCGAATTTTGAACACAGCTCCTGCTGGCATAAGCGGAATATACATTGATTATGTCGGCTATATGAACCACAATGGATGCTACTGTGAAAACTGCCTTGCAAAATACAGGAAATATCTGTCAGAACGTAAATTAGAGGATACGACAAAGAACAAAAACGACTTCTATCTTGGGCAGTTGGTTGATTACTACAACAATGTCATCGACTATATCAAAAAACAACGTCCTGAATTCAAAGTTGTCATGCATGCCTATCCGGATTTCAAACCGTTGCCGTTGCTTGGCAACCGCATCAAGGCGGATTACTGCGGACAGACGGTCGCTTGGTATTTCCAATGGCCCAAGGAGAAGATACAGCGTTACACCAAATACGTGACGGAACACGCAAAAGATTTTTATCCCAACGTGGAAGGCATTCCTTTCCAGGGTGTTAACACCAATTCCAACATCAGTCTCGGCTATAAGACTCCCGCTGATGTGGAACGGGAGATCCGCCAGATTCTCGCCGCCGGCGGCAAAACATTGATGGTCTGCGACGGGCCAAGCATCATCGAGCCCGGCTATTTTGATGTCTTCAAAAAATACTGCGGGAAAGAATCATCATCAAAATGACACGGTCAAAAAGCGTTCCATAAATTAGTCGTGCCTTCTTGACTTGCCGTTACTGCAAGATGTACATTATGGTGATTGATTTTTGCCAGAGCCCAAACGGAGACCATTCATGAAAACAGTCATCATCATTCTCGCCATCTGCCTTGTGGCCGCGATCGCGCTGGCCGGATGTTGCATCTTCCGCAAACGCAACACGGAAGCCACGATCCCCATGACCGCGAAGCTTCCAGGCAAGGCCGTCATCATCTATTATTCGCAGTCGAAAGTCGGCAACACGGCCACCATCGCCCAATGGATCCAAAAGCATGTGGGCTGCGAAATGATCGCCATCGAACTGGACGAGCCCTATCCGGATGCGTATTTTGAAACGCTCAAGGCAGTTGGCAAGGAGCGCAAGGAGAAGACGGAAAGAGCCATCAAGCCAATCACCGTTCAGGAAGATTGCGATATTATCTTCCTCGGCGCACCCATCTGGTATGGCACCCACGCGCTTCCGATGGCGACGTTCCTCAAGTCGCATCCTTTTGCGGGAAAGACTCTTATCCCCTTCAGCACCCATGGCGGAGGCGGTGCGCCGCTCGTTGAACGCGACCTGAAGGCGGCCTGCCCGGAGGCGACCGTCCTCAAAGGCTTCACGGCGCGCGGCTCCAACCAGATCGAACGCCGTCTCAACATCGGCGTGACCTCCCATCATACGGAGGACGATGTCGTCGCATGGCTGAACAGCCTGTTTTAATCTTCACATCATATTATAAAGGAGTTACCAACATGAAAAAGAATCTTGGTGTCATTCAGGCCGTCTATCCGATGCCTGTTCTGATGATCGCCGCATACGACGCGAACGGAAAAGTCAATGTGATGAACGCCGCCTGGGGCATGATCTGCAATACGGACCGCATCGCCCTGTTCATAGACGAAGACCACAAAACCACGCAGAACATCCTGCAAAGCAAAGCGTTCACAGTCAGTCTCGCCGACCGCAAGCATATCGATGTGGCGGACTTCTTCGGCATCGCCACCGGCAACAAGATGACGGACAAATTCGAACGGACAGGATACACCGCCGTCAAAAGCGCGTTTGTGAACGCCCCGATCATCGACGAATTTCCCGTCGTCATGGAATGCGAGCTGGCGGAAGTCGTCAACACGGAGAGCTTCTACTGCATCGTCGGCAAAATCGTGAACACGGCCGCCGAAGAAAGCGTTCTGGACGAAAGCGGAAAAGTCGTTCCAGAGAAACTGGATGCGTTGACCTTCGACCAGTTCCGCCATGGCTATTACGCTTCGGGGGAAAAGGTCGGGCAAGCCTGGAAAGCCGGCGTCCCGCTCATGAAGAAAGGCGAATAAAACAAAAACGAATGGCGGTGGCATCGCCGCCTGATTTTCCACCACAGCCAAACACTCCACCATGAAACAAACCAACCAATCAACTGTTGTCTCCAGAAGAGATTTCACCGATTCCGTGTCGTCGCGTTCGCATGGTCGGCGACGGCTGCTGGCATTGTCGTTTCTCACCATCGCCCCTCTTCTGATGTGCGCATGCGCCAAGCAGGACAACACGGGGCAACCGGCCGTCAACGCAACTTCAACCACCCAAACGGAAAACACGATGAAAACAGAAAACAACACCATCCGCCTTGCCATCGGCGTGACGGACTACACGGCGACGCTTGCCGACACGGATGCGGCACGCCTTCTGGCGGAGCGGCTTCCCATGCGCCTCTCCATGACGGAACTCAATGGAAATGAGAAATATGCCAATCTGGACAAGCCGTTGCCAACCAAGACAGAAAAAGTCCGCCGCATCGAGGCGGGAGATGTCATGCTTTGGGGAGACAACTGCCTGGTCGTCTTCTACAAGTCGTTTGACACGCCCTACTCCTACACGCGGATCGGTCACATTTCCGATATAAATGGATTGGCGAAGTCGCTCGGCAACGGCAACGCGGAGGTCGTATTCCAGCGGAATGAAAACGTTGATTCAATGAACAAAGGAGAAACGGCAACGGCGGAATTCTACAACTACACGCTTTTGTCACAGACTGGCGAGACGGTGAAAATGGACCGTTTCAAAGGAAAGGTCGTTTTGGTTGTCAACACGGCCACGGCCTGCGGCTTCACGCCTCAATATGAGCCGTTGGAGAAGATCTACCGTGAGTTGCACGACAAAGGATTGGAAATCATCGACATACCATGCAACCAGTTCGGCAGCCAGGCTCCGGGCACGGATGAAGAGATCCACACATTCTGCACGTTGAACTACAACACCACCTTCCCGCAGATGAAGAAATCCGACGTCAACGGCGAACATCAGCTCCCCCTGTACGCCTACCTGAAGTCGCAGAAAGGGTTCAACGGCTTCGGCGAAGGGAAGATGGCGGACCTTATGCGCGGCCATCTCGCGAAAATCAATCCGGGCTATGAAAACAGCAGCGACATCAAATGGAACTTCACGAAATTCGTCATCGACCGTAGTGGAAACGTCGTCGCCCGTTTTGAGCCCACGGCGGACATGGAAGCAGTCAAAGCGTTCATTATAAAGGAAATACAGAAATAGAGGCGTGACGATGAAATTTCAGCAAATCAGAAGCGCGACGGCGATTGTCACTTTCGGCGGCAGCCGTTTTCTCATCGATCCATGGCTGGCTCCGAAGGACGCCTGCCCGCCCATTCCAGGCTCGGCCAATCCGGACTTGCGCTGCCCCGTGCATGAACTGCCGCTGCCATTGGAGCAAATCCTCCGCGTGGACGCCGTCATCGCCACCCACCTGCATTTCGACCATTTCGACGACACGGCGATGAAGGCCATCCCGAAGGCCATGCCAATATTCGCTCAGGATGAAACTGACGCCAAGACATTGCGCGACAACGGCTTTGCCGATGTGCGCATCCTAAAATACGGCGGTCTGGACTTCAACGGCGTGACATTGATCAAAACCGACTGCATCCATGGGCAGCCGGGCGAAATCGGCCGCCTCTACGAAAACCTGCCCATTCGCCGCGAAGCATGCGGCGTGGTGATGCGTCATCCGAATGAAAAAACGCTCTATCTGGCAGGCGACACGGTATGGTGCGACTACGTGGCCGCCGCCATCAACGCCCATCGTCCGGACGTCATCGTCGTCAACGCCGCACGGGCGGCCGTCGCCGGATTCGGCCCGATCATCATGGGGCTGGAGGACATCGAAAATGTCCTGACGGCCGCGCCATACGCGACTGTCATCGCCAGCCATTTGGACAACGTTGGGCATGCGACGCTTTGGCGCAAAGACATCCGCGATTTCGCCGCCAAACGCAATCTAGGCAGTCGGCTACTGATTCCCGAAGACGGCGAAATCTGCGATCTACCGTGACCACGGCATCTTCACATCATAACAACACAACCTTAAAACAATGTTTTCATTCAGCAACCGCTTCACAAAACTGTCATCGTTCTTCCTGCTGGCCGTCTTCCTGACGTTCACCGGCTGCGTCCATTGCACGGATGCAGGCTGGCGGGAATACAAAATATTCTGCGGCATGTCCAGCAAGAACGGCGAAATCACCGAGGCGGATTGGCAACGGTTCTGCGACGAGCATGTCACGACGGCATTTCCGGACGGCTATACGTCCATGGAGGCGATCGGGCACTGGAAAGGAGGCGGCAACGTGACGGAACGGGAGAACTCCCGCGTGCTGCTGATCATCGCTCCCGCCGACGCAAAGGATAAAGTGATGACCATCGCGAAGAAATACTGCGAGATGTTCGAACAAGAGGCGGTTCTTGTCCTAAACTCCACGGGCGAAGCCATTTTCGTGGGTGACGAGCCATGAACGTCACCCTCTGCAACATGTGCATGATCGAAGACGCGACGAATGGCCGCGTATTGGTGCAGCATCGGTTGCCGAAACCGACGAATCCATGGTGCGGGTTGACCTTCCCCGGAGGGCATGTCGAATATGGTGAATCCATCACAGCATCGACCATTCGCGAAATCTATGAAGAGACGGGTCTTACCGTCTCAAATCTGCAGATGTGCGGCGTGGTCGAATGGGAAGTGCCAGAAAAGCCGCAAAGCACTGTTTGGCAGGATAATATCCCAAAATCCAAATACATCGTTTTCATGTTTCGGACGAACACGTTCACAGGCAAATTGAAATCTTCCGCCGAAGGGCAAATGGAATGGATGACATTGGATGAGATGCGAAACGGCAGCCTCGCACCGCACATGGAGCAGTACCTTAGTGTCCTTTTAGAGGACGATGTCCCACAGGCTTATGGAATCAGCGGTAGCGGAAAACTGGAGGCAATACATTAATGGAAATGTCATTCAAAGATAAAATCGTCATCATCACCGGCGGAGCACAGGGCATCGGCAAATGCTGCGCGGAGTGTTTTGAACGCGAAGGCGCTGTGGTCCATGTCATCGACATCAAACAAGGGCCGTGGTTTGTCGGTGACCTTTCCGACAAAGTGACGTTGGAACGATTCGCCGACGACGTTCTGGCGAAGAGCGGACATGTCGATATACTTGTCAACAATGCACTTCCGCTTTTCAAAGGCATCGACGAATGCACGTATGAGGAGTTCGTCTATGCGCAAAAAGTCGGCGTGGTTGCGCCATTCTATCTTGCGAAATTGTTCAAAGATCATTTCGGTAAAGGCGCGTCCATCATCAACATCTCATCGTCTCGCGACCGCATGAGCCAGCCGCAATCGGAAAGCTACACGGCGGCGAAAGGCGGCATCGCCGCGCTGACGCATGGGCTTGCCGCGAGCCTTGCCGGAAAAGTTCGTGTCAATTCCATCTCGCCTGGTTGGATCGACACATCATACAAAACTTACAATGGTCCAGACGCCACACAGCACTTTGCGGGACGCGTCGGCAATCCGATGGATATCGCGAACATGGTTCTTTATCTCGCGTCGGACAAGGCTGGTTTCATCACAGGCGAAAACATCTGCATCGATGGCGGCATGACGCGTAACATGATCTACACAGGCGATTTCGGCTGGAAGCTTGAACAATGAAAAATGACGGAAACGATATGACAAACGAAACAATCACCATACGCCCTGCCACAAAAGAAGATGTTCCGTTCATCAAACTATGCATCCATGAACTCGCTGAATATGAACGCTCTGCGGAAAAGGATGAATCGACGGAGGACATGTTGCGTGAAAACATCTTCGAACGCGGTTTTGCAAAGGTGCTGATCGCCGAATACAATGGAGAGAGAGTTGCTTATGCTCTGTGGTTCAACAACTTCTCAACGTGGCTGGCTCGGCCGGGCATCTATTTGGAAGACCTCTACGTGCGTCCGCAATTCCGCCATAAAGGCGTCGGCAAGGCGCTTCTTCAACGGCTTGCCGATATCGCCCTCGAGAATGGCTGGGGGCGACTGGAATGGAGCTGCCTTAAATGGAACACGCCCAGCCTTGACTTCTATGACTCACTTGGCGCCAACAGGTTAGATGAATGGGTAACGCTCCGTGTGGATGGTGAAAATCTAAAACATTTCGGCAACTCATGACCATTATTGGCATGCAGGGCAAAACATTTTCCACCGAATGTGACATATGGCGGAAAACATGAAACATGCATGTCGTTGTTGAATTAAAAATGACGATCGAAACACATCCACCAGCCGATCCGCTTGTCATCTGTGTTTTCCGTGCTATTTTTTTAATTTTGACTATTTCAATATTTTGCAACGGCATACCGCCGTCCAGATATCAGCAGAAAGGAGTATTCATACAATGGATGTCAAGAAGATGAAAGATGCAACCAAATGCCTCCACGCCGGATACACACCGAAGAACTCGGAGCCTCGTGTGGTTCCAATCGTTCAAAGCACGACATATGTCTATGATTCCACGGCAGATGTGGCGGCGGTTTTCGACGATCCGACAAGAAGTTTGATCTATTCACGCTTCGCCAATCCGACGGTGATGGCGGTCGAAGACAAAATTGCGGCTTTGGAAGGCGGTGTCGGCGCGATGTGCACAAGTTCAGGGCAAGCCGCGACTCTGCTCTCCATTCTGAATATCTGCAGCGCAGGAGACAGCTTCGTCAGCACGGCGGAAATCTACGGCGGGTCCATCAATCTCTTCTCCTTCACACTCAAGAAGTTAGGCATTGAATGCATCTACATCGACAAAAATGCGACAGACGATGAAATCTGCCGTGCTTTCAAGCCCAACACCAAGGCTGTGTTCGGCGAAACCATCGCCAATCCCGCCCTGACGGTTCTCGATATCGAACGCTTCGCACGGATCGCCCATAAAAACGGCGTGCCATTGATTGTGGACAACACATTCGCCACACCGGTGCTCTGCAAGCCTTTCGATTTTGGGGCGGACATCGTTACACACTCCACGACGAAATACATGGATGGACATGCCCTGCAGGTCGGCGGCGTCATTGTTGACAGCGGTAAATTCGACTGGACCAACGGCAAATTCCCTGAGCTGACGGAGCCTGATGAATCATACCATGGCATCTCCTATACAAAGACTTACGGGAAGAGCGCCTACATTATCAAGGCCAGAATGCAGCTGATGCGTGATTTCGGCGTCTATCCCGCCGCGCATTCCGCGTTCCTGCTGAATCTTGGTCTGGAGACGTTGGCCGTCCGCATGAAACAGTACTGCGCAAACGCCATGGCTGTCGCGCAACATTTGCAACAAATGCCTCAAGTGGAACGCGTTATCTATCCAGGGTTGGAAGGCGACGCATGCCATGCATTGGCCAAGAAGTATCTGAAAGGATGCAGCGGCGTCATCTCGTTTGTCATTCGTGGCGGTAAGGAGACGGCCATGCATTTCATGGATTCACTGAAACTCGCCTCCAACGAAGTGCACGTCGCGGATATCCGCACCTGCGTGCTCCATCCGGCCAGCGAAACTCACCGTCAGCTCACGGATGAACAGCTTGTCGCCGCTGGTATCGAAGGCGGAATGATCCGCTTCTCCGTCGGCTTGGAGGATGTCGAAGACATCATCGCCGATATCGATCAGGCATTTGCGGCAGTTGGAAAATAAACCAACGAAAAGGCCATCCATGTTTTCAAAATGACTGATGGACGAAAAGGAAACAGTCGTATATGAACTGAAAGGCCTCAACCGATACTCGAAGGACGGTT
>JAEEGK010008605.1_pt1 | contig 24034 bp, 20 predicted proteins | sample 8958771 | NCBI WGS metagenome assembly JAEEGK01 (sample SAMN16246547, study PRJNA631951) | gut metagenome | biome: gut microbiome; feature: rumen; material: SC-attached | host: Bos | place: Iran: Karaj | collected 2018-10
TTTAATTTTACTAATTGCAAATATTTGATTATAAATAATATGCATTATATAAATTTATCTTCCCAAGCTGAGGGTCACGAGTTCGAGCCTCGCTTACCGCTCATAAAAATCAGAGAATTCTTTTGAATCCTCTGTTTTTTTTGTCTGTTTTATAGGGAAGAAGAACTGTTAATTAATTACTCTTTCGGATAAATAATCGAGAGAATTACTCTTTTTATATCTGATAATTTTTATTTTTCCCCATTTTTGATGTGCAAAACTACTATTTTTTGTTGATTCTGCCAAAATATTACGTTTTTATTTTTTTTATCGATAAGTTATTGTTATTTTTGAAGAAAAATACTAAGTATGAGAATGAGAGAATTTAAATCATTTTTATTGGCTGCATTAATCTTTACGGCCACAGCTCATGTCCAGACCATGGGTCCGGGATTCGGCATCTCTGAGAACTTTAATGAAGGTTGGCTCTTTTCGCTGTCTGATAACAACAAGTACAAAGACATTGCTTTGAACGATGCGCAATGGAGAAAACTAAATCTGCCACACGATTGGTCGGTGGAGGGGCAGCTGTCACAGCAGAATGCCAGTTGTACAGGCTATCTCCCTGCTGGCATTGCCTGGTACAGGAAGCATTTCAATTATGCTCCTGATATTAACAATCCATTGGCGTTTATCTATTTTGAGGGGGTCTATAATCGCAGTGAAGTCTATCTCAATGGACATTTATTAGGGAAACGCCCTAACGGATATGTGTCTTTTCTCTATGAGATGACGCCATTTATTAAAAAAGGTGATAATGTCATTGCGGTCAGAGTGGATCATTCCAGAATTGCCGACTCAAGATGGTACACAGGGTCGGGAATCTACCGTGATGTCTATCTTGTGAAAGCGTCAAAAACGCATCTTGCTCAATGGGGAACTACTTATCGTCTGGCTAACTTTAACAATGGAAATGCAGATATCGAAGTCGAGACTAATATTGAGCACGATAAGAAGGAGAATAGAAAACTGTCTCTCACCATTATCGTGAAAGATAATAACGACAGGGTTGTCGCTCAGCAGACCGAAAAGTTGAACGGCAATTCGCAATCGAAATTGGTTTCACATGTCACTCTAAGCAATCCAATGCTTTGGAGTATAGACAATCCTTATCTTTATAAGTTAAGCGTTCAGCTAATGGCGGATGGAAAACAAATCGATTACACTGATATTTCCATGGGGCTGAGAACGCTCGATTTTAACCCCAATACGGGCTTTGCGCTCAATGGGAAGAACATGAAGGTGAAAGGGGTATGCCTGCATCATGATGCTGGCGTGCTTGGCGCGGCTGTTCCCGAAGAAGTGTGGAGACGCAGAGTCAGACAACTGAAAATCATGGGGGCGAATGCCATTCGTATGAGTCATAACATACAGGCACCTATTCTCTATGATATCTGCGATGAACTGGGGATGCTTGTCATGGATGAAGGTTCTGACGAGTGGGAGTTTCCCAAACGGAAGTGGATTACAGGGTGGAACAATGGAGAGCCGGGATTCGACGGGACTTTCGATTTCTTTGAGGAGTGGATAGACCGTGATGTGCAGGATATGGTGTTAAGAGACAGAAACCATCCCTGTGTATTCCTCTGGAGTGTCGGTAATGAGGTCGATTATCCAAACGATCCGTACTCTCATCCGATTCTTGACGGCACCACCATCAATCAGCCGATGTTTGGCGGTTACAAAAAAGAAGCTCCGAATGCCGAACGTATTGGGATTATTGCCAAACGATTAGCTGAGGTTATCAGAGCCAATGATAAGTCAAGACCAGTCACAGGGGCACTTGCCGGGGTCGTTATGAGCAACCAGACTATCTATCCAGAGGTTATCGATGTAGTAGGGTATAACTACACGGAGAACCGCTATAAAGAAGATCATCAGACCTATCCAAACCGTATTCTTTATGGTAGTGAGACCAGCACAGATTATAACGCTTGGAAGGCGGTTCGTGACAACGACATTATCTTCGGTCAGTTCGTCTGGACGGGGACCGACTATCTTGGAGAGTCGGGTAGGTGGCCATCGCGTGGACTAAACACCGGACTCCTGAATTTCGGTTCTTTCAAAAAACCTAGAGGATGGTTCCGCCAGGCTATTTGGACCGATACTCCCATGATTTATGCAGGCTCTTATCCTATGCGGACCGATAGAGAAGGAGGAAGAAGAAGAGGTAGAGGAAATTTCTTTTCCATCGATGCTTCGGATAACTGGAATTATAACGAATGGACAAATGTCAGAGTTGTTTGCTACACAAACCAGCCTAAAGCCAGGCTAATGTTAAATGATGTGCAAATTGATGATGTGAAGGCGCTTAACGACTCTATCGGGATGATTTACTGGGATATTCCGTTCCTGAAAGGAAAACTGACGGCTCAGGCACTCGACAATAACGGCAATGTGACGGCATCCTATATGATCAAAACAGATAAGACGCCAGTAGAATTACAGATAGAAGATCTCACAGATGAAGGACTGAAAGATGGGCAGAGTCCTGCAGATGCCAGGCTTTTACAGATTCTTGTTAAAATTGTTGATGAGGATGGTGATATAGTAAAAAACGCAAGTAATGAAATTATTTGTGACATTGAAGGCGAAGCAACTTTGCTTGGACTTGAGGCTTCCAACAATTCTGACATGTCCGATTACACCGATAACCGACATAATGCTTTCAGAGGAACTCTCCTTGCTTATATTCTAAAAAAAGATGTAAAACCTGTAAAATTATTCTTTACATCTCCTAATTTAAAAACGGTAACGTTCACCCGATAGTTCAAATAATCTATAGTTCGAATTATTGGAAGAGAATATAAATGCAGGATTTTATAAATAAACAAATGGGGTGTGATTTTGTTTGAATCATACCCCATTTGTTGTGTCAGTGGAACAACTGTCTTTTATTTTTTTATCGGTCTGATTGGACATCCGTGGTACATTCCGTAATTATTGTCATAGCCTTGTTCTTCATTGAAAGTAAAACCAATTGATAAAACATCACCCCTGCTCAATTTAGTGGAAGACCAATATTGACCTGTATAATAGTTTGTGAAAGGAATAAATATTGAATTTCCATTTGTGCATGTGAATTTTCTTCCATCAACACCATTTAATGTGAACAGTTCTCCTTTGGTGTATTTCGAAAACCAATAGAAATCATCTCGGCTCGGCATAACCCAGCCATTGTTCCATTTCACATGGACTACGTCATAATCTGTTCCGGCTATCTCTGAGCCGAGAACGTCAATACTGTATCTGTATATATAATTATCTAAAGTATATTCTGTTTTTTCTTCTGTCTCGCCCCAGGCGTACAAGCCACCAATTTCCCAAGGAGCATTTGCGCCTATATTACAGCAAGACCATCTACCGCATTCATCCAGATTAATTATATGTGGATGGTTTGAATCAGGGCATAAGCCTGCCAACACTGCGGGATCGGTCAAATCCGGATTGCTCATATCCTTGCCGGCTATGATGTTGATTATGGCTACGATATCAGAAATGTCCACATGGTTATCATTGTTTACATCTGAATTCTCATAAACTCTGCTTCCTGCTATTTGATTTATGGCTGCAACGATGTCTGAAATATCTACACTCCCGTCATTATTAACATCTCCTTTTAGTCTCTTAATTTTAACTTCGGTGACTCCTTCATAGTTGAGAGGCAGAATTTGAATCTTGTCATCGTAAATTTGCACTATTCCCTTGATATTATATTTTTTCTCTGTGTCGAAGGTTTGGTTGCCGATTACGTTCCATCTGTCATATAATTCACATTGTGAACCATCCTGTGATATTCCGACGATGCCATTGGTTAATTCTTCGGAAAGAATGTTCACATTCTCCATATACACAAACATACTGGAATACTTTAACTTTTCTGAAAGTAGATTGGAGATTGCAACAGTTGTGGGAGTAATAATATTTAATCTGGACACTATGGCACAACTAAATATTTGAGGTACAAAGACTGGATGTCCATGGTCTAAGTATAATAATCCTGGTTTCCCAAATAAAATTGTGTCACCTTTATGGATGGTATAGTCAACTCCTATTATCAGGATACTGCCAGTGTTGTCACTCACATAAAGCAAATCGTCTTTCTTATATTCAATGAGTCCACGTATGTATCCCAAAGTGATTTCTTTCTTAAATGGGGTGGCCATTGCAGTTAGTTCTGCTATTGATTTGACTTCGGGGATTTCTATTGGTTCATTTAATGAATGAATCATGCTGTGAATTACCACTGACTCCCCTTCTTGCGAGGCCAACTCACCGTATAGTATGACAACGTCTGTGCCTGCTTTTAAATCACTGAGGTTATAAAACTGTGAACCATTTATTCCATATCCTCTGACCACTTTTAGTCGGTTTTCCTGGTTCCCGTCATTGGAAATATAATAGGTCATTGTGCCATTTTCACTTTCATTATTGCTATTAATCAGGTAATCCACCAGAGAAACAGTTCCTCTGATATATACTTTCTTATTGGGGAATAATCCGGCTTCCGACAGTGCGATGGCCGAACTGACATCGAGCGGGTATTCAAGGCTTCCGTCACCGGTTAAAATACCATCAGGAATTGTCACCTGTGCTTCCGACATGTCGCTTTGATTACCGTCAGCATCTTGAGAATAAGCCTGGATGGTTGTTGTTTCGGTAATCAATAGGTCCACCGAATTTGTTGACATTTGCTTAAATTCATCCTGTGTCTCCGAATTTGTTGAAGTCTTCAGGTAAAGCGATAATCCTTCCTTACCGCTTATATGAACAGGAACAGACTTCTTGGTGAGATAGGTGTCGGTATCTACGTATATATCTGGATTTTTTAATAGTGATTGACCATAATTGGTGTAAGTGATAGTCAGTGCGGCTATTCGACGGTGACCAGACGTTCCATCGACCGAAAATGTCACGGCGTCTGATTCTCCAACCCATTTGCCATTATTAAATTCACCAACATCAGCGTTCATCGTATTAGAGTCTCCACCTGAACCAAACGAAAATTCTATAGATGTGATTCCAGGACCATAGAAGGTGATGGTGTTGCCGCCGTATATCCGTAATGAATTGCCTGAACGATAATACTTGGGACTAACAGAGTTACTGCCTTTCGATAATGATACACTCAATTGTTCATTAATTACAATTGAACTGATTTCCTCGCCGTTTGCATAGCCTTGTTCAGATGCCACCCATGTTGCATTAAATGCATAAATGTTAACAGGTATATATGCTAATAACATAGCATAAAACAAACTGATATGTTTATTTTTGAACATTATGTGTGTTTTTAAATATGGATACTTAATAAAGTCTGTTACTTTTGAATTTACAAAAGTCACTTTACACCTTTTTGTGAATAAAAGAGTGTGGCTTATTTTTTTATAATAATCCCACACTCTTTATGTTTTTATCACCCAGTTGAACTGTTAAAACGTTATAGGGTGATATCAGGCAAAATCAATCTTATTTAAGATTGCCTTTCTCGTCGATGATGGTCTCGCCTTCCATGCCCTCATAATTCAGTACCTTGTTGGCTGCGTCAACTTTAAATACCTCGATTCCGTCAAACTGAGCAGGATTTAAAGCACCATTAAGGAGGCATCTTAAATCAACGATTGCCTTGTCACCGTCAAGTTTCACTGCAAGTACAGTGGCTTCTTCACCGAATGTTTGCTTGAACCATACTGTGCCTTTCTCTTCGTCGATTTTCACTTCCTCGCCTTCAGCGCCTTTGCCAGACTTCACTGCGGCTGCCATGGCCTCATAGGTGGAGCCTGGGTTCTCCATCTCTGCCTCTTCTTCGCCAATTACTTCCACACTGAATCGTTTTGACAGAGCATCTGCTACATCCTTCACTGTCGGCTTTTCACCACTGAATGTAAGCGGAAGCTTCATCTCGCTGACTGCGCCTTCTTCGTTGCCTTCTTCTTCAGATGTTGCCTCTGTAGAAGTTCCTTCTGTGTCGGTTGCAGCTTTGTCCTGGTTCTCTACTTGGGCTTCACCGTTCTTAGGCTCGCTCTTTTGTTCATTCTTGCACTGGGCGAACAGCAGCAACACTGCTGCCAACATACCGATAATTGAAATCTTTTTCATTTTGTTAATAAGTTGAATAAGTGTTTATTTTTTGTATTTTGATGATTAAAAATCAAATGCATATCTCAGACAATAGAGTGTCTTGTTCAGTTCTTCTTTTACTGAATTGTAGATTTTCTCAACATCTTCGCCTCCGTGTTTGTTGCCTTCTGATTACCAGATGTCGAAGTTCTCGCCAGAATTCTTACCACCCCATCGTTTTCACAAGCTTCTGCCAGGATAATGGCAGATTTTGTTTGTAATTTGTGGCCTTGATAAGTTTGCCTGTCTGAGCGTTTGTAACGGTATAATGATATTTCACACCGTTTTCACGATATGCTTTCGGATCTGTAATCACCTTCAGATCTTCTATTTTCTCCAGACGGTTACCGTTCCATTTCAACTTGTAAGCATCCTCTTCGCAGTAGCTTGAACTGCCACCATCATAAACCAGCTTACTCGTAGGGTCAATCATGAAGTTTTGCATAGGCGTATTTCCTGTTGCCTCTTCATACTTCCCGGTCTTCGGATTCCAGATAAAAAGAGAGCTGTAGGTGCGCGAACAGCCAGGACCAACGAATATGTCGCAATGACCGTCAAAGTTTGCATCTAAATAATGAACAGACTTGTCATCTGTGGGGGAGATGAATTCATCCTCACTTTCAAGCTCTTGAAATACCTGACCATTGAGATAGATGGTCACATGGTTTCTTTCGTCGTTTATCTTAACTGATAACTGCGGATGTTCTGTCGGACAGTCTTGCAAAGTAATCAGGCCTTGTGCGTTACGGGCACATTGCGGATTGTCAATTTTTTGTTGAGCTGACAGCCCCGTCGTCACTATGGTGAGCATTATAAACAAAAATTTTTTCATAATTATTTGATTTTTGTCTGTGTGAATTTATTAATTCTTTAATTCTATTTTTTTATAAATAATGATTTGGAAATCTAATGGCTAATGCATCTGTGGGCGATAATGTTGTTAATTGTCACAATGTCTAAGTCATTCAATTCGTTGTCTTCGTTTACGTCAGCACTTTCAAAGACAACGGTACCAGATATGTCTTTGATTGATTACTAGACATCGGGGATGTCCACCCTCATTGTTGTTCACATCGCCTTTCATGCCTTTGAATGGGGCGTTTAATGATAGTCTAAATCAAATTTACTGTATGTGCCAGATTCTACACCCTGTTATCTCATTACGTATTTTAATAGTATGTTATTGTCCGTTTCTCCACTTCCTTGTTTCTGTAAATCGGATCTTCGTCTTCGCCTGCACCGGCACTGTAACCAAGCCAGGTGCGTTCACGTTCTGTCCAGTTCCCTTTCTCGTCGGATTTCAGATACTTATAGATGCTGAGTTCCCATGAGTCAACCTCTGTATAGGAGGTGAGCAGCAGACCACGGTCATCGTATGTGAATGTGGTTTTCTGCCCGGGTATGTTCGTTTCAGCTACATTGCCATCATTATCCCAAACCACCTCTGTAGTCAGTTCATCAACTGTGTAAGAGACAATTTTTCCACTGTTGTCACGTTTGATTTGAGATTTCTGCAGGTCTAATTTCCCTTCTTTCGTGAAATTATAAGTGTTGCCAATTTCATCGGTTACGGACTTTACGTTCCCCTTCAGACCAAATAAGGTGAGGTCTGATATCTCTAATTGCTGTTCTGAACAATTGCTGTTCTCGCAGTTCTTTTCCGCACATTTCTTCTCCTCTGATGATTTACTTTCATTAGTGCCACATGAACTTACAGTAATAGTTAAACAAACAGCTATAATTGTTGTGATTATCTTCTTCATATTGTTTGATATTTTCTGATTAACATGATATAATAGAGACGGCACTGTTGTGCGTCTTTAAACTAATAATGAATTAAGACTAAAAACTAATTTGCTTAATCCAGTCCGAATTCATCGTCCCTTTCAAATATCTCTACTGGGTCGTCGTCGTCAAGTCCGAATTGAATAATCAGTTTGGTTGGAGTAAGACCAACAACTTTGCAGTGACGGAATTGCTCTGCTTTTTCATTCAAATCATTCTCAAGTTCTTTTTTTGTCGTACGGAAGGTTTTTTGGACCTCTGCCTCCATTGTTGCTTTCAGGGCTCTATTCTTTTTGAATGTTCTCTGTAATTCATCGCTATAAACAATTTCTTCTAATGAGGCTGTTGTCTTGTTTCCGTCCAGCATCATATTGAGTTTCTCGCCGTCAAAGCTGAACAGACCATATCCTCTTACGTTTACATCAAAGCTGACTGTTTCGTCGGCAAATGAATTTTGAGAAATCATGGCGAATGAGTTGTCTTCCTCTATAAAAGCGATGTACATCCAAGACGAGATCTCTTCGTTGGCCTCACGCATTCCACGCCATGTTCCGTAAATAGACTGTGCCGACATGCTCGACACACACAGCAACAATACTGTTAATGTTAAAATCTTCTTTTTCATTTTTTTAAAATTTTTATAGTTTGTTTTTTAATAGTTTAGTAATAGTGAAAAAATAAGATAGGAAAATTTATCTTAGATTTTTGAGCTGTTTTTCAGTTGGTCAGAGGAAGTGATGCGGGCATCATGACCGATGAACAGCTGGAAAAGAGCCCAAAAGATAAGTTTAAGTCTTGAATGATTGCCAGGCATTAAATTTACTAAGTTATTTTTTTACTGTTGCTTAGTTAAGATAAATAACCTGAGAATTTGTATTCATAAAAAACATACAAACCTTTTTACGATTCTATAGTGCCTTTTTTATGATACAATAGTGTTATTTTAAGATACTATAGAGCCAAGCGGAATCCAAGACTACCAAAGACATAGCCAGGGGTATTACCGCGTCTTGACACACGGCAGTCCACCTCATCACTGCAGAAACTTCCTCCGCGAATTACGTTGAGCCCGGTTTCAGAAACTCCTTTAGGGTTGGTCTGGGACTCATTGCTGTAAGGGGCGTAGTCATCACAGCAATATTCATCTACGCTACCGCTCATGTCATAAATACCCAGCTCGTTGGGTGACTTTCCTTTCACTGGGTGAAGACCGCTATTGATGTCGTTAAACCATGCAACCTCTGAAAGACTGTCGGAACCAGCATATTTGTACCCTTTGCTCTTGCTGCCTCCGCGTGCGGCATATTCCCACTCTGCTTCCGTGGGGATTCGGAACTGATGTCCAATCAGTTGGTTTAGTTTGTCAATGAAAAGTTCACAGTCTGTATAGCTCACTGCTACAACTGGCAGGTTTGCACCTTCTATGTCTGAAGGGTTTTCCCCCATGACTGCCTTATACAATTCCTGAGTCACCTCTGTCTCACCGATGTAGTAATTTGAAAGGGTGACACTATGGGCTGGTTTTTCGTCGTCTTTAGCTGCTTTTCCTTGTTCTGGGGTAGCACCCATAGTGAATGTACCTCCCATGACTTGAATCATGTTGAAAGTAACACCTTTCACATTGAAGGACAACTTCTCTTCTTTTGTGGCAATGTCCTTAGAAATACTGTCGTTGGAGGCTTTATTAGAAGCCTCGTTAGATGAAGGTGATGAGCCACATTGTATCATAGTCACAGGACATACCATGAGAATCCCAAGAAGAATCTTTTTCATAATCTACATTAAAGTTTTTATTATTACTTATTATTTATTTACAGATATCGGAAAGCGTTTTTCCAAGCCATCCATTCTCTTTCATTTCCTTCAACGATAACTTTATCTCCGGCTGACCAAAAGTGAATGCTGTCAGCTCCTCAATTTGATAAGGGAAGACCATACTGTCGTTTGCAACATAAATTCCATTATAAGGTAAATCAATCTCAGTTAGGGTACTGTCTTCATTTTGTTTGTATAGTACGTCTTCTGCTTTGAAATCTTCGCCCTCGATAAGCCCGCCAATATATGCTTTCACTTTGTCCAACAACATTATCTTTATGTCGTTAATACTAGCCGGATTCAAATCGGTTGCTTCCACTTTTTTCCCGTCTGGTTTCAAATAGGTGATTCCGTAGGTGGTATAGCGGGGACGTGGGCCGTTAAACAAGGTTGTCTCTTTAATTTCCATGGTAATGTATTTTGCTGTTTCTTCCAGCACATACACTTTCAGCTCGTATGCCAATGGTATATCATCTGGCTCTGCATTTTCATCAGAGAAATTACCTTTAAGCCACTTGGCCTTACTTTGAACAAGGTATTTCACAAGTGAATTGATGTCTGTCGTGTCAATCTTTACTGAGTCGGGATAACCATCGAAATCATCTCCTTGACCTAACTGCTTCACCAATTCTGCCAGATCTTTCTTTATGGATTCAACCTCTTTTGGATAGAACAATTCAGCTTCACATTCGATTTGCTGATTCCCGACTTTCATTTTTGTTGACTCGGAAATAGAATCAAGCAATAAATTTGCATTCTCCATTTTGGCATTTTTATCTCCGTTCTTACTGCATGCCACTATTGATAAAGCGGCAATTACAATTATTATTAGCTTTCTCATTTTTTATAAATTAAATTTTACTTATTTTATAAATTAAATTTTACTTAAAAATAACATACAAAAATACAGCTATTCTTTAATATAATTTCACACCTTCTTGTAGAGTTTTGTTAAAAAAACAAAACTCCACACTCACACATCTGAAACTCTACATCTTTTTTCGTAATTTTGCACAAAATAAACAACATACAAGTGATGAATGAACATTATTTTTCTGTGATGCTTGCAGCGTCATGTTCTATGATAATCACTGGAATTATTCTTGCAGTTGTCAAGAGTCCATTCGACGAAAGAGCGACTAAGTTCAGAATTGCCAAACATGGATTGACCATTGCAGTACTTGTGCTGGGTGTTTTGAACATATTTCAAATCGGCATCGATCCTGAGGCGGATATTAAACATCTCCCAGGATGCATTTCTCTTGCTGTAAGCTATTTTCAGGCGATGAGCTTCACTATGGCGGTTCTCGTATTAATCAGGCCTGCTGAAGTCACGCTAAAGTTCGTCATCATACAGCTGGTGGCTATTTGTTTTGTGGATACTGTTCTCTTTGCCTCTTTTTTCCTCTTGCCGTTGAATTTGTTCTTTTATGTATATGAACTTGGCATTTTACTCTATATTGCCCTGCTTATCTTCTATACTAGAAAATATATTCAGTGTAATAAACGGTTCAAAGAGCAGATTGCGGCATATTATGAGGAGGAAGAAATTGAGAGAGGACTCCAATGGCTCAATATCATCTTCTGGGTAGCTCTTTCTGTTGGAGTGCTTTCCCTGCTCATGCTTATTGGAAATAAGGAAATCGACTTGTTTCTCACTGTAGCATTAGCACTTTTCTATGCTATGCTTGCGGCTTGTTTCATTAACTACGCACTCTCAACTCCAGTTATCCTACCGGCTATTTCTGAAAATGTGAAGACTGTAATCACGAATATAAAGGAAGACGATGGGCAACATCCCGATAAACTGATTGCGTGGATTGACAAAGGGGGATATCTCAATACACAGATGGCGGTAGAGGATATTGCCAATGAACTGAATATGACAGTTTTACAATTCCGATTATATTTTAAAAAGGTGATTGGGGAAGATTTTCGTACTTGGAGGGTGAAGAAACGCATAGAACATGCGCAACAATTAATGACGGAACAGCCTGATTTACCTGTCACAAAAGTAGCACAAGAGTCCGGTTTCAACGATCGTTCATACTTCTATCATCAGTTCCAAATTCACACGGGGATGACTGTTTCTGACTACAGAGGCAAAATTGCTAAAACCAATTAATACGTATAAGACATTCTTGTTTTCTTTAAAAAATTAATAAAGATATATGAATTAAATGCTTTTTTCACTATACTCTATTCACTTTTCACTTAAAAAAAAGCATCTTTTTTTCTATTTCTCAAAAAAAGTTCGTAACTTTGCATTCAATAACCAATATTTAAATTTTTTATGGACGATTATCCGGCGGAAAGTAAAATGTGTTAGGATAAAGGTTCAGTTTTTCTGAGTCTTTACCCCATTAATTTATTGTCTTAATATTACATAGTAAAGATTCAGAAACATGCATTCATTCTGGAATACTAAAGGTACGGTCAGCCCTATTCAAAATTGGGAGCCAGGATGCTGGGTACAGGTGACTTGCCCGGTTGAAGATGATGTGAATTTCCTTGTCAACAAACTTGGATTACCTGATTATTTCCTTGCCGACATTTCTGATGCCGACGAGAGAGCGCGTTTTGATGTCGATGAGGGATGGTTGATGATCATTCTTCGTATTCCGCATCTTAAGACTGTCAACTCAAGAGCACCATATACGACCATTCCGCTTGGTGTGGTTATAAAAAAAGATGTCATTGTTACGGTATGTGACCAGGAGACAAGGATGATGCTCGATTTCATTAATCATCAGCAGAGAAGGGCTGAGGGATTTTCTGATGCTGCTGACCTTGTTTTCAGGCTTTTTCTGTCAGCTTCCGTCTGGTATCTGAAATATCTTAAACAAGTCAATGGACTTATCGAGAAAGCGAAACGCGACCTCGACAGACAGATCGACAACAAAGATCTGGTTTATCTTTCCAGGCTACAAGATAGTCTCACATATTTTGCCACATCTATTAGAGGTAATGAGAATCTCTTATCTAAACTGAAATTTAGACTCCCTGTTGATGAACTTGATGCTGAACTCATTGAGGATGTAAATATCGAGATGCAACAGGCAAGGGAGACTACTGCCATATATTCTGACATCTTGAAGTCAACGATGGATACATATGCGAATGTTATTAATAATAATATGAATAAGGTGATGCGACTGTTGACGTCACTCAACATGATTGTCATGTTACCGACACTCGTATCATCACTCTACGGAATGAACCTTATTAATGGAATGGAAAACTGGGCATGGGGATTCCCACTTGCACTTTTCATTTCCATCGTCATAACCATTCTCTCTTTCTTCTATTTTAAAAAGAAAAACTGGCTGTAAATCATTTTTGCATTTTTCTACAATTTGAAATTGCAAATTTATAACAAATATTAAATCAGAAAAGTTAAATCGCATATTTCTAGATGGACATTACACATCTCATCGATAAGCAAGACAAATTGAACTCCATGACGTTGAGAGAACTGAGGAATCTTACGGAAAGATACCCATTCTACCACTCTGCCAGATTGCTATATATCGCTAACCTATATGAGTTGCATGACCCCACTTTGAGTGATCAGCTCACGAAAGCTAGTCTCCTCGTGCCAGACCGAACTGTCCTTTTCAATATGATTGAAGGTCATAATTATCAACTTGAAAAGAATAAGTCAACGGAGGTTGAAACTGAAAACGATGATGACAGAACCATTTCACTGATTGACGATTTTTTATCAAATATCAAGGAAGATGGGGAGCTTAATGAGAATAAACCACATTCCGTGCCTACAATTGCAGATCTCACTAATGATTATGCAGCGTTTTTGCAAATGCGGGATGATATGAATCCAAGTGAACAAGATAATACTGGGCAGCAGGACATCATTGATTCATTTATTAATGCTAATCAAGGAAAACAACGTTTTGAGCTTAACGATAATCAAGATGAACCAATTGGACCCCAACAGAAGAATGAAGAGGAGTTTGAAGACGTTTTTAATGAGAATATTGTCAATATTTACATAAAACAAGGCAGATATCAGCAAGCTTTAGAAATATTAAAGAGTATTTGTTTGAATAATCCAGAAAAAAGTGCTAACTTTGCATCTCAAATGAGATTACTTCAAATTGTAGTTAATAACAACAAACAATAAAAAAAATGTACACTTTAATTATCGTGCTACTTATCATCGTAGCTATTTTGATTTGTGGAATTGTATTAATTCAGGAAAGTAAGGGCGGTGGACTCGCATCTGGATTCTCATCTGCAAATGCAGCACTCGGAGTTAGAAAGACAACAGACTTCCTTGAGAAGACAACATGGACATTAGCTGCTATTCTTATTGTACTTTGTGTGCTGTCATCCAAATTTGCAGAAAGTGCAAATAAGGATACAAACATTAACACTAAAGCTCCTGTAGCTGCTCCGGCACCAACTCAGCAGAACCCGCTTAGTGTGGGAGATAATCAGAATCAGCCAGCAAATGCTGAATCGGCTCCTGCTAATACAGAGGCTACACCTAATCAAGAATCAGCTCCTGCTGAACCTGCTCCTGCTTCTGAACAACCGTCAAAGTAATAAAAGAATCAAAATCCAATCAATTAAGCCAGCTCTAACAGCTGGCTTTTTCCATTTCTTTTAACCTATGTGAATTAACTCAAATTTCTCTTTTATTCTCATTTATCCTCATTTATCCCTTAATTCCCATATCTTCATAATTCTCATAGTTCCCATAAGAGTTCGTTTGCTTTGTCTATAATCAAATCAACACCAAGCTCTTCCAAAAATGCTCGGTCGCGAAACCCCCAGCTGACACCAACGAAACGAAGACCACTGTTTTGGGCTGTGGCATAATCAACTTCACTATCACCAACATACACAGACGATGAAGAGTTGCTTCCCAATAACTTTAAGGCTTTCAACACCATATCTGGACTGGGTTTCCTGAGAACATCGGGACATTCGCCGAGGGCTATATCAATTACATCTTTAAACAGGTTTTGATATAATTCCTGAACAGCGCTCTCTGGTTTATTGCTTACGATGGCGGTTTTTATTCCTCTTTCCTTCAAGTTCTGTAATAGCTCAAATACACCAGGATAAGGACATGTCTTATCCATGGCATGAGCTATATAGTAGGAACGGAATGTGTTCAATACGTGCTCATAATCCGTTTTTTCTATATTTTGAGGGAGTGACTTCTCAATGAGTACGCGAACTCCGTTTCCTAAAAAACTGCGGATTTCGGATTTGCTGCGGAGAGGAAAACCATTTTGGGCAAGCGAGTAATTTACACTTGCCCATAGGTCATCTAATGTATTTAATAATGTGCCGTCTAAATCAAATATTATACTGGTAATCATTGCTGTGTTTGTAAGAAAATCAGTGGATAGTCTTGTCGGATTATCGTTTCATCATTTCTCTTTCTCGTCTTCTTGAAAATATACTAAAAATCCCTAATTAACAAATAAATAGTAAATTGTGAATGGTAAATCATATGTATGTCTTCTGTTGTTTATTTCTTTATTGGTTTTGATAATGGAGCAGGACCATCATGTGTCGGAATTACGGGGATAATCTTGCCTTTTTTGTCGAATTGAATCTCATCAATGCATACTTCACGGTGAGTACCAGGACTATCATGACGTTCTATGTAGTTTTTGTTGATACGGTGATAGACGATATACCATTTGTCTTGTTTCGGTAGCTGAAGGATGGAGTTATGGGCTGTACCGTAAATCTTTTCAGAAGGTAATTGCTTTAAGATTGTGGGATATTCACCCTCTATTTGTTCTATGGGACCGAGAGGGTTTTTAGATATACCATAGCATACATGGTAATTGGGAGAACCTGTGTCATCTACAGACCAGAGGAAATAATATGTGCCTTTGCGGTAAAAAACGTAAGGAGCCTCTCTGTATGCCCATGTTTGAAGTGTACCACCTTCAGGTGTTAAAACCTTGATGGTTGATTCTTTGAGGGAGATCATGTCATCGTTAAGCTCTGCACCTGCCATGTAGCCATTGCCCCAATATAGATAATGTTTTCCACTCTTGGGATCCGTAAATACATCCACATCAATCTGCTGGCCTCGTCCCGCTGGACTTTCTTTTACAATCGAATGACCGATATCAGTAAATGGTCCAACTGGATCATCTGAGACGGCAACACCAATTTCTTTACGGTTGCCTGCGTCGCCACTGAAATAGAAATAGTATTTGTAGGTGCCGTCTTTTTGTTTCACTTCTTCTATGGCTGGTGCCCATGCATTGCCTTTAGCCCAGTTCACCTGGTCACTTTTCAAATCAAGCATTACACCTTCATCTTTCCAATTCACTAAGTTATCACTTGAAAACACACTGAACTGCCAGCCTCCCCAGCCGGGGAAACCGTCTGTGGTTGAGTAAATATAATATTTTTCAGTCTTGTTAGAGTATAATATTTCAGGATCAGCATGAAATTTAGGAAGAATCGGATTAGTATGCTGTCCGTATTCTTTAAGCAGACGGTCTTTTTCTGACTGGGTAATCGGGATGATAGTACCATGACGAGGGGTGAATAATCCTTTTGTCTCTGTGTTTTGAACTATGCTGAAGGATTTCAAATCGGGACTTTTACAGAACTGATAGTAGCCGTTGCCATAGCAGTCGTACATCACAATCCATGACTGGCCGTCAATACTTTTACATACGCCTACACCTTCAACGCCAACATTTGTCTGATCAACATGTCCATCAAGTTTCGTCCATTGACTGCCCGGTTTTTCACCTGAAAGGGCAGTTAATCGAGATGCGGTAGCCTGATAGATGCCACGTCCACTTTCACTTTTATAAAACAGATGGTAAAGACCATCAGCATCATTAAACACGATATCACCGTCAATGGTGGCGGCACCGTTGTCAAACATATAGATCGGCTCTCCTTCCAAGTCCGTGAAATCTGTATTTACATAAGAATAATAAATCCGGTCGAAAGAACGATTATCACTTGTACGTAACGAATAGAACACCATGTATTTGCCAGTTTCCTTGTCGTATATCGTTTCCGGAGCCCATACTCGAATCACATTACGCCATTTTTTCGGATATTTTGTCGGAAAATGAATGGTGGAATGACTCCAGTTAATAAGATCTGTTGATTTCATGAGCACCATTCCGCGGTTTGAACTCCAACCTAAGTCCGATTTCATGTCTGTTACAACCATGTAGAAAGTCTTGCCATCCTCACAACGAAGAATATGCGGGTCTCTAACACAACCAGTCAAAGCAATGGTATCGCTCTTGATAACAGGCAAGCCGCCATTTAATGGTGTATAATTATAACCGTCGTCACTCAAAGCATAACAAATCTGTTCTTGATCTGGTGAATTACCGGTGAAATAGGTGAACAGATAACTTACATACGAATCTGACTGAGCGTTTGCACATAATGTTATACTCAAAATAGATAAAATGGATAAAATAATTCTTCTCATATCGATTGTCTTTTGATGGTTAGCTATTGCGTTAGTTTTCTTTCTATTGTCTGGATTCAGTGATTTTTGTTGGAGCTTAATTATGAATGTCCTGATATATTAATAAAGAGAAGTTGTGTGTAAAGCCTTTACTTGAAGAAATGAAATATTCACTTTTCACTCTTTACTTCTTTTTTCTTCTTCTTAAACAATCTGGGAAGACTGATATCTTTCAGATAGGTTAACTTCACCTCTATTGTCTGGTTGGCAGAACGGGAGAAATAACCTTGCTTAGAATGGTCGTAGGTGTCACCTAATCCAAAATAGTAACGTCCATGTAGAAGAAGATGATTACGCCCGAAACTCCATTCAACACCCAATCCACCGAGGATACCATAATCGAAACTATGGTCAATGTCATGATTGTATTGATATACAACATTGTTTGGACGATGGCTTGTGTCCCATGTGTCACCACCGAATTTCTCACTCGTTCCTAGAGAGAAACCTAATTGTGGACCTGCTTCAAAGATAAACTTCAAACCATTTGATTCTTTTCCCCATCCAAGTTGCATTAGCAAGGGTAGTTGAACGTATTGGATACTGTGACTGTAAGTGTTACCGCTTCCATCTTCAATTCGTTCTTCCCAGCCTAAATTTGCATAATTCAACTCTATTTCGAATCCGCATATCGTGGAAAAATATTTTTCACTGATAAAACGGCAATTTAAGCCAAACATTGCACCTTTTTTGGGGCGTTGTTTGATGGTCGGGCTGAAATTCATAGTGTTCATCGTCATACCACCATTCACACCGATACTGAAAGCTGATCGTTGTTCGCCAACTTGACAGTATAGATGAACGCATAATACAAAAACTATAGTAGAACAAATGAATTTCTTAAACATGAATTAATATTATTTTCCTTATGTCACTTGTTTAAAATATATAGGCTTTATGTTTCCTGAACAATTTTGCCAGAATTAAATTATTTTGTTATAACTTTTTCTCTAAGTCTCAATATTTTTAAGGATGGACAATACGAATATTTTTGTTGATAAAGCCGTTTACGTCATAGTTGTTACGTTCAAATAGCATCGGATTCTGAAGTGCGTTCATCTCAACATTTCCCTGGTATTTAATAAAGTCAGTACCAAACAAGTAAAGACCACCAACAAAGAAACGGGTTACGTCATAGCCAATCAGACCAAATAATGGACGGGTATTATATTGGTCACGCTTAAATTTCGTCTTGAAACGGCGGGTAAATTTCAATACGTCATTTGACGTTAAGTCTGCGTAGAATGTGGTGTAAAAACTACCGTTATATTTACGAAGTAAACGGGTATTCTCAATTGAGAATGTGAGCCATTCTGGATAACCAAACAATGATACAGTCCCGCTTATGCTTCTGTCCATGCCATCCAGAGCGGTGACTAGTTCTTTAAACGCTTCTGTCTTTTTTGATGTGGGAATCAGTACTGTATGCTTGCCGTCTGTATGCGACAACAATTCGCTCAGCTCATTGATTGTGTGAACAGATTGAGCGATACCACGGTTAGATAGTGCGGATTTAAATCCTTCGATATATTTGATGTCATCTGTAGAGCCACAATCAACAAACACGACATTGTTTCCGATATTCTCGCTGATAAAAGCACTATATACGCGGTCGTAATAGGCAGATGCTTTGCTGTTTACTTGGAACAGATGAGGATAGCCTATTGTCAGATCCTCTTTCGAAGAGAACGGAATAGCCAAAGGAATGCCACGGCTCTTGGAGTAATCACGAAGGGCATTGATGTTTTCTGAGGACTTTGCACCGATAATCAGATGACAGTTCTGAGTACGGAGACTGTCAAGAATTGTAATGATTGAAGTTTCATCCTCATCATAAACACTGATGTTGATATTGGCTCCGTCAGACTTGAAATCCTCAACTGCCAATAGCAAACCTTCATAAAAATCAATCATCTTGATGGCGTCTGCCGATTTATTGTCTTTGCTTAGCTCAAAAGGAAGAATCAAAGCCACGTTTATGTTTGTAAGTTTTTTCTTCATCAGTTCCTCATAACGACGGGCCTCCTCTTCTGCGGCTTTTCTACGTGCTTCATCTTCCGCACGCTTCTGGATATCTGCTATCTCGGAAGATGTGTATGGAATGCATAGTGCTACTTTCTTTTTGATTTTTTCTTTTTTTTGCTGAGGGTTTGCTGACCTGAATGATGATTCGCTGATACCGAACTTAGCACATATTGCTGAAATCGTAGTCTTGGATTCAGTGATATAGGTAAGCTTGCAACGGGGTATCTCAACTGGTGGAACTACAACTGTTTGGGCTTTTTCTACAAAGTCAATGGGCTTGGCTGTCACTACACTGCTTTTTGCTACTGCCATATTCCGAGATAATGATGTTGACGGAGTGGGAACATCTGCTCCGTTAAAGGGGATGCGCAACACCTGACCAGCCTTGATTGTCTCAGAATTCAAATTGTTTAATTTCTGAATAGACTGAACGCTCACATTGTATTTTTTACTTAATGAATAAAGCGTGTCGCCGGCTTTAACTTCGTGGCTCAAGACTTGCTGGCCAAATATAAACTGACATGATAGAAAGAATGTCAATAAGAGTGCATTTTTTTTCAATGACATGACTTTTTGATTTATTGTTGTATAAAGATTTTGCTTGTGTTAAAAAAATAAATTTAGTCAAAAGATAATTATAGAATGCAAATAAGTGTTTTTTTCGCTATTTTCCATTCTAACGTTACCATGATGTCCCTTTTAAATTGCAAAGTTAATAAAAAACTTATAATTATGCTAAAAGAATTAATAATTGTTTTTATTTTACAATTTTTCTGACTATTTTATCGTTTTCTTTTTGTAATTTTGCAAATAAATTAAACATATTTTGTTTTTATTTTTCTTTTTTAGATATGAACCGGTATTTTTTTATTTCATTGATACTTGCTTTTTTGACTTTCTCCCTTTCTATCTGGGGACAAAATGCAGAGCCGATACTATCTTTCTTTGATAAGGAGAATCAAGAATCTGTGGAAATGAGCCCAGGTGAATCACATACGGCTCAGGCTCCATGCGATATAACTTGTGTGGCTAATCTCGATTACAATGATGAAGAGTTCGACAAGATTTTCTGTGAATGGAAAATTTATAAATCTGATGAAGGTGAAACAAAACCATTAGTTGACAGATTTGATGAGAACATCACATACACTTTGACAGAATCGGGAGGTTATGGAATCAAGTTTATGCCTACGTTTATCAATACTGAGAAAAACGATACTGTAGAACTGAGTTATGAGTTCAGTATTGTTATTAGCGAATCTAAACTCATTTGCCCAGATGGACTTTCTCCTAATGGAGATGGTATTAATGACAAGCTTAACATTCAATATCAGTCGCTTGTTAAACTTGAAGGTTATATCCTCAACAGATGGGGACAGAAACTTCATACTTTTAATCTCGGAAATATCGGTGAAGGATGGGATGGAATGGTCAATGGCAAACCTGTCAAAGATGGAGCTTATCTAATCTATCTTGATGCCATTGGAAGCGATGGATTACATTATAAAATTAAAAAAACCATTAACGTGTTGAAAGGGTTTAGGGAGAATTCAGATTCTGAAACAGCTCCTTAATTTCACTGATAATTTACTATGAGTGAAAATATTGATAAGAAATCATTTGTTGAAGAGGATGACAACAATGTCATTAAGGTTGTGGGCGCTAGGGTACACAACCTTAAAAATATTGATGTAATCATACCAAGGGATCAGCTCACTGTCATTACGGGACTCAGCGGATCTGGTAAATCTAGTCTTGCCTTCGACACGATTTATGCTGAAGGACAAAGAAGATATATAGAAACGTTCTCTGCATACGCCAGAAATTTTATTGGTGGATTAGAACGGCCAGATGTGGATGACATACAAGGACTAAGCCCAGTTATCAGCATCGAGCAGAAAACTGTTAATAAAAATCCGAGATCAACAGTAGGAACGGTAACAGAAATATATGACTTTCTAAGGCTGTTGTTTGCAAGAGCTTCTACGGCTTTCAGTTTCGTCACAGGGGAAAAAATGGTTAAATACTCTGATGAACAGATTCTGACACTTATGCTCAACGACTATAAGAATGTGCCAGTATATATTATGGCTCCCGTTGTGAGGGCAAGAAAAGGACATTATCGGGAACTGTTTGACAACCTCAGGAGAAAAGGATTCCTAAATGTAAGAGTTGATGGAGAGTTTATGCCAATTACGATGGGAATGAAAGTGGATCGATATAAAAATCACAACATTGAAGTGGTAGTCGATAAACTCCTACCTGATAATAAGGATAGCGACCGGCTTATTAAAAGTATTGCAAAGGCGATGGACATAGGAAACGGGATGCTCATGATTATGAGAAAGGATAATCAGGTATCCAAGTTTTATAGCCGAAAATTAATGTGTCCTACATCTGGGATTAGCTATTCAGAGCCTGCACCAAACAATTTTTCATTCAACTCACCCGAAGGATGGTGTCCTAGATGTAAAGGACTGGGTGTGGTGGGAATTATTGACCAAAATAAAATTATTCCTGACCGAGCGCTTTCTGTTAGCCAAGGGGCATTGGCACCATTAGGTAAATTGAGGAAAACTATGATTTTCTGGCAAATTGAGGCTGTTCTTGAAAAACACGGTTTTGATTTAGACACACCCGTCTGTAAAATGACGGATGAAGCTGTCAATGATATTATGTTCGGAAATGATGAAAGAATTTGCATCAGCAAGAATAAAATTAAGACAAATACCGATTTGTTCTGTGTCTATGAGGGGCTGCCTAAATATATTCATCAGCTTGAAGAAGCTGAAGAATCTGCTACCGTTCAAAGATGGGCTGAATCTTTCGATACTATTTGTGTTTGTCCTCAATGTAAGGGACAACGGCTGAAACAGGAATCCTTACATTATCGTTTTAATGGATTGAATATTGCTGAAGTCGCAGACATCGAAATAGCAAAATTGTATGAATGGACACAACAATTGAAAGATAATGTAGATAAAAGAGCGTGGACTATTGCCGAGGAAATTGTTAAGGAAATCAATAAAAGACTTAAATTCCTGTTGGATGTCGGGCTCGATTATCTAACACTCAACCGAGCATCTGCATCACTTTCTGGAGGTGAAAACCAGCGCATAAGACTTGCTACACAAATCGGATCACAACTTGTCAATGTGCTTTATATTCTTGATGAGCCTAGTATTGGACTGCATCAGAGAGATAACGAGAGACTCATTAATTCACTAAAAGAATTAAGAGATATCGGTAACACTGTCATTGTTGTAGAGCACGACAGGGATATCATGAAAAAAGCAGACTATATCGTTGATATAGGTCCAAGAGCTGGTAGAAAAGGTGGGCAAGTCATGTTTCAAGGAACTCCACAGCAATTATTGAAAACAGACACGATCACTGCTAAATGGCTTAGAAGGGAAGAACGAATGAATGATGCCTATCGTAAAAATTGGAGAATGGAGTCAAACAATAAACTCACAATACGAGGTATGAGAGGTAACAATCTCAAAAATATTGACATAGATTTTCCACTAGGTAAGTTTATTTGTGTTACGGGGGTCAGCGGATCAGGAAAATCCACAATTGTCAACGAAACATTACAACCGATTCTCTCACAGCATTTCTATAGGTCATTAAAACAACCACTTGAATACGACTCTTTTGAAGGTATTGAATATGTGGATAAGGTAGTATGTGTTGATCAGGCACCTATCGGAAAAACACCTAGGTCAAATCCAGCCACTTATACTGGGGTTTTCAATGATATAAGAAACTTGTTTGTGGAATTACCCGAGGCTAAGATGAGGGCTTATAAGCCAGGACGTTTTTCTTTCAATGTCAAGGGAGGAAGATGTGAAGCATGTAGCGGTGATGGATATAAGAATGTAGTGATGAATTTTCTTCCAGATATTCAAGTCAAATGTGAGGTCTGTCATGGACAACGATACAACAGACCTACGCTTGAGGTGAAATTTAAAGGGAAGTCTATAGCAGATGTTCTAGACATGACTATCAACCAGGCTGTCGAGTTTTTTGAAAATCAACCAAATATACTACATAAAATAGAAGTGCTCCAACAAGTTGGACTTGGGTATATTAAGCTCGGACAGTCATCAACTACACTTTCGGGGGGAGAAAGTCAGAGGGTTAAACTTGCTACTGAATTAGCAAAAAGAGATACAGGAAAGACGGTTTTTATTTTGGATGAGCCTACCACTGGACTGCATTTTGCAGATATTCAAGCACTTCTTGATGTACTTCATAAACTCGTAGAGAAAGGAAATACTGTCATTGTCATTGAACATAATCTCGATGTTATTGTGAATGCTGACTACATTATCGATATCGGTCCAGAAGGGGGAATTAGAGGTGGTGAGCTTATTGTTACTGGTACTCCTCAAGAAGTGGCAAGATCGGGTATTGGTATTACTTCCCGATTCATTAGGCAGGAATTGGAAGAAATTGAAAATATAAATCATGAATAATCATTTCAAATAAAATATATATGAAAAAAAATCTGAAAACGGCTACACTCTGTATTCATGCAGGACATGAGCCTAAAAACGGTGAGCCAAGGCAGCTCCCGATAATTCAAAGTACTACGTTTAAATACGACAACACAGAAGAAATGGCTCTTCTATTCGACCTTAAGAAAGAGGGGTATTTCTATACACGCCTACAAAACCCGACTAATGATGCGGTTGCAAAAAAAATTGCAGCTCTTGAAGGTGGAGTAGGAGCTATGCTGAC
>JAEEGK010008608.1_pt1 | contig 24032 bp, 15 predicted proteins | sample 8958771 | NCBI WGS metagenome assembly JAEEGK01 (sample SAMN16246547, study PRJNA631951) | gut metagenome | biome: gut microbiome; feature: rumen; material: SC-attached | host: Bos | place: Iran: Karaj | collected 2018-10
ATTTACATATATATCTGAATTTGTATTTACATATATTTGTTCTGAATCATTTTGGGAATTTATTATATAATGTTCATCCATTAATTTAAATTTTTTAACTCAATTTTTTATTATTTTTAAATATATAAAAAATAAATTAAATAATTAAATATTATAATTAACTTTTTTTCATATTATTTCTATTTTTAATTGAAGTATTAATTTCATTATCATCTATACTATTTTCTTGTTCTTCAGATTGGAATAAAGTTTTACTAATTTTATCCATTGTTTTAACTGCCATATCAATAATATCAGGATAATTAATGCTATTCTCTAAAAATTTCATAATTATTCTTCTTATAGGTAATCTAAATTTATATCTTGATAAAGCAGCATAAACTTTAACTAATAAATTAGGATCATTAAAAGCTTTACTATCATTTTTAATCAAATCATTTAATTTCTCTGATGCTTGTTTATAGGAAATTGAATTGATTAAACTTGTTATATTATTAAATATTTCACTTGATTTATCATTTAATATTATATATTTATTAATTTTTTCACCATCTTCTTTTAACTTTTTATTTTCATAACTAGTTGAATTATTCATATATAATTCATTCATATCTTCAGGATAGCAAATATCAGTATTAAAAAAATAATTATAATGATTGTTTTCTAAAAATAGTTTTAAAGATTTGTTTTGAGATATATAACATAAAACATATGATATTGTACCTTTCATTGCATAATCTTCACATTTTTTAAAATATTCTATAATTTTTTCTATAATATTATATCTTTCTTGTAATAAAAATCCATAAGTTTGCTTAATTAAAATTTTACCTAAAATCCATAAAATAGCTTTTATTATTTTAGTATTTTTATTTTTATATTTATTAGAATTTAAAAGTTCAAATAATTTATCAATTAAATTTAATTCAATAATTTTTTGATATCCAATTTCATTATTAGGTAATTCAGTTATAATATTAATTGGAGTTTTTAAAGCTTGTTTAGTTTCAGGATGAATTTTAATACTGAAATAAACACTATATATTGAATAAATTTTTGAGTCTTTATTATTGTCTTTTTTATTTAATATAAAAGTAACACCTTCCTTTTGAATTTTAAAATAAGTTTGATTTTGAGATTCAATTTTTAATTTTTGAATAAATTCTGAACTTCCAAAAGTTAAAAAATTAACATAATGAGGAATCAATTTACAAGCTCTATCAACATTAAAATAGCCTAAACAGCATAAAAATTTAATTTCATTTTCATCAAAATTGATTTCAATATTATTTCCTTCTTGTAATTTAGAATATAATAATAAATTTTTTCCATCAATATATTCAATATAACTATTTAAAATTGCTTCTTGTCTTTTTTCATTTCCTCTCATTATATGAATATTAACATTAAAAGGTAATTGTTTAAGCCAAAATAATTCTGAATAATTTTCATATTGATTTTCTATTTTTGGTAAATTTATATGTAAATAATAATTATCATTCTTATTATCATCAGAATTGAAAATTTCAGTCATTGAATCTACTAAATTTTCAGAATAATCTTTTATAATTTTTTCAACATCAATATTTTGAATTTCTTGATTGATAAAATTATCATTTAATAAATCAAAAGCTTCTTTGTTTCTCATCATAATATAAATAATTTCTTTATTAATGGAAGATAATTTATTAATATAATCTTTATTCTTTACAATTTCATCAACATATCTTCCTTCAAGAACAAGATAAGTTAAAATACTAATAATAACATTATTACAATCTTTATCATTTGGATCTAAAGTATTCATTAATGTTTGTATATTTAACATAACATCTTTTCCAAATTTAAGTAAACATCTTATATGTTCGATAATATATCTTTTAATTTGTTTTGAACCTCTTTCAAGTAATTGTTTCATAAATTCAATTACATTTTTAGAATTAAAATTTAAATTATCAACCAATAATGTTAATATATAATCATAAGTAGAACCTTTATTTAAAAACTTTGCAATTAATTTAAAAAAACCTTTTTTATCTAAATATTCTTCACCTTGAATAGATTGACTAATAATACCAATATAAGTAAAAATTTGTCTTGACATATATTTATAAATTTTAATTATTGAAAAAGGTTGTTCTACATCATAAATAATATTTATATTATTAGAATTTAAAATATTATCCAAACAAATTTGAAAATCTTCATACCAAGTTAAAGTTTTTTGAAAAATATAATCTTCAGGTGAAGTATCTAAAATACTAATTCCTTCAGAAGAATTTGATAATAATTTAAAAAATTTACTTCCAATTGAAACATAATTAAAATTTTCAGCATCCCATTTAAGACTACAAATTTGGTTTTTACTTGGCATAAATGAAAACAATAATCTTTTAAAAAATTTTTGTTTATATAAATCCATTATTAAGTCTTTTCTATTTTCAACAATATCTAAAATATCATCTATATGTTTCCAATCCCATAATCTAAATTCTTTACTATCTAAAAGTTTTGAACTTTTTAAAATTTGTTGAAAAGAATCATCAGTTATCATATACAATTCCTTTTTACTTGATTCAATAGAATATTGATTATTATATTTTTTTATGTTTTGCATATTTACTATTGAATGACTTGCAATTATTACTTCAGTTGATAAATTTTCTAAATCAACATTTGAAATATCTTTACAATTAAAATGATAAAATGTTTGATCTAATAAATGCATTATTTTTACTTTTGTATTTACTACATCATCATCTATTCCTTTAAATGATGAGGTTGATGATATAATTGAAGAATCATTTGAATTATTTAAATTTGTTACTTGTTCTAACATTTTTTGTTTTTCTAATTTTTCATTTAAAAAAGGTAATTGTAAATCAGTGTTTGATAATTTTGAATATAAAATAGTATATTTTAAAGTTAATTTATGTGCATATTCAGTTAAAGAATTATTTTCACTATCAATAAATTTAATTAAGTTTTCATATAATTTATTACTTTGTAATCCTTGTAAAATATAAGCTAAATATACTTTATTAATATAAAAATCATCTTTTGAAGGAGAAGATAAACTAGTGAAATTATCAATAACTATGTATTCATTTTCTAATATTTCTTTCATCATATTTAAAATAGTAGATTTAATAGACATACTTGTATCAGTATTTAATGCTTCAATTACTGAACCCATTGCCATATAATCACCCATAATTAAAGAATAACCAGGCCAAGTTTTTAATAATTTCTCAATTATACTTTTTGAAATTTGTAATTTCACTTCAGTTTTATTTTTTTCTTCTGTATAAAAATCATTTTTGTCTTTATCTTTTAAAGTAAAATCTCTTTTTGTGAAAATAGAAAATATTTCATAAAAATCTTCAAAATCATTAAAATATTTTCTTTTATTAGGACAATTAATAACATATAATAAAGTATAAAAAATATTATCACTCATTTCAATACATGAATCATCAAGAAGAGTATTTATTAATATTCTAAATCCCCCAACAGTACTACATAAATCTGGTTTTTTAATTGCTAAATTTCTAAGAAATTCTATACTTCCTTTTTTAAAAACTTCATCTCCTTTTGCCATTGCTGCGATGCCTTGACAAAAAATTAAAGGGAAATTTTTTTCACTAAATGTTAACCATGTATGAATTAATTTTAAACATTCATATCTTTCTTCAAAAATCCCATGTTTAAAATCTTCTAATATTTTACATATTATAAATGGATACATATGATTTAAATATTTATTTGTAAAATATTTTGGTGATATTTCTATTAATACTCGAAGTATTTTTAATGCTTTTATACGTATATTTTTTTCTTCTAATATTACTTTTCTAAAAATTATAAAATGGTCATTTGAAAATAAATTATTAATTGATTGTTGATTTTTTTTCTTTTTAAATTCCTTTAAAAATTGTAATATTTTTTTTAAAATCTTTGGATCTATCATATTTGATTTAAAATCATTTATAATCGTTTCTAAATCTGTTTTAATATCTTCAATTGATTCTTTTGCCAAGTTTCTCTCTTTCATTTCTTTTATTACATTATTTCTTAGAATACCTTCCATTATATTTAATTTTTATATTTTACTGTTTTTATTTATATATTAATTGATGAATAAATAATAAAAAATTAATTATTAATATATACATTTTATATCATTTATAAAAATCAAAAAGAACATTAATTTATTTATGTTTTACCCATATTTCAAAATACAAAATTTTCAATAATTATATTATATTTCTAACTGTTTTTATTTTGTTTTCTTACAGTAAATATTATTTTAGAAGTGAGTATTTCAATAATTAATTGATCAACAATTGGAAAAGAATGAGTTCCAAAGATCCATGTTCCATTAGTTGAACTTTTAGTTTTAGAACCATCAATAATAATCCATTGTTTTTTATTTTCATCAAAAGAAAAAGTAGTTTGGCATCTACTAAATGATTTATCATTAGGAAAAGATAAATTACATTTTTTATCTCTACCTATTGTTACTTCTTTATTATCATTTGGATCAAAAATTTTTTTACTTTCACTATCTGATAAATTAACAACTTCAATTTTATTATTTTCAATAGGAGTAATTTCAAATATAGAATTACCTGCAGAAATAATTTCTTTTTGTTTTAAAGGCAAAGAATAAGAATTATCTAATTTAACATATAATAATCTATTATCACTTTCTTTCCCTGAAAAAGCTTTAAGACAATAACTTTTACTTTCTCTTAAATAATAAACAGCAAAAATATAAGGATAATTTAAATTTTCTTCATAATTTAATTCAAAATCAGGTTTGAAATTTTCTTTATTATTTAATTTTCCAAATATAGTAACGCCATCTTTTGTATTTCTTCCTCCTATCATTCCAGATGCTATTATTGTTATTTCTTTTCCATTTAAAATTTTTCCATCTAAGTCTCTTATTATTATTTTAGGTGAAGAATTTATTTCATTTTCTGATATTTCTCTATTTGAATTAATATACTCTAATACTTCATCTTTCTTCTCTTCTTCTACTTTCTTCTTTTCTTCTTTTTCTCTATTTGAATTCTTATTTGACTCTGTTTTTTTTTTTAACGCATTTTTTAACTTTGTTATATTTTCATTCTTTTGCTCTTCTGATGTTTCACTTTTTCCATTTTGAATTGATTCTTGCTCTTTTACTATAAATATTAAATTAATTTTTCTTTTATTTTACATTTTGAATTATCGTTTTTGTCTCCTACTTCTGCTGTTTTATCATTAATATCAACTTCCTCTTGTTTTTTTGGAAAACAACATCTCTAAATAATAATATAAGTAATAATATAAAAAAGTATTTTACAAACCAATTATTCATATTGATAATAATTTTATTTGATTATAATTCATTTTTCATTTTATTAAAATAATATAATAGAAAGTAAAGAAAAAAATGATAAAGAAAAAAAATAAAATTTTTAAACAAAAATGGCAGATGGAGATGAACCAGAAATAAAAAAATATAAAAATTCTCCTGCTCAAGATTTAGAATCTTGGAAACAAATTCAGAAAAAAATAGATGAATCATTTAAAAAAACATCAGAAAAAGAATTTGAATTATATGCTCAAGCATTAAAAGATAAAAATACATATTGGACAAATACAAAATATCCTGAAATTAATTCAAAAGATTTAGCTGATGATAAAATGAGAACTTTAGCAAAATATTCTGGAGCTATTAAAGATGATAATGATGATAATTATTATTGTATTTATTGTACTAGTAAAACTACTCCTTGTCCTCATAGAAGAGAAAGAGAAGTTATTAAAGAAAAATTTGAATATCCTATTAAATCAAGTTCTGTTTATGGATGGTTTAAACCTTATGATAATTTAGGAGAAAATCATAATAAAAATTCTGTTACTAAAAGCTTTTATGATCATTCTCATCTTTAAATAAAATATATTTTTATATATAAAAAATTTAATATTTATTTAACATAAGTCTTTTTTAATGAAAATGATAAGAATGTAATATTTATTTTTTATTAATCCTTTTCAAAAAAAATGTGTATAAAAATATAATAAAGAACTTATAAAATGAATATAACAAATTTTTTTTTATCATTATTCTTTTAATTTCTGAATATTTTGAAATTCAAATTTTTGGAATCTTCAAAATAATATATTCCAATTTTTATTAATTATATAAAACTATTTTTAAAAATACTTATATATTTAATAATTAATTTTATTATGCTCATTTTTTTATTTATAATTTTATTAATATAGTTATAATAAAACGGTATTTTTATTGATCTGATAATACAAAATAATTATAAAAAATCAAAAATAAAATATATTTTTAATTTAATATAATGTCAGAAACCAATACTGGGGAAAAAAAAAATGAAAATAAAGAAAAGACACCAAGAGAAAATACTCCTCTAAAATTAGAAATAGAAGAAGGAGAAAAAAAGGAAGAAATAAAAAAAGAAAAGTCTGATAAGAAGAATTCACTTCTCTTTGATCAAAAAGATATTTCTCCAATGAAATTATATTGTCATTTGAGTGAAAAATTAGAAATAATATTTATGATTATTGGTGTAATAGGAAGTATTGGAGCTGGTTCATCTGGACCAATAATATCTCTTCTTAATGGAAGTACAATTAATAATTTTAGAGAAACAACAATATCAGATATGAATTTGGATGAAATAATTCAAAAGTTTAAAGATGAAATAGATAAAAAAGTAAGAACATATTTTTATATGGGAATTTTAATGTTTTTTTTGAATTTTATAATGACATTCATGTGGGCACTTTCTGCATTAAGACAAATGCATCATTTAAAAGAAAAATATTTTGCCACAATATTAAAACAAGAACAAGGATGGTTTGATGAAAATAATGCTTATGAATTTTCAACAAAAGTTCAAGCACAACTTGAACAAATTGAATTAGGAGTAGGAGATAAATTTGGTGTTATTGTTCAATTAACTGCTCAATTAATTACAGGATTAATTATTTCTTTTATTACTTCTTGGAAATTAACTTTAGTTATGTTATGTGTTACTCCTATCACTATTTTTTCTTTTGTATATATGATGAAAGCTTTAAAAAGTAGTATTATTTTAGCAAGAAAAACTTATGAGAAAGCAGGTGGTGTTGCTGAGGAAATTTTATATAATATTAAAACTGTTTCGAGTTTCGTTAATTTTGATTTTGAAATTAATAGATTTGGTTCTTTAATTGATGAAGTTCATAAATATAATGTTGAGAAAGCTTATAAACTTGGAAGATCAGTTGGAATTGCAATTGCATTTAGTCATAGTAGTTTTGCAATTGCAATTTTATATGGAAAAAAATTAATTATTGATAAGGAAAAAAGTAGTAGAACTGGAGAACCTTTCACTGTTGGTGATATACTTATTGCTGTTTATTCTACTCTTTTAGCTATTATGTCTATTAGTAATATTTCTCCTAATATTAAAATCCTTCAAGAAAGTGCTTTGGCTTCAAGTGATTATTTCACTCTATATGAAAGAAAACCTAAAATTAATTTAAGTGAATCTACTTTGAAACCTCCTAAAGAATCTATTAAGGGAAAAGTGGAATTTCAAAATATTTCTTTCATTTATCCTTCCGATAAAAATAAGAGAAAAATTCTTGATGGATTGAATTTGACTTTTGAACCTGGGAAAAAAGTTGCTTTAGTTGGAGAATCTGGTTGTGGGAAGAGTACTACTGTTAATTTAATTGAAAGATTATATGAACCAACTGAAGGAACTATTTTAATTGATGGAATTGAAATTCAAAAATATAATCTAGAATATTTAAGATCTTTCATTGGTTATGTTCAACAAGAACCTGTTTTATTTAATCAAACAATAATGGATAACATTATATTTGGAAGGAAAGATTTAGTTAAAGAATTAGGAGATCCAGAAACTTTAGTTAAAAATGCATGTAAAGATTCAAATGCCACAGAATTTATAGAAAAAAATCCAGAAAAATATAATTATATTGTTGGTATTAAAGGCAGCAAATTATCAGGTGGTCAAAAACAAAGAATTGCAATTGCAAGAGCAATTTTATGTCAACCTAAAATTTTAATATTAGATGAAGCTACAAGTGCACTTGATAATAAATCAGAAAAAGAAGTACAAGCAGCTTTAGATGAAATATCAAAAAAAAATATAACAACAATAATAATTGCACATAGATTAAGTACAATTAAAAATGCAGATGTAATTTATGCATTGAAAAATGGTCAAGTATGTGAAATGGGAACTCATGAAGAACTTCTTAAAAAAAATGGTTATTATGCAGGTTTAGTTAAATCCCAATTAAATGAAGATGATAATAAAATGAAATTGTTCGAGAAAAAATTATCTCATAAATTGTCAACTCGTTTATCAAAAAAACTTAGTTTTGATTATTCAGATGATATAAAAACTCAACTTTCAGATGATTCAAATGAAGATGACACACCAATAGAATATGGTAGATTATTCAGACTTTTAAAAAATAATAAATGTGACTCATTTATAGGAATAACAGCTTCATTATGTGGAGGAATAATAGCAGTTTTTTCAGGTTGGGTTTTAGGAAAAGCAATAAATGGAATTTCAGCGCGAGATACTTCAGTAATAAAGAAAGAAGGAAATAAATGGGGAGGAATATTTTTTTGTGTTGCAATGTCATTTGGAATGATAATATTTTGGAAAATATTAAAATTAGATACAATAGGAAGTATAATATCATCAAATATGAGAAAAGAAATAGTGAAAAAATATTTAGAATTACATGTTGGATTTTATGATTTAGATGAAAATTCTCCAGGAGCACTTTTAACAAGATTATCAATTGATACAACTCAATTAAATGCAGTAATATTAACAATTGTTGGAGATGTTGTTACTACAACTGGTACTTTAATTTTTGCTATAGGATTATCTTGTCATTATGATTATAGATTAACTCTTATTTCTCTCTGTTTTCAACCTTTTATTGTTGCTGCTCAAATTCTTGTTAATCGAGCTAGAAGAGGAGGAAGAGATGGAGAAAAAAAAATGGATATTGAAGCAGGTGCTGTTTTAAGTGAATGTGTGATTAATACTAAAACTATTTATTCTTTTAATTTTCAAGGACCTGCTGTTGAAATGTATTTAAATATTTTAAAAGATGAAAAAAAAAATTTTTTAAGGGATTCTCTTTTTCAAGGAATATTACTTGGAATAGGAATTTTTTGTTCTTTTGCATGTAATGCTACAGTCTTTAACTATGCTGGATATTATGTAAGAAAAGGTTCTCTTACTTATAAAAATATGATTTTTGTCATTAATATTTGTTCAACTATGACAACTGGGTTATCAAATGGACTTCGTGGAATTGCAGATTTTTCAAAAGCAAAAAAAAGTTGTATTTCAGTTTTTAGAATATTAAATACAAAATCAGAAATAAATGCATTTGAAAATGTAAATGAAGGTAAAAAATTAGCAAATGATTTAAAAGGAAAAATAGAATTTAAAAATGTATCTTTTTGTTATCCAACAAAACCAAATCAAAAAGTTTTAAATGATGTAAGTTTTACAATAGAACCAGGTCAAAGTGCAGCATTAGTTGGTTATTCTGGATGTGGGAAAAGTACAATTATACAACTTTTAGAAAGATTTTATGATGTTACAGAAGGTCAAATTTTATTAGATGGAATTGATATTAAAGATTATAATTTATTTGATTTAAGAAAAAAAATTGGTTTAGTAAGTCAAGAACCAGTTCTTTTTAAAAGAAATGTTTATGAAAATATAAAATATGGAAATTTAAATTCTACAAGAGATGAAGTTTTTAATTCAGCTAAAAGAGCAAAAATAGAAAAATTTTTTACTAAAGAAGAATTAGGAACTAAAGAAGATCCTGTTTCAGGAGGAGAAAAACAAAGATTAGCAATTGCAAGAGCATTTTTAAAAAATCCAGTAATTTTATTGTTAGATGAGGCTACTAGTGCTTTGGATAAAGAAAGTGAAATTGAAGTTCAAAAAAGTATAAACGAATTACAAGAAGGAAGAACCAGTATTGCTGTTGCTCATAGATTAAGTACTATTGTTGATTCTGATATTATTTTTGTTATTGAAGCAGGAAAAATCGTTGAAAAAGGAAAACATGAAGAATTACTTAGTTTGGGAAAAAAATATGCAACTTTGTATAAATATTCTAATTCCAATTGATTTTTTGTAAATACTATATTTCAAAATTATTTTAGTTTTATTCATTTTTAAATTAGGAAAAATATTTAATAAACATTAAATATTATTGAAATATATCATTTTCTTGTTTTTACTAATTAATATATTAATAAAAATATAATTAAGAATATTATTTTGAAAATATATTAAAAAATATAATTTTTCAATTTAAAAAATAATTTAAAAAAAAATCTCAAATTTTAAATTTACGTTTTATTAATTATTAACTTTTATTAAAAAAATGTATGATGTAGATGATAAAATAGATGATTTACTAGGTTCTCGAAGAGGGGGTCGATTTCAAGCATATGAAAAATATAGAAAATCAAATTTATTTGAAGATTGTAAAGACAACATAGCACCAATAACAGATAAAGTAACAAACAGAGTATATACAAATAAATTTGAGCCAAAATATAGAGAAAGAGGTGCAAGAGAAATTTATCAAGATTCAGTTTTAACAAAAGATAAAAGAGCAAAAACTTTAAAAGTTCTTAATCGTGAAAAGACAGAAGATAATTTATTTAGAATAAGAAGAATCCCACGTGATAGAAATTTTAATGCAATGGATATTAAAATAAGAAATGATTATCGAGGTTATAATGTTAACGAATATAAATTAAAAAGAACAAAATCTGTTTTTATTCCAAGATCAAATATAAATAATGAAGAAAAAAATACAATGGATTCAAGAATAAGAAAAATATATGCAATGACTTCAGATATTTTTAATATTAATGAAAAACCTAAATTTACAGTTCAAGATTTAAATAGAAGTTTCCATGCTACAAAAGTTAAAAAAATAGAAGAAGAAAAAGAAGCAAAAGAAAAAAGAAATGCTTTAAGAAGATCAATGACACATTCAAGAATTTCAACTAATCAAGATTGGAAAAATAGTAATACTGAGCCAATGAAAAACAAAATGAAAGAATTTGAAGATAATTATAATAAAAATTTACGGGATGGAAATTTTAATAGAAAATATTTTTTAACTAAAAGAGATTTTAATAGTGAAATTTCATTACTTGATAAAAAAACTTTGAATGTAAAAACAAATCCAACAAATGTTGAAAGTGTAAATTATAATATTTTATCAACAGAACCTTCTTTATATAGAAATACAATATCATCGTTTTCAAATAAAAAACCAATTGAATGTATGTATGATGATTATGAAATTAATTGTAATAATAATAATTATAATCAAGTAAATTCGAAAAAATTAATAAATTTATTACATAAAGAAGGAATTCATGTTTATAATTTTAAAGAAGAAGGAAATGAAATTTGTGGTAATAATGGTAAATTTATATTTCAAATAAGAAAAGGAAATAGAGATGAAGATTTTGCAGATAAATTAAAGAAAATTAATAATAAATTAAAACAAAAAGATATGACTTTACAAAAAGTAAAAGTTGATAAAACAAAAAAAAGGTAAAATATTATTTAAATTTTAGAACTGATATAACTGAAGAATTTGGCCCTGAAAAAAAAAAGAGAGAAAAAACTCCTGGAAAAGGTTTAACTGGTTTTGGAAAGTAAATTTTATTTTTTTAAATTTATAGGAAAAAAATGGAACCTTGTCAATATAATAATAATTATAAAAATTATGAAAAATATGAAAAAGATAGAGTATTGAAAAAACCAGCGGCAACAACAAGAACAAATGTAAGATCAAACAAACAAATAAAACCTAAAGGTAATTGGAAATAAATAAACATTTTTTTATTATTTTTTATATATTTTTATCATATAAGAAAATAATTTAATGTGCTACTATTTTTCTTATAAAACATTCAAAAGGCCATTATGAACTTTAACAATATAATTTTTAATTTTAAATATATTCCACAATATTTCAGTGAATTTTTGAAACACAATCAATTATTTTTATGTTCTTCTTTCAAATTATTTGAATTTCAGATTAAATCTAAATTAAATTTGTTATCTCTTATTTCAGGATTTGAAGTTTCTATAATTATTTTAATTTCTATATTATAAATTTTCTTTATTATTTATTATAAATAAAATAGTATATGTTAATTTCTAGAGTTTAATTTGATGTGAATAATTCATTTATTAGAATTTTTATTTCATTTTTTTACTAATAAAAATAAATTATTTTCTACAAAACTTTACTTTATTATTTATATATATACCAAATTTTAAAGATTTACTAATTTTTATTTTCAATTAAATTTCAATTATTGATTTCTGGAATATATAAAATAATTAATTAAATGAATAAATCAATATTATAATTAATATACTTTTTCTCCATTTTTAAATTTTATCTCTTTTTTTTTGATAAATTAATTATTAAGCTCACTTCTTTTTAATTTACAATAAAAAATAATAAATAGTAAAAAATGATGAATGCTTTTAATTCTTATCCAAATTATCAAACTGAAGATTTTAAAACTTTTGAAGAAAAAGATTTAAAACCAATTAAAGATATTTCTGAAAATTTACGTAAAGGATTCATCAGAAAGGTTTATGGAATATTATCAATTCAATTATTAACAACAGCAATTTTTTCATTACTTACAATAAAATTTTCTTTTATTCAACAATTTATGTTAAATCACATTTTAATTTCAAATATAATGTTGATTTTAACGTTTATTTTACCATTTTTAATAGTATGTAATATATCATTAATGAATAAAATACCATATAATTATTTAATTTTATTCTTATTTACTTTTGCAGAATCTTATTTGATAGCTTTTATTTGTGCTTTTACAAAAGGTGATTTAGTTTTTATAGCAGCTTTAATGACTTTTATTATGGTTTTATCATTAACATATTATGCATATACTACTGATAATGATATGACAACTCAAGGAACTACTTTATTTATTTTTTCTATTGGATTGTTTTTATTTTCATTTTTTGGAATATTCACTAATAATAAATTATTCCATATTTTTATTTGTTGTGCTGGAGTTATTTTATTTGGTTTTTATTTAGTTTATGATACTCAAATTATTCTAGGAACTAAAAGTGAAATGATAGAAATGGATAATTATATACTTGGTGCATTCATTTTATATACTGATATTGTATATATATTTATGAAAATATTAGAATTACTTCAACACTTAGAAAATAAAGAATAATATTAATTAAATATTAAAAATAATTAAAACAAAAATAAAATTCTTAAATTAAAATAAATAATAATAATATTAATATTAATATAAAAAGAAAGAAAAAATGAATGAAAATAAAATACAAATAGAATTCATTTAAAAAAATCCTCAAAGAGTTCATCCGAAAAATTCAGTACTTCCAGTTTTATTAATTATATTCATATTTATAGAAATGCCGGACTTAGTGAACATAATGAAATTTTAAATCAAAATCATATATTGGAAGAGTAAAAAGAATCAAAATGGAAAAGTAATAGCAAATATAGATAAAATAAAAATTATGATAAAACATATAAAAAACTTCATTTATCATACTTAGATAGAAGAAAAATTTCTCAAACAAATTTGTTATTTGATGCTGCAAAAGAAATGGAAGAAATTTTAAAAAAATAAAATTCGCCAGTATCAGAGATATATATAAATCAGAACATATCAATTTGAAGAAGATTATAAAAAAAGAAAGAAAATTAGAATTAATGATAAATCAAGAAGAAAAAAGAAATAAATGAAAATTGAAATTTTTTATTAGTGATTATTTTGTTTTAATAAGTAAATTAAGAAAATTATATTATAAAACAGAATATTTAAATTATTTTATTATAATGAAAGTCAAAAAAAATTAAATTTTATATAAATATTAATTAAAGGAAGACAATTTATTATTACTAATTTAATTAAAAAACATAAAATCATAAATTAAACAATATATCAAAAATTTCATAACAAAAAAATGTATAAAAACTTTACATATTAAATATTATATTATTTAATTTAAATTAATAATATTATTATTTAAATAATATATTTATTTCAAAAATAATAAATTTAATTTTTACATTAAAGCAAATAAAAGTAAAATAAGAAATTCAATTCCAATAGTCCAATATAAACAAGAATTACTTGTTTTTTCTAAATAATTTTTTAATTGATTAGTTTGTTTAATCATTTTACCTTCAATTCTATCCATATCATTATGTAAATTATCTAATAAAGGTTCTTGATTATTTAATTCATGATTAATTGCTTTTTGACCTTCTTTTATTCTTTTTGCTTGAGAATGTAAAGTTGAAAATAATTCTTCGTCTTTTTTATCATGTTCTTTTTTATATTGAAGAAATTGTTCGGTTGTCATTTTATTATTTTTATTTACTTTACTTGTATCTATTTCAAAGGTTTCATATGGAATATTATTGTTTTTTTTCTTATTTTTAATCTCATTATTCATTTTTTTATTTATATTTTTTTATTAATAATATTTTATTTTATTTTATTAATATTATTCTTTTCTTACTTTTTTTTATAAGAGTTTTTTATAAAAATTTCTATTTAAAATTATTTGAATTTAATTACAATTTTTTGTTGAATAATCTTAAAATTAAAATAAATGAATATAACATTAGTATATAAAGAACAAGAATATTCCTTAGAATTAATGAATACAATTCCTCTTTCTTATTTATATAAAAAATCAGAAGAAAAATTTAAACTTCTTCAAAACGAAATTGATCTATATTTAAATGATTTATATATTCCAAACTCAAATAAAGCAGTAATAGATTTTTTTAAAGAAGCAAAAAAATATAGAATAGATATTAAAAATAAAAATTCATCATTAAAAAAAGAAAAAAATAATAATTACTTAAAAGAAAAAAGTAGTTTTTTTCCATCAATTCTGAAATTAAACCTAAATAATAAAAAAAAGAAAAAAAAACATTTTATAAAATGTCAAGTATGTAAAAAGAAAGATTCAATATTTTATTGTAGAAATTGTAATAATTTTATTTGTTTCGAATGTAACATAAGATATCCTATTCATTATGAACACAAAATAATAAATTTAGAAAATGGAAATTTAAAAAATTCTTTAGATATATATAGAAAATTAATAATGGATGAATTACTTATTGTAAAAACAGCTTTTATTTCTTCAAGTGAATGGATTATTGATAATCAAATTAAATTTGAATATTTTCAAAATTTAGTTGAATTAATTAAAGAAATTGATGAAAAAAGTTTCGAATTATCTTCTATTAAAACAAGTTATGATGTTGAATTAGAATATATTAATGATATTAGAAGAGAATTATTTGATCTTGAACTACCTACTTTTAAAAATGAAATTATTGATATCTTTACTTTGATAAATGAAAAAGAACAAGTTTTAAATAATTATGCTACTACTGTTAATTTACAAGTTATTAAATCTCAATTTAATAAAAAAATGATAGATTTATTTGAAAAAATTCAAATTCATTTACAAGATATTTTAACTGATGTTAATAGTAAATTAAATGATGCTCAACAAATTAATGGTTATGGAGTTAAAGAATTAAAAGTATATAATGATTCTCATAGTGAAGCTTCAACTAAAGAAGATGATAATTTAAATAATATTAATAATAATAGTTTCAATAATAATAATATTAATATTCAAAATAATTATAGTATTAAAACTAATCATAATCATAATTTTTCATTTCCTTTAATTCCAAAAACTAAAATAAATTCAATAATAGATAAAAATATAATTGCTTTTGAGGAAAGAATGACTTCATTATTATCATCAAGAAAAGAAAAAAAGAAAGAAAATGAATTATATAATAATTACAATAAAGAAATAAAGCAAAATTCAAATTATAATAATTTTCTCAAAGAAAAAAATTCAGATAAAGATGAATCAATATATATGAATAAAACATTAAATAAAAGTAGAAATGTAATAAAAAATTTCATGAATTTAACTTCTTCAAATTATACTTCAATTAATGATTCTAATAGTAATAAAAAACCTGTTGTTTCTTCAAGCAAATTATTATATAATTCTTCTAGGTTAAAATTTTTTTTATCTTCTAATAAAAAAAAAAATAAAAAAAATGAATTTATTGAACTTGGTTCTATACATCAATCTTTTAATAGTCCTGTTAAAAAAAAGAAAAAAAAGTAAATTTTATTATTTTCATAATTATAAACTTTTTTTGGTAATATCAATAAATTATGTATTATAATTTAGATGTAAATATTTTTTATTTTTAAAATAATGTAGAGAAATTTTATTTTTAAAATTTATTTTTTATAATATTTGTTTTTATATTTTAAGTAATTAGATTTTTGGTTGTTGATATTTTTTTGGAATATATTCTTTGGCATTTAAATTTAATTCATTTGTATTTTTTTTTGGTTGATTATCAATATTATATACTAAATTTTTATTTAATTCAGTAACTTCAAATTCAATTTCTCTTGTTCCAATTTTATTATCTTTTTTTTTATTTTTATACTTATTTTTACCAAATTGATTGTTATAATTATCTTTATTATCTTTCATTTTATTACTTGACTTATTATCAAATTGATTATAAATTTTCATTTTATGATTATATTTTTCATTATTATAATTATTTTTCTTGTAATTATTATTTTTTTCATTCTTATCTTTTTTAATAGAATAACCTAATTGTTCTTCTAAAATATCACTATCTTCATCACTATATTCAATTTCTCTTTTATTATTATTATCTATTTTATCTTCATTATCCCAATTATTATAATTTCTATATTTATTACTATTATCCATTTTTAATCTATAAAAAAAAAAATAAAAATCTTATAATTTAAAAGAAACTTAATTTAATTATCAAAATTAAAAAAAGTATTAATAATAGATTCATTTAATTTATAAACTTCATTATTATTATATCCTTGTAATTTTTCAATATAAGTATTTCCACCACATCTTTTAAATTCTTCTAAATAGCAATTTTTTCCTTCATTTAAATTAGAATATTTTTGTCCTATTTCAAATAAACTTAAAAAAATTTCTAAAATTTTCATTATAGATTCACTATCTTCATAAAATTTTTCAATCACATTAATTAACAACTTAATTAAGTTAAAATTTTTAATGAAATTAATAATAATTTCAATATTAAATTCTTGATTAATAACAATTGCATCAATAATAAATAAACATTCTCTTGAAATTGGAATTTCATCTTTAATAAGACTATTAATTATTTCTGGTATAATTCCACTATTAATAATATTTTCTAAATTTATTTTTTCACAGGAAATAAAATTGGAAAAAGACCATAAAGCATCTCTTTTAAACATTCCAGATGATTTTATAAAATTAGATAAATATAAATTTATTTCATTTTGAATTATTGGATCTAATATTTCTTCAAAGTTACTTAAGAAATTTCCTATTAATTGTAATATTTTTTGAGATAAATATTTATTATATGTTATTTTATTTGTTATTATTTTTCTAATTAAACCACTTGAAAATAATAATTGATGAATTTTTTTATTTGAAATATTTGCTAAATAGGTTAAACCTAAAAGACAATTATCAATAATATCTTGATCATTAGTTTCTAAAAACCTAATAAATATATTTGAAATATGTTCTTCTAAATAATATATATTTTCTTTTATATTATCAATACTCACTTCACTATGTCTTTTAAAGAAATTATTATTTAAATCATTTATATCAAATAATTCATGTATTTTAGATAAAAGTGAACTTATATTATATAAAATACCAACACATAATTTAATTAAATTTAATTTTACTTCTGAATTTTCACAATATTTTACAATATAATTTCTTGGAATAACAGAGAAAAATAAATTTTCAATAATAGGATTATTATTAATAATAGAATTATAAAGTAACCATAATACATTTTCAGTTAAATAATCGTTATTTAAATCTAATATTTTAATATACATTTGAAAACAAGTATTTTGAGTTAAAAAAACAACTAAATTAATATTTGAAATTTTAGTCACAAAATTAATAATAATCCAAGTTACTTCATAAATTATTTCATAATCATTAATATAATTATATAAAACAAACATAAGTTTATCAGTAATATTTCTTTTATACATTTCATTAATATAATCAATAGAAATATCTGTTGTTATTGTTAATAATCTAATTTTATTTATTGCAAATTTTACTTCATTTATATTTTTAGAATCAAGTAAAATTTTCATTTCATCTGTAAATAATGAAGGAGAATTATATTGTTTATTTTTTAATTCATCTGAAATATCTAATTTTTCTATTTGAATTTCATAAGGACATTTTTTAACTAAGTTTATATCTAAATTTTTCTCTCTTTTATCCATTAAATAATTATTCATTTTTTTCTTCCTTAATGATAAACCATATTCTTCTCTTTCACTGTTAATATATTTATCTAAATTTGATTGAGTTGAAGAACCTATTGATTGAAATATTGATTTATAATCTTTTGAAATTTTCATTATTTAAATTTTGTTTTTTTTAAATTTAATTGTACTTAAATATTAATTTTTTAATTTAAATGTTTTTCTAGAAATTAAATATTAAACTCATTTAATTAAATAGAAAATTTATAAATCGATATTTTATGATAATAAAATAATATAATAAAGAATAAAATAAAATATGTTTTTAAATGATAAAAAAGGAAGTTTTGGTTGCTTTTCTGAAGCTGGAAAAAGAGCATTTAGAATTTATAAAAATTTATGTTTTGATTCCTTAAAAAAGAAAGGAAAAACATATAATATGATTGATAATTTATTTGGTAAAGACAGTCGAGAATTATTAGAAAAATTTAGAAAAGAAAGAGAATTAGAAGAACAAACAGATATATTTAAATTAGATGATTATGAATTAAAAAAATTAAAAGAATTAACAACAAAAGCAAAAAATAGAAAACTACAAAGAAATCAATTTTTAACAAGATGTCAAAGTGCAAAGCAATATAATAAAACAAGATTAAACTTATTTAATGAAAAGAAAAGAAAAAAAAGTAAAAATGAAGTAATAGTAAGTTGTACAAAATATAATCCAAAATATGATGTAATATTAAAAAGAAGTCCTTCATGTCCTTTATGGTCAAAATTAACATCAAGACCAAATTATATTAAAGAAGATAATTATCCTTTTTATATTAATCCTAAAAATATATTAGAAAATACTGCTGGAAAAACTTTTATAGATATGTCAAAACAAACAAAAAGAAAAATAATAGATGATGAAAATCAAAAATTAATTCGTCCTAAATCTTCAATAAATTTATCGAAAAAATCTTTTTCAAATATAATTAATATAAAAAATAAAAGTAGACCTCAAACTGGAAAACAGAGATCAATAGTAGATAAGAATTTAATATTGAATAATCAAAAAGAAGATAAAAAATTAAATTTAAAAAAGCAAAAATCAATGACTCCAAAAAATAGAATTAATATAAAATATTCTAAAAATAATATATCAACAGAATCAATGGAAGATTCATATGAAGAATACAAGAATGTATATATAAAGCAAATAAAAAGAAATTCAAAATCAATAGAAGAAAAAACATATGAAAAAATTAAAAAAAAAAAATTAAAGGCTCCAGATTTTGATCAATTTATTTCAAGAGAAGATTTTGAAAAATTAAATGACAAATCATCAGTAATTCCATTTTCATTACCAAATTATAAATATGTAAGACCAAAGCCAATAATGATGTTAATATATGATAGAAAAAAACATAAAATAAATAAAATAAAATCATCATCTTTAAAAAAAATGGATAATTCATATTATTTTGATCCATATAAAACATTAGATAAATATAATAATCATAAAGTTATTCATGCACCTAATTTTAATTTAATGACTTCAAGACCTGATGATGGTAATCCTTTACCTGTTTATATGAAACATATTTATAGTAAAGCTTCATGTTATAATATTACTGCTTTAAGTTTAAAAATGAATAATTACTCCAATTCAAATTTTTCTAAGGTTTATACTAGCTTTTTCCCTAAAAAAAGCTTTAATCAATTAATTAATTTAAATTTATTAAATTCACAAAAATTCTTAGAAAATATTATTGGAAATAAAGATAAATTCATTCAAAAACATTCTCATATTGGAAAAGTTATGAAGTTTTATAATAAAAATTATGATGATTTACTTAAAGATGAATTAATTTCTAGATTTGATAATGTTACTTATAAAACTATAGAAAGAAATAAATCTGTTGATGTGAGAGAAATGGAAAAATATCTTTTAAAAAGTATTGAAGAAGGATAAAATTATTTTATTTAATTTATATATATATGTTTTTTTATTTTCATATTTTTTTTAAATATAATTATTAATTTCTATTTTGTTATTTTTTTTGATGAAATTTATAAATTTTAATTTTAATGAAATATTCTCTTACAAAAAGAGAAAATGATGAAATTGATTGTATATTAAATTCAGGAATAAATCAAATGAAAAATTCAAATCTAATAAAAAAATCATATAATGAAGATATAAAGCCTTTCTTAACAAATAATTCATTGAATTTTTCTGGAAGTTCCTTTAATAACTCAAATCAAATATATAACTGTTTTGCAGAAGGAAATTTAAATAATAATAATTTTCAAAAAACAAATTCATTTGAAATAAAAAAAAGCTATGATGATATAAATGATGTTTTAAAAAATTTAAGTTTTAATTATTCAAAACCAAAATGTGAAATTTACAATAATAATGAATACATTCAAAATAATTATAATTTTAATTATGGAAATTTATCTCCTGAAGATTATAAAATAAGTAAAAAATATGTTATTGATGATAATGTAAGTAATAATATTATAATTGATAAAATAACTGAAAAAGAAATAGAAATAATGAAAATAAGAAATGAATTAGAACAAGATGAAAAAATAAAAATAAATTTAAAAGAAGAAATAAATAAATTAGAAGAAGAATTATCAAAAGAAAGAAAAGAAAATAATAAAAAAAAAGAAGAATTAGAAATAATTAGAAAATATAGAAATGAATGTGAACAAATGCAATTTAAATTTGAAACTTTAATGAGACAATTTCATAATAGTGAAGAAATAAGACAAAATCAAAAAAATTTATTACAAAAAATTCAAAATGATATTGATTGTGTTAGACAACAGTCTTTAAATAAAATTAATCAAATTGAAATGATGAAACAAATTAATTTTGAAAATGAAATTAAATACAATGAAGATGATGAATGTTGTAATAAACAAAATAAAAAGAAAAAAAAAGGAAAGTCAAAATCTAAAGAAAAAAATAAAAAATGAAAGAATAATATATTTAATTTTTTTTTATTCAATTTTTAAATTAAAATTTTTTATATTACTAAAATATAAAAGATTATTTAATGTTAAAAAAGGAAATTATTTTAAATACTCTTATATATAAATTTCCAATTTACTTTTTCCAAAAAATTTTCGATTATTTAAATTGCTTATCTTTACAATTCATAAATATATCTTTTAAACTTTTACTTATCATACTTGTATTATTTTTTAAAACAAATAATTTATTTATTTCAAAACAAGAAGAATAATTTTTTTTTTCTTTTTCAAAAATAACACTTGGTTTTATTAAACTGCTTTTTTGTTTAATTAATTTATTTTTAAATAAATATTGGTCACTATAATTTTTCCAAGACAAAAATTTTGAACTTTCATGTTTTAAAAAAATTTTTTTTTCTCTTAATTTACTTGAAGAATTATTATGAGAAATTTTTTGAAATTCAAAAAAAAGAGGTTTTTTATTATATTTATTTGAATGATTTGTAGGAAAATAATCCATATTTTGTATATTTTTATCAGGTGAATTTTTATTTTTTGTTAATATAAGTTTTAATTTTTTATTGTTAAATTTTAATACTTTTTCTTTTTTATCTAATTTTTCTAATATTTTTCCTTTTGATTTCTGTATTTTTAATAATATTAAATTTTTATATTGATTTTGTCTATTTTGCATTTTTAAATTTACATTTTTAATTTCTTCAATTCTTTTAATATATAATTTAATCTTCTCATTAGTTACAAATCTAATTTGTTCTTTTAATTCTCTTGTTGAAAGTTTATATAAATCAAAAAAAGGAATTTCTAAAATTTGAGAATTATCAAAATCACATTTTAAATTAAAAAAATAAGTCTGCATTTTATAAGAAAATTCTATATCTCCAATAACTTCTCCTTTACCAACATTAATTAAATGATATTCTATATTATTATCATAACTATTATTTATTTCATAATTTAAATTTTGTTTTGTATTTCCACTTTTTATTATTTCATTATTTGAAAAAGATGATAAATCATATTCATTTAAAAATTGAATTTTAGAATTAAAATATAATTTAAAACTTCCTTTTCTAATTATAATTAATCTATCACAAGGTTCATTTTTTTTACAAACATATTCATTTTTTTTATATTGTTTCTTAATAATTTTAGTGTATATTTTATCAAAGAAATCGAAATAAATATTTTCAAACATTTTTAAACCTCCTAAAAAATTTAAAATATCTTGTTTTTCTAAAAAATCAGTTTTTTCAAATATAATAATATAATCATTTAAACTTAATTCTCCAACAACACAAAAATTAGTAGCAGCTTCACTTAATACTTCTCTTTTATGTTTTTTCATATCATTAAAACCATAAATTTCTCCTTTATTAACATAATAATCAGGGTCTTTAAATATATGTGAAGATAATGAATTTTGAAAAGCATTTACTATTTTATCAATAAATTTTAATTTATGCATTTTATTCTTATTTAATTTATATTCTTTTGGTTTTTTATATATTATTATTTTCCCTTCTAATATAAAAGACATGCTTGATATATTTTCTCTATAACGATATAATGGTTCTCCTCCTCTTATTATTTTTATTTCCATTCTTTTTATTATATTTGAATACATTATTTCCCCATTTTCATTGTTTTTTATTATATTTTGAAAACATGGATAATTCTGTAACTCATTATATAATATTTCATTGTCTTTTTTTGTTCTTTTTTTTAAAAAATATATTCTTTTTAATTTTTTATTCTCAAATGTTATTGTTTCTATTTTTATTTGATTTGATAATTTTAAATGTAAATTTTGAAATATATTCATTTTTAACTTTATTGTTATATTTTATTTAGAATTTAAAAAAAAATCAATTATAAAATTTTCAAAAATTATTCAAACACCCAAAATAGCTTAAAAAATATTTAATATAATTAAAATTAAGTTTTTGGCTCTTAATGAATATTTACTAAAATTTATGTTAAAGGAAGAAGAAGAAAATAATATTGATTTATCAAACCACAAAGAATCAAAAGAAACAAATTTTTCTTCTTTTGATGATTGAACATTATTCAGTTTTGATAATCAAGATAGTCAAATAAATAATAATAAAAATGTTTATGAAGTAAATAAAATAACAATTATTAATATTTGAATAAATCTCAATAAAAGCTAAGTGTTCGATAATTAAATTTTTTGTATTAAAATAGTTTAATTCTTTTATCTATTATAATTTATAAATAATAACAATTATTTAGATATATAATAAAAAGAAAAATATATACTAAAGTAATTTCATTAAAATTATAAAAAATTATAATAATTTCCCAACAAAAAAAAAAAAAAATATTAAATTTAATTTTTTTTATTTCCTTTTAATCTTCATTTATATCTAAATATATAATTATTTAATTTTTTCTTTTTCAAAACTGTTAATTTATTTAAATTATATTTTTAATTTTATTATTTATTTTAATATTTTTATGTAATGATTGGGGATTGGGGATTGGGGATTGGGGATTG
>JAEEGK010008610.1_pt1 | contig 24030 bp, 17 predicted proteins | sample 8958771 | NCBI WGS metagenome assembly JAEEGK01 (sample SAMN16246547, study PRJNA631951) | gut metagenome | biome: gut microbiome; feature: rumen; material: SC-attached | host: Bos | place: Iran: Karaj | collected 2018-10
TCAAGTTTGGTTTGGTTTTCACCATCGTGATGTTCTTGGCGAATGCGGCGCGTGTGTATTTCGGTTCCGGGGCGCTTATTGCGTGCAGCTTTTTGGGCGGTGCCGCGGAGATGGATGCCGTGGCGTTCTCGCTCATCGATATGTGCCGCAAGGCGACTCTCGAAAATCAAAACTTGATTTTGGCGCTTTTGTTCGCAAGCCTTGCGAATACGGTGACGAAGGGCGGAATCGTATATTTTCTCGGGGCGAAATCGATGCGGCGTCCTATTATACCGGCGGTGGCGCTCATTTGCGGAGTGACTGTTGTGATGATTGGAATTTATAGCATATCATGATTTTTTATCATTGGGTGTCTTATGTCCGAGAAAATGAATTTTGCATTAACGATTGCCGGCTTTGACGGCTCTGCCGGGGCGGGCATCTTGGCCGATGTCAAGGCGATGTCGCATTTTGGCGTCTATTGCGAGTCCGTCTGTACGGCGCTCACGCAACAGAACGAAGACGAGTTCGTGGCCCCCGGCTGGATTATCTGGGAACGCATCGAGGCACAACTTGAAACGTTATTCAAAAAGCGCACGTTCAAGTACGTGAAAATCGGACTTGTCGAAAAAGCAAAAAACCTCAAACGGATTGTGGAATTTGTTCGTGAAAAATCTCCGGACGCCTTTATAATCTGGGATCCGATAGCGAGTGCTTCGGCGGGGTTCCATTTCTTGCGTGCCGCCGAACAGGACAAGTTCATGCCAGTGATGAAACAGATTGACTTGGTGACGCCGAACCATGACGAATTTGGATTCTTGGGGCTGGGGCTTGCGGCTTCTCGCGGGACGATAGAACTCGGAAAGGATTTCGCGCTGCTTTTGAAAGGCGGACATTCTAGAGGAAAGAACGCTGTCGATATTCTCTGGGATAGGGATGGAAAACAGTACAAATTCTCTAGCTCACGCCTGCCGGGAAAAGGAAAACACGGCACCGGCTGCCACCTCTCTGCGGCTATTTTAGCCAACCTGGCGCTGGGCCACACGCTCTCGGAATCCTGCCAGATAGCGAAGGATTACCTCACCGCGCTGTTGCAAAGCGGGGAAGGGCGGCTCGCAAGGGATTTGTAAGCAAAAAACTCTTTTGACTCATGGCGGCCTTGACTATAGAGACGCCAGGAAAATTTAAATTGACAAAAAAAATGAATCAGAAAACTCTGATTCATCTTTTCTTGCGATTCTTTTAAGGAATCTTTTGCTGTTAATTGTTGAATACGAACATGTTGTTGCCCATGCTATTGCCAGCAAAATGGATATGTTTCCTTTTGCCTTTTTTATAATTCTTAAGATGCTTGTGAGAATGCGGTGCATCCAATATTGTTGTGATAGATTCGTTGTTTTCCAAGACTATATTGGAAACATAGGAAATGCAAGGGAATAATTTTACTTTTCCTTCGTCTTCAATTGGGCAATAGGCTTCTGCGGCACTATTTGCTGTAACGGAACTGACTGCCACTTCTTTCTGCAAATCGTCGTCGGTCATTGTAGAATATGAAGTGCTTACAATGGAATCCAAGGCGGATTCGTTTTCTGCGACGTCCTCTGTCGTTTCTACATACTCCAAAGATGTTCTCAGATCAGTCATGGAAATGTCCGCCCATCTTAAGGAACCCTTTGAATCGAGAGCAATTCTCAGATAATTACCGCCACTACGGACGATTCGGTTGTTGTAAACGCGCTGGTAATGGAATACGTAGCCTCGCTCCGTAACTTCCCCAGTCGTCAGACTCATGTCGTATTCCGTGTCGGCTACGATGAAGTCGAACTGCTTGGCGAGAAAGGGTGGCAAAAGTTTGTTTATGAGTTTTTCGCTAAATTTGGATTCGTCTTTCTTTAATCCGTCGAGGCTTATACGGAATTTTTCATCTGAAATGACCAAGGAAGATCCTCCGTCTTCACTGACATTGTATTTGTTCTTCTTTAAAGCCAATTTGATTATGGACTGCATTCCCCTAGTAGTGTCTGCTTCCACAATGAATGCTTTCTTGGAGTCTTTTTTCAGGCTCGAATTGTTGAACCCTAATCTATGTCCCTTAATAGAGTGTCTTTCCTTTAGGAATTTATGAGCTCTTGAGTCCATGAATATGCGCGGCTTCGCAAGAGAGTTGCTGAAAGCCAAAAAAAAGCATAATAGCAAACAAATCTTTTTCATATATTTCTCCTTTCTATTAATATTTGGGGGTTCCTGCTTTTGAGTACGCCATTTTTATATCGACAAACTTAAAGTTGCCGCTGCTTGATGTGATTGGACCTTTCCATGTTAACTTATATGTTTCTAGTGACATGTCTATGACATTCCCGTTATTGTAATCACCATAAAAGTAAGCTATTGCTGGTCTATAACCTGAGAGATTGGTTGTCCAACCCACTGCGTGATTGTTGACGAAATCATCGTAATGTTTGTAAACTGCGGATGAATATGCGTCCCAAAGACCTCTTCCGTCTCTAATAAAATATTTTGCGAAATGGTTGAATTTGTCTTCTGTTCTCCATTGGGCTGAACTGTACCAATGTTTTTTGATGTTTCCTTGCCAGCTTTTTGAATGGTAGCCCAAAATTGCATGTACGCCGTTAAACATTTTTTTGATGTTGGTTAAACGGGCGTTGTCAATTACGGAACTGTTGTTGCTTGGATCAGAAGACAATTGATTCGCCTTGTTTGCGTTTAAGAAAAGGCAGGCGTCGATGATGACCCATTTGGTGTTGCCTCCGAATTTTTTATTGCCGTTAACGAAGCCAAAACCATAGTCATAAAAAGATAGTATTTGCTGGTTTCCATGTCCGGCGAAGAATACAAAATCAGAAAGGTCTGTATTGTCTGATAAAAATCTTGATGCTGTCGCCGCTGAATTTTCCCTATTGTGATTTGTGGATATTGATGTACTTGGGTATTTGTCTGTGATTTCGTCTGTCATTTTTTCAATGAATCGTTTTTTGTGAGCTATGCTTCTATCTAAAGAACCAAGGTCTGTTGCAAAGTGAGAATAATCGTTTATTGCATAAGTACTGAATGATATTGTCTGTGGTGTACCTTGTGTAACTGCGAACAGACATGAAGAAAGACATAATGTCAAGATGATTGCTCTTTTTTTCATATTTACTCCATTTTTTTTATAACTTAATTTAATTAAATTTATTTGTCAATAAAGTTTTGTTTGTTTATGTGAAATTTACAAAAGAAATGTTATTGTTGATTGATAAATTAATAAAACATTGATTTTTTTTGTTTGGAATATATTATATTTAATGAAGACATTTTTATAATAGGAGAAGTTATGAAAACAAGAATATGTTTGGTGGGATTTATGATGAGCTTGCTGGTCTCTCCGTTGCTGGCTTCTGATTCATTTGGCGGAATAGGTGTTGCTGTTTATCAGGTTCCCGATGGTGTTAAGATTGCGGAAGTGATTCCCGGTACGCCTGCCTTTGAAAGTAATTTGCAAGTAGGGAATGTCATTATCGCAGTTGACGGCATGTCGCTTAAGGGCAAGACTGTCGAAGAATCGATTGCGAAACTTCGTGGACTGGAAAATAAACCTCTTGAAATTACTTTCCTGAACGGCGATGATACGCTTTCGACGATGCTTCGCCGTTCTCAGATTACCGTAAAGGACTTGGAAAGTGATCAGGTTGAGGCCTGGTATGGTAATAAGTCTCAACTCGATGTGCAGGAACTTGAAACCTATGCTAGCGCAAAAGAAAACAACAAACAACTTGTAGCCGTCTTGCAGAATGGAACTCTAGTTAAGTCGCAAACGTTTGTTGATGCCGGCGCGTTGAATGCGGTCTACGTAAAGCGTGTTGATGAATTTGCACCTAAAACTAAGCCTCAGAAGAATAACAAGCAGGTTTCAGTCGTGCTGAAGAACGTTAATCGAAATGCTGTTGAATTTGAGCTTAAGTCCATTGGATCTGTCACCATTTCTGTTATGGATGCTGATGGAGCCGTTGTGGCTAAGTTGGTCGAAAATAATGCACGAAAAGGCTTTAACTCCTTGAGGTGGAATTCTCAAAGTGTACCTAACGGTCGTTATATGGTGACCGTTGAACATGACGGAACTGTTTCCGGCAAGTACGTTATACTCAAGTAATTGTTGCTAAGTTTTTTATAACTGATATCTTGACTGAAATTTTGAGATTCTCATTGATTTGTCGATGGAATAATTATTTAATTACGTGAAGAAAAGCTTGGCAAAATAAAAGCTGAGCTTTTCAATTTTTATATAGGGATTCCTCACCGCGCTGTTGCAAAGTGGCGAGGGGCGGCTCGCAAGGGACTTTTAATTTAGACGAAAAGAATCGATTGTTTTGACATAATCTGGGTGGGGTTCTATATTTGAGCCGATTTAGGTGAATTTATAGGATCTTAGAGGAGATTATATGAAACATTCTTTTATCGGTCATGCATTATTTGCTTTAGCGTTTGCATTGATTTCCTGTGGCGATGACTCATCTACCGGTGCTCCTGAAGGGACTGTCGGGTCCTTGACGGACTCTCGCGATGGGTTGACCTACAAGACAATTGTCATCGGTAGGCAGACTTGGATGGCTGAAAACCTGAATTACGATGCTAAGAATAGCTTGTGTCCCAAAGGTACTTCCGCCAACTGTACCAAATACGGTCGCCTTTATACGTGGTCTGTTGCGAAAACGGCATGTCCGTCCGGTTGGCATTTACCGAGTAGGAAGGAATTTGAAACTTTGTTTGAAGCCGTCGGTGGTGCCGATAGCGCAGGCACAAAACTCATGTCCACGTCTGGGTGGTATAAAGACGGTAACGGCACGGATGATTATTCGTTTTCTGTGTTGCCTGCCGGAGGCAAGAGTGGCAGTGGGTATTACATCGACGAGGGCCGGCATGCGTACATATGGAGTTCGACGGAGGCCGATAGCTATAGTGCATATTACTTGGACTTAGAGTATGACTATGAAAAAGCTCGCATGAGAGGTGACAACGCCAAGGATTACTGGTTCTCGGTCCGCTGCGTTCAAGACTAGCAATGAGGCGAGGGACTAGTCCCCTAGCAATGAGGCGAGCGACTTTTAAGTTGTAAAAAAAGAGAAGCACCCCGCAGGGTGCTTCTTTAAATTTTATGGATTGCTGATTAGTCGTCGTCTTCAGCCGGCTTCTTGGACATCTGCTTACGCTTGATCGGGTCGAGCTCGGTCTTGCGGAGGCGCAGCACTTCCGGCGTAATCTCGATGCATTCGTCTTCGTTGATGAAGGTGACGCATTCTTCGAGAGTCAAGCGGCGGTACGGCGTGAGCTGGATGTTGTCATCGGAGCCTGCAGCACGCATGTTCGTGAGGTGCTTGCCCTTCGTGACGTTCACGGTGATGTCCACGTCGCGGTTGTGTTCGCCCACGATCATGCCCGGATAAACTTCGGCACCCGGACCAATGATGAGGTAACCACGATCTTCGAGCTTGGAGAGAGCGTAGCTGGCAGCTTCGCCCGGTTCCTTCGCGATGAGCACTCCGTTGACGCGGGCCGGAATTTCGCCCTTGTACGGCTGGTATTCCTTGAAGAAGGACTGCGTGACAGCATAACCCTTCGAAAGCGAGAGCAACTTCGGACGGATGCCGATAAGGCCACGGCTCGGGACGATGAATTCGAGAGTGACGCGGTCGTTGTCGTCGGTGGTCATGTTGACCATCTCGCCCTTGCGCTGCTGGATTTCCTGAATGCAGGCTCCGCTGAATTCGTTCGGCACTTCGACCTTGAAGTCTTCGACCGGTTCCAAAAGCTTGCCGTTTTCATCGTTGTGGAAAATCACCTGCGGAGAGCCAATCGTAAATTCATAGAGTTCGCGTCTCATATTCTCGACGAGAATCGTGAGGTGCAAAATGCCACGGCCAGAAACCTTGAAAGTGGAAGCGCCGTCGACCTTTTCGACGAGGAGGGCGGGGTCCGCCATGTGGGCGCGTTCCAGACGTTCCTGGAGCTGGTTACCCGTCATGAACTTTCCACCGTATTTGCCGGCCAAGGGCGAAGTGTTCACCGTGAAGAGCATGGAGATAGTCGGCGGGTCGATATGGATGCGGGGGAGGTGCTTCGGGTTGCTCGTGGAGCTGATGGTATCGCCGATATCGAACGTGTCGAGACCTGCAATCAAAATGATGTCGCCCGGACCGGCTTCGTCAACTGGCTTCGGAGTGAGGCCTTCGTAGCGGAGAATCTTCTGCGGACGGATGTTCTTTACGCTTCCGTCGGTGAATGTCTGCGCGTAAGTCTGGTTGGGCTTGAACGTTCCCTCCTGCACGCGGCCAACGGCCAAACGGCCAAGGAAGCTGGAGTATTCGAGGGAAGCAATCTGGAGGAGCGGTTCACCGTTCGGGTCGCCCTTCGGAGCCGGGATGCGCTGGATGATCTTGTCCATGAGGATGCTGAAATCGCCATCCGGATCTTCCATCTCGGCGCGGCAGATGCCCTTGCGGCCGCTACCGAACACCTTGTCGAAGTCGAGCTGTTCTTCGCTTGCGTTGAGTTCGCAGAACAAGTCGAAGACCTTGTCCAAAGCGAGAAGCGGGTTGCAGCCGTCGCGGTCGATTTTGTTCACGACGATAATCGGGGTAAGGCCGAGTTCCAAAGCCTTCTGGGTCACGAAGCGGGTCTGGGCCATCGGACCTTCGAATGCGTCAACAACCAGAAGCACACCGTCAACCGTACCGAGCACGCGTTCCACCTGGCCACCGAAGTCGGCGTGCCCCGGGGTATCGACGATGTTCACGCGGTATCCCTTGTACATCACGCTCGTGTTCTTGGAGAGGATGGTAATGCCGCGTTCGCGTTCAAGGTTGTCGGAGTCCATCACTCGTTCGTTGACTTCTTCGCCTTCGTGGAAGGTTCCGCACTGCTTGAGGAGCTGGTCCACCAAGGTAGTTTTACCGTGGTCAACGTGTGCGATGATGGCTACGTTTCTGATTTTTGATTGATCCATATATTATCCATCGTTGTCGTTAATTTCGCGCGCAAAGATAGAAAAATGAGTGGAAAAATGCAATATTTGGCGTTCGTATTCTATATTTAGTGACGTGAATTACTTGGCTTTGGATTACGGAGAACATCGTGTCGGGGTCGCATTTGGCGATTCCGAGCTCAAGATGGCGTTTTCGCGCGAGACGATTGACCAAAAAACGACCAACCTGTTCGAGCGATTGGACCAGCTCGTGCGCATCAACAAGATTGACGAGTTCGTCGTCGGGATGCCCTACCACCCGGATGGCCGCAAGGATGGGAAAAACGTGGTGGTCGAGGCGTTCATTAAGGATTTGGCGCTGCGCTTCCCGGGAATGAAAATCCATACGCAGGACGAATCGTACTCCAGCGTACAGGCGCAGGAATTTACGTCTTACCTGAGTAAAAAGAAAAAACAGAAGAACAAGGCCATTATCGACCGCACCGCCGCCGCCATTATACTCCAGCGCTGGTTCGACGAAAACCCCTAAAACTTTCCCGTCATTCTGAGCGATTTACGTCATTCTGACCCTGTAAGGGGAAGAATCCAGTGCATTTTCTTTTTCCCGTCATTCTGAGCGGAGCGAAGAATCCAGTACATTTTTTCTCGTTATTCTTAGCGGAGCGAAAGAATTCAGTGCGGTACTTTTTACTATATTTTCAGCATGGCTAAAGATTTCGATAATTTTGATGATGAAGAAATGGACGAAGAAACCGGTGCGATGCTTGACGCATTGAACGCCGAAGAAAACTTTGTTCCGCAAGTTCGTGACTACAGTGATCGCCGCATCCTTATCTGGGAAGAGGACGATGCCCGCCGTGAGGCCTGCCTCGAAGTCCTTTCGGATTTGCTCGTGGGCGCCTACTTCAAGGCTGTCAAGACCGAAGCCGAAGCGATGCAGCAGCTCGAAGAAGACGACTGGGATACGTTCGTCGTCGATTTCTACACTGAAGGCGTGTCCGTCAGCGATTTCATCAAGCGCGTGAACAACTATCCGGGTTCGATTCTGGTCGCCATCAACATGGGACCTTTGACGCTCCCCGAAGAACGCGAACCTGCCAAGGCCGAAAACCTGCGCCGCCTGTTCGACATCGAACGCGCCACCACGCAGATTCACGCATAAATTAATAGCTTTACTAAAACACTTGATATGTCATGCCGGACTCCGTTCCGGCATCTCCTTTTTCTAGCTTCGTCATCCTCGACCTGTCATCCTCGAAGCCGTCATTCTCGACCTGTCATCCTCGAAGCCGTCATTCTCGACCGAAGGGAGGGAAACCATTATTTCTTGAATTGCTCTTGCGTAGGGGATCCAGTGACGTTCTAATTACAGACACGTTCCTTTCGCGTTGTCATTCCAGACAAGCAGTTGAAGCCGTCTTCTCAAAAAGTCAATATTTTGCATTTATAAATGCAGAAAAACTAGATATTTTGCATTTACGAATGCAAAATACCGAGAATTTCCAAGAACCCAGTGCCGTTCTGTACTACACCGTCATCCTCGAAGCGAAGCGTAGGGGATCCATTATTTCTCGTATCTACATTTGGGAGGGGACCCAGTGCCTAACAGGCAGTTGAAGTCGTCTTAACAAAAGGCTATATTTTGCTTATACAAATATGTTTTTACCCCTCCGATAGGGTCGTCATATCGATTTTTAACCTAAAGGAACATACAAATGAAAAATGGAATGAAGAAGGGATTCGTCGCGCTTGCGGGCGCACTTTCTGCAGCCTCATTTTTGAGCGGTTGCGGCGATGACATCACTCAAATTACAAATTCAGACTTGAACGCGGTCGCTTCGTTTAAAGACTTGGGCGATTGCGATTCCAAGAGCAAGGGCCGTCTCGTCTATGTAGACAGCACCGAATCGGTTTACCTTTGTGCCGACAGTGCTTGGAAAGAAGTGAACCTCTCCGAAGTCAGGGGCGCTGACGGCAAAGATGGCGTCAACGGCAAGGACGGAGCAGACGGCAAAGATGGCGCCAATGGCAAAGACGGTACCGACGGCAAAGACGGCATGGATGGTAAAAACGGCACGAACGGCAGGGACGGCAGCGATGGAAAAGACGGTACCTCTTGTACGGTCGAAGCGCTAGACGACAGCTCGGGATATGACGTGCTCTGCGGCGGCGAGAAGGTCGGCGAACTTTTGAACGGCAAGGACGGAGAAAAAGGCGACAAAGGCTCAAAAGGTGACAAGGGCAATGACGGTAAAAACTGCACCGTGAAGGTCAATACCGAGAAGAACGGCTACGACCTTGTTTGCGGAGACAGCGTGGTCACGGTGACGAACGGCAAGGATGGCAAGTCCGTGACGGGCCCGAAGGGCGAAAGCTGCACGGGCGAAACACTCGATAACGGCAACATCCAGATTAGCTGCGGCGGAAAAGCCGTTGGCGAACTGAAAAACGGGGCGCAGGGCGCTGCAGGCAAGAGCTGCTCCGTGAAAGCCAACGAAGAAAAGAACGGCTACGATTTGATTTGCGGAGACAGCGTGGTCACGGTGACGAACGGCAAGGACGGCAAGTCCGTGACGGGCGCGAAGGGTGAAAGCTGCACGGGTAAAACACTCGACAACGGCAACATCGAGATAAGCTGCGGCGGAAAGCTTGTTGGCGAACTGAAAAACGGGACGCCGGGCGCCGCCGGCAAAAGTTGCACTGTGCAAGAGAACAAGGAGAAGGACGGCTACGACTTGAATTGCGACGGCAAAGTTGTCACGATTGCAAACGGAAAAGCCGGCGCTGAGGGCAAGAGCGCCTACGATATCGCGAAAGAGAAGGACCCGACAATCAAGGATGTCGATGAATGGCTCGCTTCGTTGAAGGGTGAATCGGGCGAGGGCTGCACCGTCGAAAAAGTCTCGAACGGTGTCAAGGTCACTTGCGACGGAAAGTCCCAGACTATCACGAACGGAACAAAAGGTTCGAATGGAACAAGCTGCTTTATTGCCAGTGACGTTGACGGCGTAGTTACCTTGCAGTGTGGCGAAGGCGATAACTCCAAGACGACCAAGCTCTACAAGGCGATGTGCGGTACCAAACCCTATGACCCGGAAGTGAAGACCTGCGAGAATCAAGTGCTTTGGGGAAAATGTGGTGACGGAAAATTCAACGAAAAAACGCAGTTCTGCGGCGATGATGGAAAGCCTTATTATTTGTGTGGCGGTCAAACTTATGACCCGGCAACTCAGAAATGTAAGGATGAAAAGGTTGAAGACAAGAATCGCGTACCGTGTGGCGAGAACTTCTATGACCCTGAGAACAATGAGTTCTGCGATGACCGCGAGGGCGAAAATGTTGTTTATAAAAAAGTCATTATTACAGGTTCCATTGAGGGACAAACATATTCCAGAACTTGGATGGCAGAAAACTTGAGGTATAATTTATATGGAAGCCTTTGCCGAGAAGATGACGATTCCGATTGCTCCAAATATGGCCGTTTCTACGGAAAGTCTGATGTAAATGAGAATATTTGCCCTGACGGCTGGACTGTTCCATCGGAAACGGATTATGAAAATTTGGTAAAAGCTCTTGGTGGTGATTATGATAAGTTAAAATCCCAGACAGTCTGGGAAGATGAAGAAGGAAATAATTTTAGTTTCTCTAATGAATCCGGTTTTAACGCTTTGCCTGTTGGCTTTTTGGCCAACTCTGGCTCACCGCTTGATGATGGTTACGCAGCATATTTCAGGACTACCGGTTCTAGTTCTTTAATCTTACGAGCTGTCAATATTTTTTATTATGAAGGGACTGCTTATCCGACTAATAGTGGTTTGAAAAACGCTTCTTATCCTTATGGCTCTGTCCGCTGCATTATGAAAGAAAACAACGACTAATTAAACAAGTTTCAAACATTGAAAACGACCGTCCCGAAAAGGCCGGCCGTTTTTTTTACACCGTCATTGTCCCACCCAGTGACTACTTTAGTTTCCGCAGGCGGATATAACACCTGGCGTGGGCGTGCCCGTGCACCATGAATCGCTTTCGTCGCGCTTGTTCCAAAGCCCGATGTTCAGTTGCGTACTCTTGCGGACCGCCGCCGAGGCCGACCCCACGGGGAGCGGAGCCACATGGAGCGAATCCGCCTTGCCGTAATAGAGCGAGTCGAGAACCGTCCCGTTGCACTGCAACACGATTGAACCGCTCGTTTTCCCGAAAGCGGGCATGTTTTCCGTGAACTTGTATATGCCTGCACTTTGTGCGTCTTCGCGGTCGCCCACGACAAGGACTTCGTTAGGCGGCAACTCGAACGTCTCGATTTCCGCGGAACCGCTCACGTTCGAAGTTTTTCCGAAGGTGCACTTGTCCAGCACGAGCGTGTCGGTGCTCCCGTTGTAGAACTCCACGAACGCGAACTGCGTGGAATCCTTTGTATTGGGCTGCACAAAGAACTCGCTCATGACAATGTCGTTTGATGCCGGCGAACGCTTTATTGCCGGGAGCGTGAGCGACACTTGCAGATTCACGTCCTTCGCGATGTCGATGGCAAGCGCAATCTTGCTGCGGAGCGATTCAATCTGGAAACTCGGGATAGGCGAGGTTTCGTCCAGCGTGAAATCGTCTTCCATGCTGAAGATGGTCTTGCCGCTTTCGTCCTGCATCGAAATGACGATGTGGTATTCGCGGTCGAGCTTGAGGTCGTCGCTGGTGAACGTGACGTTCTCCGAATCGAACACCATGGGGTAGGTGAACGTTTCCCCGTTGCTCGTGAGCTTCATTTCGCCCGTCTTGATGCCTGCCGGGTTGCCAAAGCCGATGGGTATCTTCACGTAGACGAACCCGACCAGCGCGTGCATGGGGATTGTCAGGTTCACGGCGGAACCCGCTTCAAGCGATGTCGTGACTTCGCCTTCTTGCATCAATGCGCCGTTGGCGTAGAGCTTGGCGTTGAACACCCATTCGTCACCGGGGAATAGGTCGAGGTTGAACGACTTTTTCTCGATGGAATGCACGAGATGGAGCGTGTCCGTTCCGTAGCAGTCCAGCACGAGGCTGTCGAGCAGCGGTGTCTCGGCGTAATCCAGGCTGAGGGCGACGTTTGCCGCGGTGCCTGTTTGGATGGTCGGGTTTGATGTTTCGGCTTGGGATTCGCTGGAGCAGTTCCAGATGGAAATTGCCGCGAAGAGAGCTGCTGCACTGAGGCAGACGTGTTTTTTTGTTGTAGGACTCATATAACCTCCTGTTTGGATAGGTCCTACATAGTTAACACGCTTTAATGGTGGTGCTTGTCCGTAAAAAATGTGTAAAAATTTATAGACGCAGCTTGCTCTTGCCGTTTTCTACGCGGTTCCCCTGGAGCTTGGTGGCGCACGCCTTGTCTTGCCGGAGAATCTTCACGAGTGCGCTTGGGCTAAGGCCGAACGCTGCAGCAGCGGCTTTCGTGTCGCCGTTTTTTTGCGCCATGATGTCGAATACGTGGGCGACAAACAGCGGAAACTGCGGGTTGCTCGGCTGGATATGCCCGTTACTGCCCGGGAATTTCATTTCCACGTCGGGGGGTGTTTCGCGGACGTTCAGCGCGAGCGCCATTTGCATGCGGTGCAATGCGTGAATTTTGTTTTCTTTCGCGCTCCTGCTTTCGGAGGACTTTATTTCTAAATTATATTGTGGTAAGGTCAGATGAACGCCGGTATTGGTCTTGTTCCTGTGCTGGCCGCCGGGGCCGCTGCCTTGATACCCTTTCAGGGAACAGGCCCGCAAAAGTTCATCGAGGTTCATTTTCAGGTAGGTGTCGCGATGCATGTTCTGAAAAATAAAATAGTTCTTGCGTTCTTGTTGGGCGTGTTTGCGTTTATGGCTGGCTGTGCCGGTTCTTCCAAGGATTCCGGTGCTACAGGCGAGTCTGTCGAGACCGCCGCGGTACGCGATGCAAAGTTCAAGGCTCAAGAAGCGGACAAACTTGCGATGCTCGAAAGCATGTACGAACTGTTCAAGTCCTCCGTCAAGAACCGCGCCCCGTCCGACGTTCTGCTCGGCTTTTTGACGGACTCGTCGGAATACTGGCTCGATACGCTTGAAAACCATGCCAAGATTTACGATGCGACGGCCATGGACACCTGCCAGTTCTACGAGGCGTACGCCATTGTGCTTTACCGCCTTTTCGAACGCGAACACCTTTGGGATGTTCCCGACTACCGCATGCTTTACCTGCTCCTGTACAACAGCGGATTTCTGGACGTGGTCGATCGCGTGAACATGGGCCCGTTCGAAATCAAGAACGATCGCGGGAGTGTTGGCCTTGCTTCGAGCCCGAAGGTGCCTATCATGCTGTTCGATTGGGACGATACGAAGTGGAAACTCGACTTGGTCGAGACGCTTCCGCTCATTACGAAAGGCGTCGAAGCGACTGCCTCGAAAAAGAATTGGACCGGGGCTAGGCTCGCGCTCTACTGGCTCGACAAGAAATACCACTTGCAGTACTCACGTCTGGACGAATCGCTGTTTGAACCGATTGGTTTTTAACGGACTTGAAGTGAAGGTTTAGAGTTTATGCGTAAGTTTTTTGAGGTCTGTGCGCTTGTTCTTGCTTTTGCTGCGGTGTCTTGGGCTGCTCCGGGCAATCCTGCGACAAAGATTCACGGCGCCGTCGAAGCGAAGGATGGCTTTGTGGGCTCCCGCCTTTTTGACGTGCTCGATTCTGTCGGTGGCACGGGAACGTGGATGGAATGGGACGTGAACGGCGTCCGCGACCCGTCCGTGATGAAGGTGCTCGATCCGCTTTTGAAGTCTTCGAACAAGCCGAAGATGGTTTGGCTCATTACCGAACGCGACAAGCCTTTGCTCTCGGTGCTTTTGCCGAAGGGCGCTGGCGAAGTGCTCGTGTTTTACGAACTCGGCGCTCTCGATGCCAAACCGGTACAGCTCAAGTTGAACAAAGTCCTTACGCCGGATGTCGTGTTCCGTGATTACAGACAAACGTCTGAAACGGAATTTGTTCATCTCGACCGCTCGAACCTTAAAATTACGGTGTTGGATAAACTAATCAAGTTTACGTATGACAACCCGGACAAGACTCCGCTCCGCTACGACCCGGAATTTTCGAAGAAGACCATCGTCGATAAGCATGCCGAAGTGAACGATTACCTGGGCTTTTTGAAGTACGAGTATTCCATGATGCTCAGGGCTTTTGTCCAGTCGACCCGCGGTATTTTTAACTGGCAGCCGTGGCACTGGTATATGGACAAGTGGAATTCGAAGTACATGATTTCGCCGAAGGAAATCGAGATGATTCTTTCCAAAGGGTATCCGCCCGATTACATCACCGTGTTCAAGGCCAAGGCCTCGGGGGGTGAAGTTATCGAAATGCATACAACCGGGAACGGATTCCTTGAAATGGTCATTACAAGACCTTAATTTTCTTGTCATTTGTCATGCCCGCCTGTGAGCGGGCATCTTCGTGTATATTTTTTTCTATTTTATCCTTCGTGAATTCTATCGTTAAAAAATTTCAGATACTTCTAGTTGCCTGTGCAACAGTTTCTAGTTTGGCGTCTTCTGTTGTGGAAGATTCCAAGAAACATTTTATTTTGGATGACGAAGTCCTGGATACATCCAAGGAGACCTGCGAAGATGGTTCGGGGATGCAGTTTATCCCGGAAAACTCTTTTTACACGGACTATGGTGTCCCGGCCCGTTATTACCGTCTGGCTGTGCCGTCAAACAAGAAGCCGACGGTTGCAGTGACGAATAGCGAACTTCTTGCGCTCGGTGCTCCGCTTTGCAAGTCCACTCCGGCAAAATTCCCTCCGGTTTCTGTTTCGGAACCGTTTTTGAAGGATAACTTGTGGATGGTCGACGTGCAGGTGCCGCTTTACGTGCCCCAGGGTAATTCTGTCGCGCTTCGCAAGGCTTTCCGCCTGAAGGTCGATTTCGCCTCGGCTTCGACAAGTGGACGCAATCCCGGTGCCCGTGCGCTTATGCAGGTTTCGAATGCGAAATCGGCGGCCCAGTTTGGCGTTGCCGGGACTTCTGTACCTTCGTTGCGCCGCGAGGCAGCTTCTGAAATCGACAACGTCGTGCAGCTTGCTGAATTTGTCGTTGGCGACAAGGGTTCTTCGGCCATAGCGTCGTTCAGCGAAGACGGAATGTACGCGGTCAGCTACGAGTCCATCAATAATGCGCTCAACAAAATCGGCCGCAGAGGCTTGAGCGGAATTCCTGTCGAGAAAATCTGCGTTTACGGCGCTTCGCCGGATTCGCTCCCTGACATGGGTCCGGGCGCAAAGCTCCGCAATCCGAACCAACTCTTTGAATTGCCCATTAAGGTGAACGACCGCAACGGTGACGGGACTTTCAACGAGGGTGATTCCATCTATTTTGTGGGCTACGGCAATGCGTTCTGGAAGCGCATCGATTCCGAAGCGCAAAAATATTCCAAGACGGGTATGAGTTATTTCCATTCTTACTCGCCCTATTCTTATTACCAGAATTTCATTTTCGGTTACAAGGAAGTGGGCAAGGGCCTCCGCATGGAAACGCTCGCCAAGCCCAAGGCGACGCCGAAGAATATCGACTGGTATAGGTATGTGCGTGCCGAAGAAGATGAACTTTTGATAGATACTTATTATGGCAGGGGCGTCGATTGGGAACGCGCCTCCGGTAAGGAGTGGTTCTGGAAATGGCATGCCCGCAAAGACACGAACTCCTATTCTCCGCAAGACTTGAAGTTCCCATCGACAACGGATTTGCCGGGCTTGATTCCTGGTGAAACTGGCTATGTGGCGGTTTCGTTCTTCCCGTACCGTACTCTCAAATCGTCGTCGGGGGTGGACCAGTCTACTGTAGATCCGTTCTCCACTAGCGATTACGAATATAGAATGCAGTTCATTCGTTTTGTTATGGTCGTGAACGGAGAATCGAAGTTCTGGTCCGATGGCACGTTGTTGACCGGCGGTAACTTCGCCATTCCTGTGAAGTCTTTGGAAAAGACCGGCAACAAGTATGAATTGAGAATGCTCCCGAACCAGAAACAGCACGACCGTTTTGACGGGTATTCCGTGGCGTACCGCTGGGATCCTTCTTCTGTGGCGATTGATTCGTCGGAGTGGCTGTTGCCGGGATTTGCTACAGGTGCTATTCGCATTCCTGTCGGGACTGGCAAGGACCTCCGTGTGATGAAGTTCAAGAACTTCGAACAAGTCGGTCTGTTGGATGTGTCGGACGGATTCGCTGTCGATAGCATTGGCGCTTCCGATGACGTCCGTTATTTGCTGTTCCGCGACAAGGACCGCCGCAAGTCGACTTTGACAGTTCAAGGAATTCGTGAACCTTCGAAAAACGTTGTGCAGAAACTTTCCCAGATTTCAGCGAAGACGGAATACTTGATTATTACTCCCGTGGAATTCCTTGCTCCAGCAGAATCGCTGGCCGTATTCCGCTCCAGTGAAAAAGCGGCGAACCCGCTGGTGACGGCTGTCGTTTCGGCTGAAAATATCTATAGGCATTATACCGGCGGTTCATCGTCTCCGGTTGCCATCCGTAACTTTATCGCATACGCCAGAAGCGTCTGCCCGGATTTGCGGTTTGTGTTGTTGGCCGGTTCCGGTCATTACGACTATCGCGGGCTCAACACCAAGCTTGGCAAGAACTATTTGCCGCCGTTCGAAAAGGAATCTGCTGTGACGGAAGACTTCTTTGCCGCATTGGATTCGGGTGAAATTGTTCGCAGTGGCAAATTGTATGACCTTGATTTGGCTGTGGGCCGTGTGCCTGTTTCTTCTGTTTCCGAGTTTTACGATTACATCCAGAAAGCGAAAGACTACGAAGAAATCGGGACGTTCGACCATAGCGAATGGAAATCGACGCTCTTGTTTGCTGCCGATGATGCCCGTAATGGCGCTTCCCAGGACGATGCGGAACATACGGATCATCAGGAATCCTTGGCGAACTTAGTCGACTCGCTCTCTAAAGAACAGGGCTTCAGATGGAATCAGAAAAAAGTCTATCTGCTAGATTACGAGTACGATGCGGCAGGGCAGAAGCAAGAAGCGACGAACGATTTCTTGAATATTCTGAACCAGGGCGCTTTGATGACCATGTACTTTGGCCACGGTTCCAAGGTCGCTTGGGCGTCCGAAGGCTTGCTGAAACTTTCGTACCTGTCGAAGCTTTCGAATAAAAAAACTTATACGATATTGAATTCGTTCTCTTGCACGGTCGGTCGCTTTGACGAAGGCAACTCCAGATCGTTGTCGGAAGCGTTTGTTCTGGAACCGGATGTCGGCGCTATTGCGGCTGTCGGTGCGGCTCGTGAAACATACGCCGAATCCAACAAACAGTTTGCTCACAACTTTGTTAGTAAAGCGCTGCTTGTGAACGGCAATTATCTTGGCGTCGCTTATATGCAATCTAAGAATCCGGGTTCCGGAAACCGCGTTGCAGATGTTGTCTATAATACAGAACACTATGCTTTGATTGGCGAACCTGTGATTCGAATGCCTTTGGCCAGTTACAAGATCTCGCTCGATTCTCCGATTGATACGATAAAGGCTTTGGATAAAGTAAAATTGTCTGGAAAGGTTTCTGGTCTTTCGACAGGCAATATCGCCTTGACGCTTAGAGAAGGTCGTTTTATCAAGCGTCTTCCGACTCTTAGGACGGCTGGCGATACTCTTGATGTCAAGTATGATGGTTCGCTAATTTATTCAGAAGTCCTTCCGGTTGTTGGCGGACGTTTTGAAACGGAATTTGTGACTCCGAAAAAATTGACCATCGGCGACACTCTTGCAGAACTCCGCGCTTGGGCATATTCGTCGAACGATGTTCCTGTTGGACGTTATCACGGCAAGAATATCAAAATTTCCGGGATATCCAATTATGCCGATTCGCTGAATGACAAGACGGCGCCGAACATTTGCATCCAGTCGTGCTATGCCGGGGCTTCTTCTTGCTTTGCCGACAAACAGTATGTCAAGTTATCAACTCCGGCTTGCCTGCAGATTGTCATTGAAGACGAGACCGCGCTTGATTACCGCGAACAGGCCGATGAAGGTATTACTTTTGAAATCGTTGGATTGGAAGATCAGTACCATCCGGCGCCATTGCTGGAACAGACTTCTAAACGCGCTGTAGCCCGTAAGTCGCTCACCACCGAAGCGTATCCGCCAGGCGATTACTTGTTCAAGGTGCGTGCACAGGATGTGCTGGGGAATGTTTCTACGAAGACCGTGAATGTCCAGATTACCGAGTCTATGCAGACTGGTCTTTCGGATGTGTTTAACGTCCCGAATCCGGTGGGTAAGAAGGGCACTACGTTCTACTTCAAGAGTCTCGCTGGCGATCAGGCTCCGAAGGTGACGATATTCATTTACAACCAGCATGGTCGACTTGTCAAGGTCATTAAGGACGCCAAGTCCGGTGTAACGCACTGGAACGGAAAAGACAATTACGGTCGCTTGCTGGCAAACGGTCTGTATCACTATGTTGTCCGTAGCGAAGCCAAGGTGAACAGCCAGACCGATGAAAAAGCGAGCTCTAAAACAAAGACTTGGACGAAAAAACAGAAATTGTTGATATCGAGGTAAAAAATGGAATTGCGTGAAAAACCGGGGAAAGTGCAAAAACTTTTGGAACTTTCACTCCGCTTTCGCTTGATTTTTGTGGTTTTAATGGTCGGTTTTGCTGTTGCTTTCGTGGCGACAGGATGGCAGCAGATGGGTTCGCTCCCGCTTGGCGCTTCTGAAGCTCTTGGCATGTGGATTGCCGGATTTTCTAACGTCGTTTCTGCATGGAATTCTTCGCAGTACATTTTTGTAGCCGCCCTTTCTATGGTTGTGCTCTACTTTGTATTTGGCGGAGTGCGTGGCGGCGTCGGCGGCTTGGTTGCGCTTTTGGCTTTTGTGGGCTCGTTATTTGCCCTGGGCGGCGACGAAGACATGCTTCTCATCTTCTTTGCCGTTTTTGCTGGACTTTCGCTTGTGTTTTTGCTCTTTGTCAAGTGGAGCGTTGCATGTGCGCTGTTCCCGTTTGTGCTTTCGTGGCTGCTGTTGACCGGATTCTTGGGATGGTTCCCGATGATGATAGGGAAGGCATGGCTCATGTGGGCTGTGCTTAGCGGGATTGCATTCTCTGGGGTTGTCGCTTGCGCTTTGATTGCCGGGAAGGAACTGGGCGAGGGAACCCCTCAGGCGGGTGCGCTCGTCAAGGCGGGCAAGAAGATGCTTACGCCGGTCTTGATTGCGTCGCTGCTAGCGCTTTCGGCCCTTGTTGTCGATATGGGCGGGGCCGTTGACGGGAAAAAAGTCGGAAGCGCCGCGATTCTCTGGGTGGCATTTAACGTCTGGTTCTTCGGTTTTACGTTCGGGACGATGTCTTTTGCCCCGTGGGAACGCCTCCGTGCAGGCTCCCGCCGCGTTAAAATGAGCGAAAAGAAGAAAAAATCCTCAAAGAAAAAGTAAGTTGCGTCATCCTGACGACCGAAGGGAGGAAGGATCCAGTCATTTTTTTCTTTACAAAAAAAGCGCCTCGGGCGATTTGCTCGAAGCGCTTGTTGTTGGAGTGTGGATGTTTTTAATTCTTTCTGATTATAAGTTAGATTGTTTTAGAAAAAAAAGCCCTACTTCTGTAGGGCTTTTCATGGATAAAAAATCCATGATGAGAAATCGTGTTGAGGATTAGGCGATGTTTAAGCTTTGCTCGCGGATGCACTCGATTTCGTTTTTGAGTTCGATGGCGAGGGCGGCAATTTCGGCATTTTGGCATTTGGTGCCGAGCGTATTTGCTTCACGGCCCATTTCCTGCAGTATAAACCCGAGGTTCTTGCCCTGGGCACCGCCCTTGGCGAGCGCGTCGAGGAACAGCTTGTTGTGGCTGCGGAAACGCGTGATTTCTTCGTGGATATCGAGCTTGTCGGCCATGATGCAGGCTTCTTGCAAAAGGCGCACTTCGTCGATTTCGGAGTCCTTCATGAGCATGTTGATGCGTTCGCGGAACTTCGTTTTCCACGTTTCGATGCGCTGCGGGTCGAGGACTTCGACCTTGTCGATGACATCGTTCAGGTGGTTGACACGGCGGGTAAGGTCCACGGCGAGGTTTGCGCCCTCTTTTTCGCGCATGGCGATGACACCGTCCAGAGCTTTGTCGAGTTCCGCCTTGAGGTGCTTTTCCCAAAGCTCGTTATCGTTGTTGCCGTCGGTGAACTGCAAAACTTCGGGGATGGCGAGCAAGTGTTCCAGCTTGATTTCGCCTGCAATGCCGTATTTGGCCTGCATCGCCTTCGTAATTTCGACGAATTTGGCCACGGCAGCTTCGTTGTAGCAAACGGGAATGTTCCCGGCGCTCCCTGCTCCGAGCGTAATGGACAAGTTCACGGAACCGCGGACGAGTTTGTCCTTGATTTGGGCCTTGAAATCGTTTTCGAGGTAGGCGAAGTTCTTCGGGATTTTTGCTGCAATTTCAAGAAAACGGCTGTTCACGCTGCGTACTTCGATAACGCACGTGATTCCTTGCAGTGTGGATTCGCTCTTGCCGAACCCGGTCATGGAAATAATCGACATTCTAAACCTTCTTCGAAATCGTTGCAATGACGTGTTCGGCGCCAAAATTCGGGAGCCCGATAGCGGTCAGGAGCTTGCTCACCTTGTGTTCGTTCTGGAAGTGCAAGTTTTCAATCTTGAATCCTTCCTTGTGGCACAACGTGTAGAAGTCCTTGAGCGTGAGCACGCGGATGTTCGGCGTATCGTACCATTCGTAGGGGAGTTCCTTGGAAATTGGCATGCGTCCATGCAGCATGAGGCTTCCGCGGGCGGACCAGTGTCCGAAATTCGGGAATGTCACGATGACCTGCTTTGCGACGCGCAATAGTTCGTTCAAAAGCGCCACCGGGTCGCGGATTTCCTGAATCGTGCGGTTGATGATGGCGTAGTCGAAACTTCCGTCCTTGAGGTCGGCAATGCCGCTTTCGTCCAGGTCGCGCTGGATCACTTGGACATCGTTTTCGAGGCAGTCGAGGATACCCTTGATGTTCTTTTCGATGCCGAATCCCGTGACCTTCTTTTTGCGGATAAGGTAGTCCAGCAAATCTCCGCTGCCGCAACCGAGGTCGAGCACGTGGCTCCCTTCCTTGACGAGTTTACCCATAAGGTCAAAGTCGCTCTGGTTGTGGAATACAGGGACAGCCTGCGTCCCGTTCTGCGGGATAATTTTCGAATCGAGGAAACGACCCACGGCTTTGCCGAGTTCGCCGACTTCAATCAGGAATCCGTCGTGTCCGAACTGCGTGTCGAGTTCGAGGCTCGTGACGGACTTGCCGTCGTTCAAAAGCGCGCTCGTGATGCGGCGGCTCTCGTGCGGCGGGAAAAGCCAGTCCGTCGAAAGGTTCACGTTCAGGACTTCTGCCTTGATGTCCTTGAACGCGTTCTCGATGCTGCCATATTCCGTTTCGAGGTCGAATGCATCGGTGGCGTGCGCAATGTGCAAGTAGCTGTTGGCGTCAAAGCGATCGACAAACTTTGTTCCCTGATAACGTAAATAGCTTTCAATGGGCAAGTTCAGGTCGTACGGCGTCGAGTAGGTCACCGCATGGTTCCTGTTTTCCTGGTCCTGGGCTCGCTTGAACTTCTTTTCCATGCCCACGGCAGAGAGGTATGTGATGTGCGCGAGCTTGCGTGCGTTCGCAAGTCCGATGTCCGGACGCGTCATGCCCTCTTCGTAGTAGTCGCCACCGTGGAAGTTTGGGTCTTGCGTAATGACGTCGCGGGCCACGACTTCAAAGCCGAGCGCCTGGCTAGAGAAACGCGGAGAGCTTGCAATCACGATGATTCGCTTTACCTGTTCCGGGTAGTAAATCGCCCATTTCATCGCCTGGAATCCGCCCATGGATCCGCCGATGACGCCGTAGAATTCCTTGATGCCAAGGCTGTCTGCAAGTTCCTTCTGTGCGCGCACCATGTCGCCAATCGTGATGATGGGGAAGGAACTGCCGTAAGGCTTGCCCGTGCGCGGGTTGATTGTTGCCGGGCCCGTGGTGCCCTTGCACCCGCCAAGAATGTTGCTGCAAACGACAAAGAATCGGTCCGTGTCGATAGCCTTGCCCGGTCCGATGAGCTCGTCCCACCAGCCGGGTTTCTTATCTTGTTCGGTATACCAGCCAGCTGCATGTGCGTCGGCGGTCAACGGCGAACAAACCCACACGGCGTTATCGCCGGCTTCGTTCAATGTGCCGTAAGTCTCGTAACGAATGGTCAGGGCCGGGAGCGTCTTGCCGTTCTCCAGCAAAAAGCCCTTCTCGCCATAATCCTTGTTGAAATCCTTTGGGATTACGGGACCAAACGATTTATGCAAATATTCACTCATATGCATAAAAAATAGTAAAATGTTTGGTTCTTGGTCGTTAGTCTTTAGTTAATAGTTAAAGGTCTTTCGCTGATTGTGTTGCTGCTATAGGTTTTGTTTATTGTTGCTTATAAATCAATACAAGACTTCACTGGATCCTTCACGGCTTTCGCCGTTCAGGATGACGTGCCACCATTTCCAATGTAAAATCTTTTCATGTGCGGAATGGTGCGATTCTCGTTATCCGTACTTTTGTAACTTGTTGATTCTCATGTAGTTACAGTTCTGATTTTGTCGAAAAATGATAAAAAAACGGATTTTACAATTGAATTTGTTAGATACAGATGAGACGATTGTGTATGTTTTTTTGAAGTTTTACCCAAATCAAAATATGTTTTCATTGTTATATTTCACTAAAATCATGGGCCGGACGGGCTCAAAATTTAAACTCAAAGGACAAATATGAAACGTCTCTCTCTCTTTGCTATGGCTCTTTTAGTCTCCAGCTTCGTCGCTTGCAATCAAGCTTCCGCTGGCGGTTCGTTCAACCAGCAGGCTCGCTTGGATAGCCTCGAAAAGGATTTCAAGCAGGTCAAGGAAGAATTTGAAATCATCAAGTACGCTCTCGACAAGCGCGGCATCTCTTTGGAACAGGCCCGCGCTGAAATGGAAGCCGACAACAAGGTCTGGGACATTCCTGATGAAGATAGCCCGGTGTTCGGCAATACCAAGGACCCGAAGCTCACGATTGTCGAATTCACCGAATTCCAGTGCCCGTACTGCTCTCGTATCGCTCCGGTGATGCAGGAACTCAACAAGAAGTATCCGGACAAGATCAAGTTCGTCTACAAGCACTTCCCGCTGAGCTTCCACTCCAATGCACAGGCTGCTGCCGCTTCTTCTATCGCAGCCCACAAGCAGGGCAAGTTCTGGGAATACCGTTACGCTCTCGCTCCGCATTCCCGCGAACTTTCCGATTCCGTCTATCTCGCTGTAGCTAAGGAAGTCGGCCTCAACGTCGAACAGTTCAAGAAGGACATGGTTCTCGACTCCGCCATGAAGGCTCGCATCGACAAGGACTTCCAGTTGGGCGTCAAGGTCGGCGTGCAGGGCACCCCGAACTTCTACATCAACGGCAAGCGTCAAGACCGCTTCAGCCCGGATCTCGTCGAAAAGATGTTGAAGGAAGCCAAGTAATTCTGTTTTCAAGCGTGCACGTTGAAAATCACAGCGTGTACGTTTTTTCTTTTAAAGATTTGTAATTTAAAATCAAAAACAACAAAAGGATGCACATTATGATTAAGCAATCATTGAAAGTTGCCTCGCTTGCAGTCCTCGGACTCAGCGTTACAGCTGCAATGGCTCAGCCGAAACGTCCGCATCTGGCCGTGTACAAGTTCTTCGATGAACAGTACCGCCCGGGCGGATACGACTACTCTTACGGCGGCACAAGCAAGGGTGTCACCATCACCAAGTCTGATGGATACAAGTCCAAGGCCGCTTTGAACATCAAGTTGGATCCGAAGGAATACTCCGGCGCATCCATCTGCCTTTACAATGAATTCTTCGACTTGAACAAGTACATGCTTGATTCCAAGCTCGAATTCATGATCAGGGGCAAGAACGGTGGCGAAGCTGTCAAGGTCGGCCTCTTGGACGAAGAAGTCTCTGACGGCAAGAAGACGCAGGTTGTCGTTCCGATGAACAAGTACATCGAAGGCGGCGCCGTGACGAAGGATTGGAAGAAGGTTTCCATTCCT
>JAEEGK010008615.1_pt1 | contig 24023 bp, 14 predicted proteins | sample 8958771 | NCBI WGS metagenome assembly JAEEGK01 (sample SAMN16246547, study PRJNA631951) | gut metagenome | biome: gut microbiome; feature: rumen; material: SC-attached | host: Bos | place: Iran: Karaj | collected 2018-10
ATCTTTAATGTTCGTCCTCCCTGATAGTATTCTAATTAAAGATTATAAAAAAACGCGGGAATTATTGTTTTCAAATATTAGAGATGTTCTATGGTATCAAAATAGTAGTATTACTAAAGATAAAAGACTTTTTAAAGATGTGGAACATGAGGTATGCATTATTAATTTAGATAAATCGGATCATAGTCATGTCCATTTTCAGACAAATAATTTTGAAAATGGTATCTACGTGCCCAAAGATGAAACTGTTGAAAAAAATATAGTCTTAAAAAAAGAATTTGATTTTATTTTTAATTTGAAAGCATCTCAAACAGATTGGGCAATAGTATCTAAATTATTAAAATTTAATCCTTTGAATGCTGTCGCACAATGTCACGAAGGAATTCATTCGGGGAACGTGAGAAACAAACTTTTCATAAAAGGATTTAAATCCAATTTGAAACCATTGTATTATGGAGGGAAAGCGGGCGATGTGATCAGGACATATGTTAGTTATAGAAGTGGTTGGTATGTGGATTATAGAAAATCTATCATTAATGGTAACAAGGGGGAATATGCCAGTTTAAGAGATGAACGAATATTTGACAATCACAAAGTATACATAACTAGAACAGGCGATCCATTTAAGGCTTTTTATGATGAAAACTCATACGCATCAAACAATTTCTTCTCTTTACAACTAAAAAAATATAAGGATAATACAAAAGATAATCTGTTGTTCTTATTGCCATTTATTAATTCAAAAATATGTCAATTTTTCATAAGAAAATTTGCAGCCCCCAGATTAGGGGATTCTTTTATTGAAACAAAAATATATCATCTATTAATGTTTCCTATTCCCTCTGCTACGCCCGCCCAACAGCAGCCCATCATTAACTTGGTTGACCATATTATTACTGCAAAACAGAACGACCAGAACGCCAACACAACGGCTTGGGAGCAGCAGATAGATTTACTGGTATATCATCTCTACGGTCTCACTTACGATGAGGTGCTTATCGTTGCTCCAGAAACAGCAATAACCAAAGAAGAGTACGAGGCCTGATCCTAACTATTCAACACTCCCCCCCCGTTTCCTTTGGCGGGGGGGGATTCCATCATCTATATTTCCCAACAATCCCATCTGATTATTTTTTTCAGATGTGATTTCTCTTAACCGAAATCATGACCTCTCGAACGCCCCTCCGCCCGTTCTTCCGCGGCAAACACACCACCAGGTTCTATCGTCCTGTCAGCGTGCCGCGGGTGGCGGTTGGGCGCATCCCCACCTCAGACTGCGCTTCACTGCGTTACGCTTGTCTGAGGTTACTGAGAGTGCGCCCCTTCGGGGCGCGGTGAGAGTCGTGGCATTCCCTTCAGGAAGCAATGTCAAGCGATACAGGTTCAACCCACCGCCGCCTTGCAAATGGAGGCGTGAAGAAATCGGGCGGCGTGAGCGTGAAGAACGGCGACGCAATCGCAAAGAAAATAGACAATAACTCTGCTATTAGCAAATTTTACCCCCTTCCGTGCTTTTTCCGTTTCTTTGCAGATGAAAATTATTCATCACTAAAACCAAAAAATCATGGAAAAAACCAACAACCAAAACCAACAGCAGAATCTCCCCACCGAGGAGTTGAACACCTACGAATGTGAAGTGTATCTTTCACACTGCGCCTGCATCACCAAGTATGTCAAGGCTAAAACACTCGACGACGCCATCGCCTACCTTAAGAAAAAGTACCCGGAGGCGACGTGCGTGTGCGAAGCCGACCACTGGCGGTAAAATCCCTGCCCACAGGAGGAGAGTTTGGATTTTTTTTTGTACCTTTGCACCCTCAACCATACAACCACTAACTATTATACGGAACAATCAATCAGCCGCCATACTATGACGTCTCTACCAAATAAAATCCGTAACTTCTTAGTTTCTTAACTTCTTAACTTTTAACTCTCAACTTATATGTTCCCCACTTCCCTCCCGTTTCCCATCCCCCTCGCATACGACACCCTCTATTACGTCGAAAGCCCCGACAATGAACCGCTGAACCAGGCAATGCGCCAGCTGGCCGCCACCGGACAGCCACTGTTCGAGAACGCTGAAATGCAGCCGTTCCCGTTCAAACTGCTGTGCCTCACCCAAGAGGAACTGTCCGCCGACCGTCTGAGCGCCCGCCTCATCGGCGACTTCGACCCTGACCTTGTGGCCGACACCATCGCCGACCTGCGCGAATGCCTCTGCGCCGACACCGGCGGCACCCTCACCGCCCGCTGCCTCCCCAAATTCGACTACGATGGCAACCCCAACGACGACAACGCCGTCTGCACCTCCACCGACTTCGGCAGCACCCACCCCGAAGAGGCGCTGGCAGCCGCCCAGTCCTTCGCCCGCGAGGTGGCTGAAAATAACTTCGAGCGTCTGGTCGGCATCCCCTACTACCGTTTCGAACTCGCGAAGGAGGAAGCCCAACACCCTAGCCCCCGTCGAATCAGCCCCGGACCAGGCATGCTTGGCTTCATCACTGTCCGCACTGACCCGCAGGAGATTATCAACAAAATGCACAAACGCCTTTCCAAAATCAGCCGCGATATTGAAGACCACACCAATATCAGTTCCGTCTTTGAGGCGATGGATAAGGAATTTAAAACCCTCAAAAACCTGTACAAACGGAATCAGGTGTATAAATTGTTCATCAATGATGATTTCAATATCTGGATTGATGCTCAAGAAGAGATGCCTTTGAAGGTGAAGTTTAGTCGCGGTGATAAACCAAAGGCGTTGTATATCTTTTATTTACAACAAATTTGCATCGCTGCTAAAAATCATACGAAACCTATCTATATCTCCCCGGAGCAGCTGGAAGAGCATCAGAAAGAACTTTTTCATATCTATAAAAATATCCGTAGCCGGAGTAATTGTACCATCAGAGATATAGAGTCGTTTTGGGACAGCTACAGCAACGATTTCGATACCGCGCTCGGATCTATCCGCAGATTCTTTGACCAAGAATTTGATGTGAAAGCCATTTATTCTCAATACCATAAGAGATATTCTGTGGAGTTGATGTACAGCGATGTTTACGGAAGGTACTACGGCATTGAATTGGATGCGGATGACATCGACCTGGGACCGTTCAAAATACAATGAGAGCCCAGCCTCGTATTGCTATATTTTTAGTATCTTTGCACTCTGAATTTTTATTCATTTTTCAGAAGCGCAAAACCATAAATTTCTTGATATCAATGAAAAAATTATTCCTCTTGATGGCATTGGCAACTTGCTGTATTTCAGCGGTCAATGCCCAAAACACATTGTATGTGAAACCCGATGCCGCCAGCAATGCCTGGAACGGGATGAGCGAGGTGGTGTACACCAATCTGCAGGATGCTATCGACGCCGCACAGGCAGGCGACCAGATTTGGGTGGCCGCCGGCACCTACGTGCCCACCAGCAACTTCCCCAACGGCACCGATAACCGCTGCAAATCGTTTGTGCTGAAAAGCGGTGTGGCCATCTATGGCAGCTTCGCCGGCACCGAGACCGACCTTTCACAACGTGAAACCGAAGAACTGCCGTTCTATTTCACCAACCCCACCGTCCTCAGCGGCGAAATCAGCAGCACGCCCACTGTCTTTACCGACAATGCCTATCATGTGGTGTATGCCGCTACCGCCAGCGACTTTGTTCTGGATGGCTTCACCATCATGGGCGGCTATGGCAACCGTCAGGCATACAACAACGAGCAGCGTGGCGCGGGCATCTTCATGGGAGGAAGCACCGATCCGAACCATTCCACCAACAGCGTTGTGCGCAACTGCCTGTTCTACCAGAATACGGCTAACCTCAACGGCGGTGCCGCCTACGTGCCTTATACCAACCGCATAGAAAACTGCGCCTTTTCCAACAACTCGGTGGTCGCAGCCAATTCCGGCGGCGGTGCGGTGTTCTTCGACAACTGTTCCTACCTTGACACGGTGGCCCTCAACTGCTATTTTATGGAAAATAGCTGCGCCGCTACTTCAGCGGTCAGCGCCACCTCGCGCTATGGCGGCGGCGCGGTGAGCAGTGGCAACAACTGCCTCTTCTACGGATGCGCTTTCATCAGCAACAGCTGCACCAACCCCGGCGGTGCCGCCTATTTCGGCAACAGCAACCAGTTCCACAACTGCACCTTCGTCGGCAACTCCGCCACGAGAGGTGGTGCCCTGTTCGGCAATACCGCCAGCAGTATGCTGACCTCCAACTGTCTGATTATGAACAATGCGGCCTCCACCGAAGCGGGCGCCATCTACACCACCGGCAGCAGCAGCCGTAGTATCAACTGCACCTTCGCCGGCAATACCGCCCCCACCAACACGGTCATCGGTGCGGGCAGCGGCTTCACCCTCTTCAATAGCATCTTGTGGAACAACGGCAGCGATGCCAACAACCTTTTCACCTCCAACCTCAACTGCCAATACTCCGCCGTGGAAGGATTGCTCCCCGACGGTACCGGCAACCTTAACCTCGCCACCACCGACTTCGCCTTCCAGTCGCCCAGCACCCTCGTGGGACTTCCGACCGACGAAGAGCAGCTCGAAACCATCCTCATGGCTGACTTCTCGTTGCAGGGCAGCTCGCTCTGCCGCGATGCCGGCAGCACCGCCATTCTTAGCCTCTCTGGCTACCAGTTCCCCGATGTTGACTTTGCCGGCGAACCGCGTATCAACGGTGCCCTCATCGACCTCGGCTGCTACGAGATCCAGTGCGACGACGCCGAACTCACCTTCTCCATCAATGTCATCGACACGGTGTATAGTAGCGAAATCCCCGGCACGGGCATCATCCATAGCGAAATCGCTATCGACAACTACAACGCCGACGATCAGTACCAAATCACCGTACAGGATGCCGACATAAGCGAGCCGATGACCAACGGCAGCTACACCCTGAGCCTCAACTTCCCCGAAGTGCTTACCTTCACCATCGTGAGAACCGATGAAATCGGCTGCACCTACTCGGTGGACAGCACCATTGACACCTACAACGACTCTATCTTCAACGGCATCCATGAGAATGGGCTGGCCAACGTCGTTGTTTATCCCAACCCCGCAGGTAACCAAGTCACCGTACAGTGCCTTAACAGCTACCAAGGCGGTGAGTGGCAGCTGTTCGACCTCAACGGTCGCTGCATCCTGAGCCAGACCGTCACCACCGAAACGATGAGTCTCAACCTTACCCAGTGTCCCGCTGGCGTGTATCTGCTCCGTAGAGTGAATGGTGATGGTAAAGTGTTGGGAACTACACGTTTAATAAAACGATAAGCCATGGATACCATCAGACAACAAAAGACCTCCCAACTCATCAAGAAAGAGCTCGCCGAGATTTTCCTCTTCGATGGTCCGAGCGTGTACGATTGCATGATCACCGTCACCAAGACGAGCGTCACGAAAGATCTCTCCATCGCCCGTTCCTACCTCAGCATCTTCAACGCCGAGAATAATGAGGCGGTGTTGAAGGCGGTGCGCGCCAACACCAAGGAGATTCGCTACCGGCTGGGACAGAAAATCCGCAACCAGGTGCGTATCATTCCGCAGCTGGAGTTCTTCATTGATGACTCTTTGGATTATATCGAAAATATTGAGAAACTACTGAAACAGTGATAGTTAAATAACGTACAGACCGTGTCCACCCGCAAATTCAGAACGGCCCTTTTCATCGCATGGCGGCATCTTTTCTCCAAGAAGAAGCACAGCCTCGTGAACATCATCGCCATCATTTCGGCGCTGGGCGTGATGGCGGGTGCGGCAGCCCTCATCATCGTGCTATCGGCCTACAACGGGCTTGAACAGCTGGTGGAGGATTCGTTCAACAATTTCAACCCAGACTTCAAAATTACTGCCAAAGAAGGCAAATCATTTGATGTCAGCACTTTCCCTATCGAAAAACTGCAAAAACTACAGGGAGTGAAGGCCGCCGAGCAGGTGGTGTCGGACATGGTGCTGATCGAATACGCTGACAAGCAGTATCTCATTAATTTGAAGGGAGTTGAGGAGACTTATGTGGAGCATTTGGTGGAACGGAAAAAGGATCTGCTGATTGATGGCAGCTTCGACTTTTCGGCCGACACCACCCAATGGAGTGAGGAGCAGAGTGTGCTCTGGGAGAGTGGAGATTATGGTGTGATGGGCTCGCGGGCGGCTGGCACCTTGCGGCTCAACCTCAACAGTCCGGAGCTCATCAAGCTCTACTACCCGCAGCGGAAGCACAAGGCCCTCGCCCGCGAGCGCGACCTGCTGAAACGCTACTTGGTGCCGGGCGGCGTGTTCGAGTCGCAGACCGAGTACGACGACAAGTTCCTCTTCTGCTCCATCGACTTCGCCCGCAGCCTGATGAGCTACGACCAGGAAGTGACCTCGGTGGAGGTGTTTCTGAAAGACCCCACCCAGGCCGACAAACTCCAGAAACAGGTACAGGAGATAGTAGGGGAGAAGTTCGAAGTGAAAAACCGCTACGAACAGGAAGACCTTCTTTTCAAAACCATGAAGACCGAGAAAATTGTCATCTTTGTCATCCTCGCCTTCATCCTGCTGATTGCCATCTTCAACATCATCGGCACCCTCGCCATGATGATTATTGAAAAGCGAGATGATACTATCGAGTTGAATTATTTGGGTGCTGATAAGTCGCTGATACGCAGAATTTTTGTGCTGGAGGGTATGATCATTTCATTCTGTGGTGGTTTGGTGGGAATGTTGTTGGGATGGCTGATCTGTGTCTTGCAAAGTACGCTCCATCTGGTGAAAATTGGCGGTGGTGATAGTGGTTATATTATTGATTATTACCCTGTTAAAATGGAAATGATGGACTTCTTCATCGTTTTTGCCACCATCTTTCTCATCAGTCTGCTCGCCTCGCTTCTTCCCACCCTTAGGTTAAACCTCAAATCGCAAAATCATGAGTCGTAAAGTTTTGATATTCACGATATTGATAGCCGGCCTATTGGCGTGGTCATCGCCTCTTTCGGCGCAGATTCCTGTCGGCAGCTTCCGTACCCATCTCTCCTATTTCGGCGTTCACTCCGTGACCACCTCCCCCGACTACGTCTATGCCGCCTCCGAAAATGGGGTGCTTTTTTACGACCGCGCCACCCAAACTATCGATACGTGGACCAAGGTGGAAGGCTTGACCGAAACGGGCATCTCCAGCGTCTTCTATGATGAAGAATCCCGCTATCTGATTGTGGTTTACAACAATGCCAATCTCGACTTCATCCGCGACGGCCAACTTACCAATCTTCCCGACATCTATAACAAAACGATGACGGGCGAGAAAACCATCAACTATATCCTGCCGTACAACCATCTCCTCTATCTCGGCTGCTCTTTTGGTATCGTCATCATCGACCCCACCACGCTGTTGATTCTGGACACGTGGTACACCCAGGCTGGTGCTGCTTCTCGGCGTGTTAATTCTATGCAAGTGTTTAATGATCAGTTTTTTATACTGACTGATAACGGAATTTATTATACACCCGTCGCTTCGCATTCGCAGGCCGATTTCTCCACTTGGCAAAGGGTGTATGGCTTGCCGATGGGCGATTACCAGCATAGTTGTGTGTTCGATGGCCGCCTCTATGTTACCTGCCAGTTTGAAGAAGAAGGCGATACGCTGTTGATGTTCGATGGCAATGCTTGGCTCCCCTCACAGATAGATGTCACTCCCATCCGTGCATTGGATGTTTCTGATGATCAGTTGCTTGTGGCCTCTTGGAGTTCTGCTAATCTGTATGATGCTTCCGAACAATTGATGGGTTACTTTGGCTACGAAGGAGTGTACCAATGGCAGAATGTGCAGGATGCTTGTCTGGATGGCAACTTGATTTGGTTTGCTGATGCCAACAACGGACTGATGCAGATGTCGCAAGACTGGAGCGTGATGAAACTGCACGAAATCAACGGACCCTATTCTGCTGCAGCTTTTCGTATGGACTATTATGATGGCAAGCTGGTAATGGTGCCAGGAGCTGTTGCACCAGCCGGTGGAAAATCTTATTTGAATCCTGACCTTTCTTATTTTGCTAATGAACAGTGGACCAATGCTTTCCAGATGTACAATCCGGCATTGGAGGGTTTGTACGACCTCGTAACAGTCGCTATTAACCCCCAAAATAGCAGTGAGGTGTATGCTGGACTGTTCTGCGGTGGTGTGGTGAAATACCGCGACTATACGGTGGAACAGGTGTATAATCGTTCCAATAGCCAATTGGTGTCCTACGACAGCTCAGAAGCTTATGTCGGTGGTATTTGTTTTGATGGATATGGAAATCTTTGGATTACAAATAGTTATTCCTCTCGTCCCTTGACGGTGCTGAAGACAGATGGTACTTGGAAAACCTTCCCCCTTTCGGCATACGTTTCGGGCTATACCACTTGGCTGTCAGACGTTATGGTGGATGTTAGGGGATGGAAATGGGTAGTTTTGCCGCGTGCCAACACCATTGTGGTCCTGGATGATAATCGTACGATTGACGATGTCACCGATGACCATACCATGTCGGTGAATATGAATGCTGCCGCTACTATTAATACCTCTTCCGTGAATTGTGTGGTGGAGGATAAAAAGGGGGAGATTTGGATAGGCTGTAATTTGGGTATCAAGGTGATTTACAATCCTTCTCAGATCTTTTCGGGAGGTGTTTATCCGCAAAATATTTTGGTTGAGCAGATTAACTATGTGCAAAATCTCTTTGAATTTGAGGAGGTTACCGCTATTGCCGTGGATGATGCCAATCGCAAGTGGGTCGGCACTGCCAAGTCGGGTGTGTTCCTCATCTCACCGAATGGCGACAAACAGCTGCTGCATTTCAACACCGACAACTCACCGATGCTCTCCAACCGCATCAATCATATCACCATCCAGCGGCAAACTGGCGAGGTGTTCTTTGCTACTGCCAACGGCATCGTTTCCTACCGCGGAACCGCCACTGAAGGCGCTGAGGACTACAGCGAGGTGACGGTCTTCCCGAACCCGGTGCGCGAAACCTACCATGGGGTGATTACCGTCAGCGGCCTCAAGGAGAACTCCTTCTGCAAGGTGGTTGATGCAGCGGGCAACCTCGTGTGGCAGGATTATGCCAACGGCGGCACCTTCACGTGGAACGGCCGCGACTTCAACGGCAAACGTCCCGCCACGGGTGTCTATTTCGTGTTCGCCTCCGATAAGGATGGTAAAAAGAAAAATGTGGCCAAAATCCTGTTCGTCCACTAACGCCGCTTCTCACAAAGATAACCCAATTTGTATAGGTCAAACAACCGAATCTTCGGACGGGCGGAGTACAGGTTTTTCAAAATGATTTTTTTGGTGATTTTATAAAAAAGACGATATAGCCATACAATCCGTAACTTCTTTAATTTCTGATAGGTACGAAGTAATGCGATGCTCTTTTCTAAGGAATGGGTGGGCTTGACAAGTTCTGCAATTTTCAGCAGATTGTCGATGCTGTTTTCGGTCTGTTGCAAAAATGTTTTGGTGGGACAGACCACCTCGTGGCGAAGCGTGTTGTCGATATGCTTCACGATGATGCCGTGGTCTTCCAACTCCAATCCGAAAAGAGTATCCTCGTGACCATATCCTTGCAGGGTTTCGTTGAATTTTACCTTTTCAAATATCTTCTTTTTAATCAAGAAGTTAAAAGTTGAAAAGCTTTCGTTGGGATGCTGGTTTCTTTCCGCCGCAGGCCGCACTTCACGGGCGTAGCCGTAGGTCCAACGCAAAATACAATCCTTGCGGGGACGGCGCTTCCGGTATTCGTAGCCGCCCGACACCACATCGGCAGGCAGCGCGGTGAGATATTTTTTGAGATAGTCTTTGTGCGAAACGCGCGTGTCGCAGTCCATAAACAGCAGATACTCGTAACGGGCCTTTGCCGCCAGCGTGTTCCTTACCTTCGAACGGCCCAAGTTGATGTAACTCTGCAGGTAGGTGACATTGTCTTTGTAGTCCAGATGCGCGTTTTTGAGCTGATAGTCGTACTCCGATGCATCGTCCAGCAGCAAAATCTCGAAGGGAATACCTAACTGGGAGGCCTGTTTGTGCAGGTCTTTCACCAGCTGGTTCACGTCCCAGTTGTGGATGGCGATGCAGATAGAAAGCATGGTTACAGCATCGTGTCGATGAGGTTCCCGTCTTCGATGCAGATGGTGCGCGAGGTGAACTTGTCGATCATGGTGAAGTTGTGGGTGCTCATCAGCACGGTGGTGCCTTGCTCGCGGGTAATGTCATGCAGCAGCTGGAAAATCTCTTCCGCCGTGATGGGGTCGAGGTTGCCGGTCGGCTCGTCGGCGAGGATGACCTCCGGACGGTTGAGGAGCGCCCGGGCAATGCACACGCGCTGCTGTTCGCCACCAGAGAGTTGGAACGGGTACTTGAAGTCTTTGGTTTCCAGATGCACTAACTTCAGCACCTCCTGCACGCGCTCTTCCATCTCGCGGGTGTTTTTCCACCCCGTGGCCTTCATCGCCGCGATGAGGTTCTCCTTCACGGTTTTGTCCACCAGCAGCTGGTAATCCTGGAAGATGACCCCTAACTTGCGGCGCAGGAAGGGAATCTTGCGGTTTTTGATCTTCTTGAGGTCGAAACCCGCGCACATGGCCTCGCCACTCTTGATGGGCAGTTCGGCCAAGAGGTGGCGCAAGATGGAGGACTTGCCCGAACCGGTCTTGCCTACCAGATACACAAATTCACCCTCATGGATGGTGAAGGAAACATGCGACAATACCGGAATTTTCTTCTGGTAAATATCCACATCCTTCAGCTCGATGGAGACCTTGCGCTCCGGCTCTGAAGGTAGTGGGGCAGGAGCCTCTTCTGTGACGGGCTCTTGGTTCAACTGCGCATCCGTGAAGATGTTGTCGGCTGCAATGGGGGTGTTCTGAGGATTTTCGTTTTCAGGCATGGCGGGTGGGATTAAATGTCAATATTGGCGTAACGGGCATTTTTCTCGATGAATTCGCGGCGCGGCGGCACTTCGTCGCCCATCAGCATGGAGAAGATGTAGTCGGCCTCCATGGCGTTCTCAATGGTCACCTGACGGAGCGTGCGGTGGGCCGGATCCATGGTGGTGGACCACAACTGCTCTTCGTTCATTTCACCCAAACCTTTGTAACGCTGCACGTTGATCTTGGCATCGCTATTGCCACCATTAAACTCTGCAATGATGCTGTCGCGCTCTTCGTCGGTCCAAGCGTAACGCTCTTTGGCACCGCGTTTGACGAGGTAAAGGGGCGGCATGGCGATATAGACATGGCCTCTTTCGATGAGTTCGCGCATGTGGCGGAAGAAGAAGGTCAGGATCAGCGTGGCGATGTGGCTTCCGTCCACATCGGCATCGGTCATGATGATTACCTTGTGGTAACGGAGTTTCTCCAGGTTCAGCGCCTTGTGGTCTTCATCGGTGCCGATGGAAACGCCGAGGGCGGTATAGATATTCTGGATTTCCTTGCTGTCGAGGGCTTTGTGCTGCGGGGCTTTCTCTACATTCAGGATCTTACCGCGCAAGGGCAGGATGGCCTGGAAATGGGAGTCACGGCCCTGCTTGGCGGTACCGCCTGCAGAGTCACCCTCCACGAGGTAGAGCTCGCACTCTTCGGCCACCTTCGAGGAGCAGTCCGACAATTTGCCAGGCAGACCGCCGCCGCTGAAGGCCGACTTGCGCTGTACCAACTCACGGGCGCGACGGGCCGCATGACGTGCCGTAGCCGCCAAAATGACCTTATCTACAATCTCTTTCGCATCCTTCGGGTGTTCCTCCAAGTAGAAGTTCAGCATCTCGCTCACCATCGAGCTCACGATACCGTCCACCTCGCTGTTGCCCAACTTGGTCTTGGTCTGTCCTTCGAACTGCGGCTCGGCCACTTTTACCGAGATGATGGCGGTGAGACCTTCACGGAAGTCATCGCCCGAAATCTCTATCTTCTGCTTCTCAACTTTCTCCAACATCTTGTTATTTACCGCATAACGCTTCAGCGTGGTGGTCAAGGCACGGCGGAAACCCGTCAGGTGCGTACCACCTTCAATGGTGTTGATGTTGTTGACGTAGGAATGGATGTTCTCTGAAAAACCGTCGTTATACTGCATCACGACCTCAATCGGCACACCGTTCTTCTCGCCTTCGATGTAGATGGGCGTTTCCATGATCTTGGTACGACCGCTGTCCAAAAAGCGGATGAAGTCCTTCAAACCCTCTTCGGAGTAGAAGGTTTCGTGCTTGAACTCGCCATTGTCCTCCTTTTCGCGCTCATCGGTCAACGTGATGGTGATGCGCTTGTTGAGGAAAGCCAATTCCTTCAAACGGGCGGCGAGGATGTCGTATTTGTATTCGGTGACGTTGAAAATGGTCTCATCAGGGGTGAAGGTGATGCGAGTACCGCGATAGTCGGTCTTCTCCATCTCTTTCACAGTGTAAAGAGGCTTGCCGTAAGCATATTCCTGAACGAAATGGATGCCATTACGATACACGTCGGCCTTCAGGTGCTTCGACAGTGCGTTGACGCAGGAGACACCCACGCCGTGCAGACCGCCGGAAACCTTGTATGAGTCCTTGTTGAACTTACCACCGGCATGCAACACCGTCAACACCACCTCCAAAGCGGAACGGTGCTCCTTTTCGTGCATGTCGGTAGGAATACCACGACCATTGTCCAACACAGAAATCGAGTTGTCAGGCAGAATGGTGACGTCGATCTTGGTACAGTGACCTGCCAACGCCTCATCGATGGAATTGTCCACCACTTCATATACCAAATGGTGCAAACCACGCTCTCCAACATCGCCAATATACATGGCCGGACGCTTGCGTACAGCCTCCAACCCTTCCAACACTTGGATGTGGTCCGCATTGTAATCTTCAACCTGCATTTTTCTTTCTTCTAATTCGCTCATATTCAGTATTATAGATTTTTTTTATAACACTGCAAAGGTACAAAAAAAATCTCACTTTTTCGCCATTTTTAAGACAAAAAAAGTGAGAAATTTTAATGGGTAAAAATGAGGGATCAATTGCCCAAATCCGACATGAATTTGATCTTCATAATTCGGATTTCTTCCATCGTATATTCACCCTCTCCTAACTCCTCAAGTGCCTCATCTACAGAGTCTGACTCGGCATTATGGAAGTAGTCGAGGATCTCTTCCTGATGGTAGGGTTCGATATACTCATTGATGTAATAGTCGATGTTGATTTTGGCGCCCGAAGCCACGATGCTCTCAATCTCCGTCAGCAGCTCGTCCATGTCCAAACCCTTGGCGATGGCGATGTCTTCGAAGTTGATTCTGCGGTCGATGTTCTGGATGATATAGACCTTGAGGGCCGACTTGTTTACGACCGATTTTACCACGAAGTCTTGTGGACGCTCAATCTCGTTCTCTTCCACATACTTTTTGATGAGTTCGACAAACTCATGCCCGTACTTTTGTGCCTTTCCGGTGCCCACGCCACTGATGTGCGTCATCTCTTCGATGCTGGTGGGGTACTGGGTGCACATATCCTCCAAAGAGGTGTCTTGGAAGATGACAAACGGCGGGATGTTTTCGCGTGTGGCGATGGTCTTGCGGAGGTCTTTCAACAGCGAGAAGAGGATGTTGTCGATGGCCTCTCCCTTGTTGGGAATCATCTCTTCATCCACCTCCTCATCCTGCTCTTCGGTCACTGGCTTGGTGATCATGATGGAGTAAGGATTGCGCATGTAGCGTTCGCCCTTCTCCGTCACTTTCAGCAGACCATAGTTCTCCACATCTTTCACCACCAACTCGTCGAAGATGGCCAGTCGGATGACATTCGACCAGAACTTGGCATCGTATTCCTCGCCTTCACCAAACTGTTTGAGTTTGTTATGTTTGAATTTGGTGATGGAGGTGGTCTTGTTGCCCGTGAGAATATCTACAATATGATCCTCCTTGAACTGCTGTTTCACCGTCTGGATGACCTCGATGGCCAACTGTATCTGTTCGGAAGCGTTCATTTTGGGCTTGGGATGACAGCAGTTGTCGCAGTTGTGACAGTTGTCCTCCTCATATTTCTCACCAAAATAGTGTAGCAGGTGTTTCCGGCGGCAACTGGTGGACTCGGCGTAGGCGGAGGTCTCTGCCAACAGCTGTTTCACAATCTCCTGCTCGGCCACCGCCTTCTTGGTGGAGAATTTCTCCAACTTGTAGAGGTCTTTGTAATCATAAAAGGCGATGCATTTTCCCTCTCCCTCGTCGCGTCCCGCACGACCGGTCTCCTGATAGTAGCCCTCCAAACTCTTCGGCATGTCATAGTGGATCACAAACCGCACATCCGGCTTGTCAATGCCCATACCAAAAGCGATGGTGGCCACAATCACATCACACTTCTCCATCAAAAAGGCATCTTGGTTCTCCACACGGGTCTTCGAATCCAGTCCGGCATGATAGGGGAGTGCGCGTATTTTATTAACTTGTAGGAAATTAGCAAAATCTTCCACCTTCTTTCTGCTCAAGCAGTAGATGATGCCCGATTTGCCAGGGTTGTCTTTGATGAATTTTACAATCTCCTTGTCGATATTCTTGGTTTTCTCCCTGATTTCATAATAGAGATTCGGACGGTTGAAGGAGGATATGAAAACCTTGGCTTTGTCCATGCCGAGGTTTTTCTGAATATCGTTCTGCACCTTCGGGGTGGCGGTGGCCGTCAGCGCAATGACCGGCACCTTGGCGCCAATGGAGTCGATGATGTTGCGGATGCGGCGGTACTCGGGACGGAAATCGTGGCCCCATTCCGAGATGCAGTGTGCCTCATCAATGGCGTAAAAAGAGATGTTGATGGCCTTGAAGAAATCCACATTTTCCTCTTTGGTGAGCGACTCCGGTGCCACATAGAGCAACTTGGTCTTGCCGTTCAGCAGGTCTTCACGCACGGTGTTGATCTCTGACTTGGAGAGGGAGGTGTTGAGGAAGTGCGCCACACCGCTTTCCGTGCTGTAGTTGCGGATGGCATCCACCTGGTTCTTCATCAGCGCGATGAGCGGTGAGATGATGATGGCCGTGCCTTCGCTCATGAGCGCGGGCAGCTGATAGCACATCGACTTGCCGCCGCCGGTCGGCATGATGACAAAACAGTCGTTGCCGTCCATCAGCGATTTGATGATTTCGAGCTGGTTACCTTTGAACTGACTAAATCCGAAGATTTTCTTCAGCATTTTTTTGATGTCCTTCTCGGTGTACTTCTGCATGATTGTCTTTGGATTAAAACGCAAACAGACCCGATGGAGTGACTGATTGCGAACACGCCTGACAGCCATTGTCCATCAGATTGACAAAGTTATAAATATTTATTGAAATGGAAGGCTATTTGCGCAAAAAATATCAAAAAATTTTATTCTTTAATAAAAATTCTGATACATAGTCAGTTACACCATTTTCAAGGGAGTGAAATTCGTGATTGCAACCGCTTTCTTTGATTTTTTCCATCCGTGCTTCGGTGAAATATTGGTATTTGTCACGAATATCTTCAGGAATATCTACATATTCGATGACCGGTTCTCGACCCATGGCATGGAAGGTGGCAGTGGCAAGGTCGAGGAAGGTGCGAGCCTTCCCGGTGCCGAGGTTGAAGATGCCGTTGGGATGGGAGTTGCGGCTGAACCAGTAGAGCACATCCACCACATCCTTCACGTAGATGAAGTCGCGGCGCTGCTGACCGTCGGCGTAGTCGGGACGGTGCGAGCGGAACAGTTTCACCTTGCCCGTTTCGTTGATCTGGTGGAACGAGTGGAAGATGACCGAGGCCATCCTTCCCTTGTGGTACTCGTTGGGACCATATACGTTGAAGAACTTGAAACCGGCCCAGAGCGGGGGCATCTTCCCCTGCTTCAGAATCCACTTGTCGATCTCGTTCTTCGATTTCCCATAGGGGTTGAGGGGTTGCAACTGCGGAATGATGGATTCGTCATCCACATAACCCAACTCTCCGCCGCCGTATGTGGCTGCCGATGAGGCGTATAGCAGCGGGATGCGATACTGCGTGGCCAGCGACCACATCTCTTGGGTGTAACCCACATTCAGCCGCTCGAACACTGAGTAGTCCATCTCGGTGGTGTCGGTGCGGGCCCCGAGGTGGATGATGCAGGTGATATGTTTGGCATTGGCGTGTGCCCAAGCGAAGAAGTCGTCGCGATGAATCTTGTCGACGTACTGCTTGTCCTGCCAGTTGGCCTTCTTGCTCTCTTTCGAGAAGTCGTCCACGAGGATGAGGTCGTGGTGGTTTTCGTGGTTGAGTTTGCTGGCCATGCAGCTTCCGATGAAGCCGGCTGCGCCTGTGATGACGATCATGATAGAGTGGGTTTACATTTAAAATATATCGAGACGCGAATTTCGCGTCTCGATGGTTGGTTTTGATAAAAGGTTCAGATTAACGGGTGGTGCCACCGCCGGAGGGGGTGCCCAGACGGGCCATGGCGCAGCGGAAGCCGATGTACTTGGTGGACTCGTCCTCTTCGAGGTAACGGCGCTGGCCGGGAGCCGCATAGTACTGCGGGTCGATCCAGGAGCCGCCCTTATACACTCTGGAGTGGTCGCCGACCATGGAGTACTCGAACGGGGTGACCATGTCTTTCGGGTACATGGTGGTGGTAGCGTCGCTGGATTCTTTCTTCCAGTCCTCGGTCTCGATCTGGGAAGCCCAGTCGCCATCGAGGTAGTTGATGTTGTCGGCGGCGCGGTAGTTTCTTCTTCTGTCGTTCTTGAAGTCGGAGACGGGCACCATCGGGATCTTACCCACGCTGTCGCGGTCTTCCACCATGCCGGAGCCATCGTCCAACAGTTTCATGGTCTCATAGTAGTTACCTCTGAAGGGGTTGTATTCATACACTTCATCGTGTGAGGTCTGTCTGTAAACGTCCATCACCCATTCTGCGACGTTGCCGCCCATGTTGTAGAGGCCAAAGTCGTTGGGCCAGTAGGAGTTGACCGGTGCTGGGCCGTCGGAAGCGTCGTTCAGGTAGCCGGCCACACCCATGAGGTCGCCACGGCCGCGGCGGGTGTTGGCAACAAAGTCACCATAGTAGCGCTTGTCGTCGGTACGGGTGTAGTGACCATTCCACGGATAGAGCTTTCTCTCGAGCACACGCTCATTGAGGGTGTTGCCGATGAGAGCGTAGGCGGCGTACTCCCACTCAGCCTCGGTGGGGAGGCGGTAGCGGGGCAGCAAAATGCCGTCCTCCATCTTCACGTTGCGGTAGTCGCCCGTGGAGATGTTGGTGAGACGGTTGTCGGTCTCCATCTCGTAGGAGTCATATACCAGATATGCGTCGGTGGTGAAGTAGAGTTCCGGTGATGGGTCGGGGTTCCAGTCGATGAATCCCAAGTCCACGAGAATCTGCTCGTTGACACGGTCGGTACGCCATGCGGCGTAGTTGGTGGCCTGCAGCCAGTTCACACCCACAACCGGATAGTGGTTGTAAGCGGGATATCTGAAGTAGTATTCCACCTCTTTCTCGGCGTAAGCCAACTTCTCGCGCCATACGTTCTCATCGGGACGAGCCTCATCGACGATGGTCTTGAGGTCGGCGGGAAGGAACACGCGCTCGAGCCAGTAGAGATATTCGCGGTAGTCGAGGTTGCTGATCTCACACTCATCCATGTAGAAGGAGGAGATGGTGACACGGCGGGGGTTGTTGCCCCACTCGTACATGACATCCTCTTCCACGCGGCCGTAGGTGAAAGTACCACCTTCAATCAGCACGAGACCGGGACCGGTAGCCTGTTCTACGAACGGATACACTTCAAAGCCGCCGTTTTCTGCATTGTTGTATTCCCAGCCAGTAGTGGGAGAATACTCCTTTTTACAGGAGCTGAACAGCAGGGCCGTTGCAGCGATCAGCAGTAAACCGGAAATTTTGCTCATCTTCTTCATTGCTTCAAAAATTTATAGTTCTAACGATGTTTATTCAAAATTATTATGAAATGTTGATTAGAAAGTGGGGCAGACCAGATCTTTCATCACTTTCTTTCTCTCGGGGCAGGGGAGGAGCAGCTGGAGTGACACCTCGTGTGCGCCACCGGAGAGGTTGGCCAGTTTGGAGACCGTAAGGTCGTAGGAATAAGCCACGCGGACGCGTTCATGCTGCAAACCGAACATGAAGATCACAGCATCGGGGTTGCGGAAGCTCTGGCGATACCAAATACCCACTGCGAAAGGATAGTAGTTGAGGTAAAAACCATAGTTCAGCTGATGGAACTCCATCTGATGCTGGTAGATGATGTTCGGACTGATGGAAATGTCGCCGAAGGAACGGCTCTTGCGGCTGCGGCGTTTCAGATCAAAATAACCACCAACGTGGGCGGTCCACTTGATGGGCAGACGGCTCACTGAGATGAAACCTTCGTACGGACGGGTGACGTGGTTGACGGCCAGACCGAAGTAGAAGTTCTTGGTGTAACCGATGAAACCGGCGGAGAAGTCGGCGATGGCCTTCGACTGCTTGGCGGGTGCCGTCTCGTTGGTCTCATACACAAAACCGTATTTGGGGTCGATCATATCGCCAAAGGTCAGCTTGTCCCAATTCAGGGATTTCTGCTGGAAGGTGGCCTGCAAAGCGAAACGCATGCTGAACTTGCGCGTCACTTTCAACTTGTAAGAATAAATGATACTGGCTGCGTAGGTGTTGATGGTGCCTTGCCCCTGATGGTCGCCCATGAACAGCACACCGATACCGCCCGCCAACTTGTCAAAATGCTGGTCGTAAGAGGCGGAGTAGGTGAGGTAGGTGCCATGGATGTTGGGCCACTGGTCGCGGAAATGCGCCGTGATACGCGGACATACATTCGTACCGGCAAACGCAGGGTTCAAATACAGAGGATTGGCATAGAATTGGGAAAAGTGCGGATCTTGTGCCGAAACTTTCGTGCCACTGACCAACGCCAGCAACAGGAGCCCCATAACGCAAATGATCTTTTTCATATCCAGTGTTTTATTCTAATTCAGATATTTTGGCATACTATGTTAAAGTCGCAAAAATACAATTTTATTGTTTAACTTACGTGGTTTTCTCTAAAAAGTTATCAACATTTTTTATTTTTTGCAATTTTATAAAATGCCATTCGTTTAATTGATGCTTTTCTCGTAACATTATATAACGATATATGAAAAAAAATCCTTGGGTCATTTTCGCAATATTTAGTTTGATTTTATTTCAAATTATTGATATTCAGGCTCAAAAAATTCAAAAAAATATTTCTATCCAATGGCTTTCCCCTATTTCTTACCAAACCGATAGGGATGAGACGCTTACTTTTATGGTTTTTATGGGTTCGGTGGAAGATGCGGAGTTCCCGGTTCTTCCCACCTATTATGACCATTTCCCCGTGAGCGCAGATTTCGCAGATTATTCTGTTACCGCCAGCAATGCTGTTTATCAACCGCTTTCAGATGAGGAAAAAGCATTGATGCCTAAGGATTTCCGTCGTTCTGAAATTGAATATAAAGTGACGACGGTTTACGAGAAGATGCAACCCTATTCGGCGGTCTCTTTTACTCCTGTCCGTGTTAATGGCGGTCGTTATGAGAAGCTGGTGTCGGTATCGCTTTCCATCGAGGGACGCAACGCCCGTAAAGGCGGCCTTCCCACCCGCGCCTACGCCGACCATTCGGTGCTGCGCAGCGGCAACTGGTACCGCATTACTGTCGCCAAGACAGGTGTTTATAAGGTAACTTACAATGACTTGTCATCGTTGGGCGTGTCGCTCTCCCATCTTTCATCCGACAATATCTCCATCTTCGGCAACGGCGGGGGGATGCTGCCCGAGGCGAATGGGAATACCCGTCCCGACGACCTGCTGGAACTCCCTATCGAGATGCACGATGGTGGTGACCATTCTTTCGATGCCGGCGACTATTTCCTGTTCTACGCCGAAGGCCCGCACAGCTGGAACCTCTCTTCCACTCAATGCACCCATCAGTTTAATTTGTATGCCTCCACCGCCTCTTACTTCATCAATGTGGATGCGGGCGTGGGACAGAAGTTGCGTGTGGAGACGGAGGATAACGCTGCGCTGACGCCCACGACAACAGTCTCTACCTATACCGCTTATGGTTTCTTTGAGGAGGATAAGTACAATTTTGGTGAAGGTGGCCGCTTTTGGGCGGGCGACAAGTTCGATGTCACCACCACGCGGAATTACACGCTTTCGCTGCCTTCCACACCGGTAGGACCGCTGCGGCTGACCGTGGCGGTGGCGACCACCTCGGCACGTGTCTCCTCTTTTCAGGTGAAGGTCAACAACCAGTCCATCGGCTCGGTTAGCGTTCCCATTACCCCCACCGGTCATTTTGCCAATTTCCAAGACCGTACCTTTAACTTTACTGCCTCTGGCGGCAATGCCGATGTGGAACTTACTTACAATAAACCAGTTTCATCGTCTGTGGGATTCCTCGACTACTTGGTGTGGCAGGTCGATTGCCAACTGCGGGTGGGGAGCGGCCAAACCCCATTCTGCAACTTCCAGACGGTAGGAACGAGTGCCGTTACTCGCTACACGGTGTCCAATTTCTCATCTGGTATGAAGGTGTGGGATGTGTCGTTGATCAACCAGACCCGCAACATGGAGGGTACGCTGTCGGGCGGCACCTTCGCGTTCAACGCGCCCACGTCATCACTGCGCCGTTTTGTTGCCTTCAGCGACAATTCCTGCTACAGCGTGACGCCTGTGGGACGGGTGGACAACCAAGATTTGCACGGCACCAGCTTTGTGGATATGGTCATCGTGGCGCATCCCGACTTCCGGTCGCAGGCCGAGCGACTGGCCGATTTCCGCCGCTCCAATGACGGCCTTTCGGTGAAGGTGGTCACTCCGCAACAGGTGTATAACGAGTTCTCCAGCGGTGAACAGGATGTGTGCGCCATCCGCGACTATATGCGGATGATCTATGAGCGTACCTCAGCCGCACAGCCCCAATATCTGCTGCTTTTTGGCCGTCCTTCGTACGACTATCGGGGTATAGAGGGGGATTGTAAGTTGTATGTTCCTAATTTCCAATGTATTTCGAATGATGCTTATGAGGAGCATTACAAGGCTAATGATGACTTTTTCGGACTGTTGGATGCAAACGAAGGAGCGAATAGCACGGGGGCGACCATTGACATCGCGGTGGGACGTTTCCCGGTGAGCACCGCCTCGCAGGCGAAGCTTGCGGTGGACAAGACCATCGAGTACGCCTCGCGGAGTGTATTAGGAGAAAACACCCCTACCAGCAATTTCGGCGACTGGAAGAATGTGGCAACCTTCGTGGGCGATGATGAGGAAGGCGGCGGCCATCTCATTACGGCGGATGCTGCCGCACGGATTGCCGATACCGCCAATCAGAATTTGAATATTGAAAAGATTTATCTGGATGCCTATCAGCAGGTTACCTATTCGTCATCGGCTCGTTATCCAGAGGTGACAGTCGATATCAACAACCGCATGAACAAGGGCTGTCTGCTGTTTACCTACGTGGGGCATGGCGGCAAGAATGGTTGGGCCCACGAGCGTATCATTGAGCTGACCGACATCAGCCGCTGGGCCAATCGTTACAACCAGCCCTGGATGTTGACCATGACCTGTGAGTTCGGTTGGTACGACCGCTCGTTGTTGTCGCCGGCCGAGATGGCGTTCCTGAACAGCAGCGGCGGTGTGTCGGCCATGATTACCACCTCGCGGGTGGCGTTTTCAGGAGCCAACCATACGTATCTCACCAACTGGTTCTCCAACCTTTTCCGCAATGGAGTGTCTGCGCCGCTCACCATCGGCGAATGCAACCGTGTGGCCAAAAATGCCGCAACTGGTGGCAATTCCAGTTCCTTTAATATGATATATGTGATGGGCGACCCCGCCATGAAACTGGCTGTGCCGCGTTATACGGTGGTCACCGACTCCATCAACGGGGTGGCGGTGGCCGATTTCACCGACACGTTGAAAGCACTGTCACGGGTGCGCATCAGCGGTCACGTGGAGGATGCGGAAGGACATCTGTTGCCCGATTTTTCTGGCGCGGTTTATCCTTCGGTTTACGACAAAAAAATAATCAGTCACACCTTACAGAACGACCCTGGTAGCACCTACAAAGAGTTTGAGGTTCAGAAGAATATCCTTTTCAAGGGGAATGTCACGGTGGCCGACGGACGGTTCGGCTTTTCGTTCATCCTTCCCAAAGACATCAACTATGCCTACGGCAATGGCAAGCTGAGCTATTATGCATGTAGTCGCGAGGCCGATGCAACGGGCGCATACCGCGAGGTGCTGATTGGCGGCATGAGCGACGAGACCATCGACGACAACAACGGGCCGGAGATGGATCTCTACATGAACGACGAGAAGTTTGTGAACGGCGGTACGGTGAACTCTTCGCCCACGCTGCTGGTGAAGTTGAAAGACGAGTACGGCATCAACACTACGGGCAACGGCATCGGCCACGACCTGGTGGCGGTGCTCGACGACGGCAACCAGATTGTGCTCAACAACTACTACGAGGCCGCCCGCGACAGTTTCAACTGCGGTACGGTGCGCTACCCTTTCGAAAACTTGAAACTCGGCACGCACAAACTGAAAGTGCGCGCTTGGGACATCCTCAATAACGTGACCGAACGAGAGTTGGAGTTTGTGGTGGTGTCGGATGAGGGGCTGACGCTCGACCATGTGCTCAACTATCCCAATCCTTTCACTACAAGAACATCCTTCTATTTCGAGCACAACCGTCCTGGCGAGGTGCTGGATGTGATGGTGACGGTTTATACCATCTCGGGGAAGGTGGTGCGCACGCTCGAATCCACCCAGTGTACGCAGGGCTTCCGCAGCGACCCCATCGTGTGGGACGGTCTCGACGACTTCGGCGACAAGATCGGCAAGGGCACCTATCTGTACCGGCTGCGGGTGCGCACAGCAGGCGGTGAGCAGGCCGAAAAGATTGAGAAGATTGTGATTTTGTAAAAAATTATCATCCTTTCAAAATAATATGAAAGTTTTTACGTTAATGGGTTGCGAAATTTTTATCCAATCTAAAATAATAACAATGAAAAAAATCCTTGTAGTTGCTGTTGGTATCCTGTTTTTCTCGATTCCTTCTCTCAAAGCTCAAATTAATCCTAATCAACTTAACGGTCAGGAACTCAATACCATCACGACGGCTGTTCCCTTCCTGACGATTTCTCCCGACTCAAGAGGCGGTGCTATGGGCGATATGGGTGTGGCTACTTCCGCCGATGCCAATTCTCAGCATCATAATCCTTCCAAATATGTCTTCAGCCAGAACCGATTCGGCATCTCGTTCTCATACAGTCCGTGGTTGCGTAAGTTGGTGAATGATATCAACTTGCTTTATCTTTCCACCTATTTTAAGGTGACCGAGCATGACGCTTTGTCGTTCTCGCTTCGTTATTTCTCACTGGGTGACATTACATTCACCGATAATGAAGGAGCCAATATGGGTACCCAGAAACCGAACGAGTTTGCCATCGACCTCGGCTATTCCAGAAAGCTGATTGATGAGCTTTCCATCGCCATCACCCCGCGTTTCATCTACTCCAACCTGACCGCTGGTCAGTATGTGGAAGGCGTGGAGACCAACGCCGGTTTAGCCGGTGCCGCCGACGTCTCCCTTTTCTATGAGCAGGATTTTCCCTTCAAGAAGAGCAACATGAGCAGCACCCTGCGTGCCGGCCTCAACATCTCCAACATCGGCAACAAGATCTCCTACTCTTCCGGTACCATGCGCCGTGACTTCCTGCCCACCAACTTGAAACTCGGTGTCAGTTACACCATTGACTTCGATGAGCACAACAGTTTGATGGCGGGTGTAGAGGTCAACAAACTGCTGGTTCCCACCAACCCTCAATACGCGAAAGACTCCACGGGACATTACATCGTGGATGCGAAAGGCGATTACGTTATTCTGGCGGGCAAGGATCCCGACGTCTCTGTGGCCAAGGGCATCTTCCAGTCGTTCGGCGACGCCCCCGGTGGTTCCTTAGAGGAGTTCTACGAAGTGAACTGGTCGTTCGGCTTGGAATAC